>ERZ1740060.7-NODE-7-length-311547-cov-13.226051_pt1 | contig 311547 bp, 280 predicted proteins | sample MGYA00581743_ERZ1740060 | MGnify/ENA primary metagenome ERZ1740060 (study PRJEB43018, sample SAMN04849235) | marine metagenome | isolation source: floating plastic debris | place: Pacific Ocean | collected 2008-08-27 | study: EMG produced TPA metagenomics assembly...
TACTTAATATCTAGAAATTGTACAGTTGTAATTACTGGAAGAACCCAATCTAATTCGGATGCGGCTGTGGCGAAATTGGTTAACGAATTTACATGCATTTAAAGTAATCAGTAAAGCATCTTTGCAATTCTTATCCGAAGAAGCAGATTTCTGGGGTAATATCCAGGCGCCTTTGGGTGGCGTTACATGGCAAAATGGAATCGCAAAAGAACATTATCATCATGGTGAAGCTGGTAATTATGAATGTATTGTAAAAAGATTCAATAATGGCAAAGACGTACTGATCATTATAGTTCAAGCGAATCAGAAGCGCCGGAACATGTTTGATATTTCAGATGAAATAAAAAGTATTTTAAAATATGATTAGCCAGTAGGAACTATAGGTTTTTTTAATTTCCATCGGCTTTTCTTCTGTCTGTGGGGCAAGGTTGAATCTGAAAGGAAAGAAAATAAAATCGGAATTTTCATATCAATTGATTTACAGCAGTTTCGTAAAATACCTTACACCGGTCCTCTATTTCCCCCTATTTGATTGTGGTTATTGTTTTTAAGGTATACCGCTATTTACCGGCCTTTCTTTTAAAAATTCTATTACCATTGAGATTACATCTTTTGTTCTTAATATTCTAAAGTGTCCCGTTCCACTTACTTCTTTGAATTCAGATACCTTCCAATTCTCATGCACATTTTTTGAACGGGCTATGGGTATTACCCTGTCATTTTTATCGTGAATTATCAAAGAATTTTTCACGTTGATGTCTTTAACAAATTCACTTACGTTCAAGGTAGTGACATCAAGTTTTATTTCCTTTTCCAACTTTTGAATTAGTCTGTTTTTGACCTTATCCGTTATTCCGACCATTTCAGAAACATCATCGATTCGCTCTGTAAATTTGTCCGGTGTCGTCAACAAGATATATTTATCAATTTCTATGTCTTTATTGGTAAACAAGGCATACGTAGTCGCTACTCCTCCAAACGAATGGCTGATGAGTTCCTTAACCTGAAACCGTTTTATTAGGACCCCTACCAACTCAGTAAATTCAAAAAGACTGGTCCGACCTTTTGAGCTAAAACCATGAGAAGGCCCATCAAATGCATAAACGGTATAATTGTTCAAGAGAAGCGCTTCTATTAAATCCGAAAAATTTCCGGCCTGTCCTTCCCATCCGTGGATCAATAAAACGTCCCTTTGCCCTTTTTTCCAAGTATAAAGCTGAATGTCAAAATCTTTGAATTTTAAGATATTCTTGTCTGCTTTATCAAGCGTTTTTAACTCGTTTTCTCTCAGTTTACGTACCTGCGGATTTGTCAATTGTTTGTATGCAAACGAGGTAATCGAACTGGGGAAAAGAGTTGATGCTAATCTGACTATTGTTTTTCTCATTTTGTTTTTGCGACTTGCCGTAGCGTTAAGATATAAGAATACTAACGATTCTTTGATACTTACTTTCCCATTGGTTTATGCTGCTTATTTCATATCATTTAATTTCATTTTGGATGTTGCACTGCTTTTATTTTATTCAAGCTTAGCCCACCGTTCTATTTCTTTTTAAGTAGTTCCAAAATGTAATGCAACTGACCATCTCTCCCTTGAATTAAATCTTGAACCGCTAAACGAACCTCTTTATCTGGTAAAATACCGCTTCCTTTTTTAACCGTTTTATCGTTCACAAATCGATTTATTTTTACAAAAGGGATGAGAATTTTGATTTTTGAATTGGGTAAGGTATAAATTACGGGATATCCACCGGTTTGGGTGTAATATCCTCCTCCGGTTTCTTCTCCGACCAATGTGATGCCTTCATTCTTGCAGAATAATGCAAAACTAGAACCAGCGGAAAATGTTTTTCCTCCAATAAGTACATAGACTTTTCCATTAAACCTTTTCTTGTTCGGTATCATGAAAGGTTCATTTTCATCTTTTGTCAACCGCCATTTGTTTTCTTTTTTTTCCGCATGCTCGTAGTATTTTTTGAAGAACGTTTCATAAGTATATCCATTCACCAAATTTTGACCGTATCTTTTTTCCGGTAAAACAGCAGTGACGACTTCTGATGACGAACGCTGTTTAAACGGTATCCTTGCCACGTACGAAAAGGTATTGATGGCATTTAAAGGATACCCTCCTTCATTTTGCCTGATATCAATAATTAGATTTTCACATTTTTTTCGTTTGATTTCTTTAAAAATGGCTTTGACCGCAGATTGGAATTTGACTACTTCCAAGGTAAATGTATTAAGGGTCAAGACAGCGGTATTCAGGGAATCTACGAAATATAAATAGGGTTCTTTTTTTCTCAAAGTGTTCTTGGCAAAATGAGAGTTCCTTTTATTGAATCGCCTACCAATACTTTCAAAAGATTGGCTTTTGATAGTTTTAGTTATCAGCTGGTACGATGGGGTTTTATATTCTACCAAATAGGTCGATTTTGCCCCAAACTCATAAAAATGCAGAATTCCAAATTCCCTTTCTATCTGTCGCTCTTTTTTCGTTGTATTGAAGCCGTCAGAAGGCGCATATTTTAACAACGATTTTCTTATCACTGTGCCATTAATTCCATCTATCGAAATTATTTCGGAACCTACCGGAATGCCAAAGTCATCCGTGTCCGTATACAACCTCCCATTGATAATTTTTAGCCATAATGGGAAAAGATGGGGGATAGCATCGAGTTGAGGTCGCATCACGATGAGGTGACCGTCCCTAATATGGTCCGTTAATTCAGTGATACCCTTGTATAAATCAGTATTGTTCTCAATTGTCTTTAGTTTTTTTCCCTCATATTTGGCAAATAAGCTATCCCATTGAGATTTGGTGGTATATTCATATAGACTGGGATGTCCTTGCGTTATTATATTTTTTAGAATCGTATAATCTTCAAAGACTTGCTCTTGTTTCAGCTGTTTTTGACCGAGAATTAAAGAGGGTAACAGCAGAACTGGAATTACTATATTGAATTTCGTTTTCATTTACGGTGTGGTAACGGTCACGGCCATGATTTCTTTGTGGGACCACCCGTCTGCGCTTACTTAAGCATTGCGAAGCTAGGAGGAGTTTCCCAAGTGGAAGAGCAGAAGTAATGGGTTCTATCCATGGTTGGCTATGGTATTCAATTTAAATCAAAATTCATTTCAAGATATATTTAGGTCAAAACTTTTTATTAAAATATTGAAAATACCATAATAGTATTCATATTCGCTTATGCTTTTGGCGTTCACCATTTCTTCTTTTGATACATTGGTTTCTTCCAACATTAGTTTTTTGAAATTGAATCCGTATAATTTTTTTGTTTTTCCAATTAACAACCTCATATCCCAGTCATAAAAACGTAGCGCGATGGTCTGAAAAGGAATCAGGATATCACAATTGACAAGTTTCTTGAAACGATGTTTCAGTAGAACCAATTGACATAATTCTTCGTACTGATTTTTATCGATTTCGTTGTCATAGGGGCTCCAACCAAGTAAAGAGGACACCCTTCGCGACAGTGTAGCAGTCTCCAAATCAAGATAATCTGCATAATGGGAAGAATTGTTTTTACTGATTATTTGCCTTACTGGTTGATCAAACGCATCGCTCCAATATTCAAAATGGTCAAACTCCTTTTTGGGTACAGGTTCTTCCAATACTCCACTTTCGGGGTTTTTGAGAAGTTTCCAAGTATTGAAATCTATGTTAAAAATAGGTCTGTTCATTGTTTAGAGCGTTGGTGGGTTTTTTGGTATTTCCCGATGCTTTACAGATTAAAGTTATAGCAAACGGTCTCGGCTATGGTTTCGTTGCGGCACCAGTGAAGCAAATCGGCGTTTGCAAGGATAGCTATTCTTGGGCACGGTTTTTTATTTCGGTCAGTTCAAAGAACCGATTGATTTTGGTTAAAAATTCGTTTTTCGATGTATTCCTGTTCAGCATGTTATAAAACGGATTGTTTATCGATTTATCAATCAGTTTTCCGTTCCGGATTTTCATTAAATGTGGAAATTGGCCATAATTTTTGAGTTTGTACAAAGCCTGTGAAATAAATTCCACGTTATAGTTCGATTCCACTTTTTTCCCGTTCAGATACACGATTTCAATTCCATCCGTCAAATTCGGTAGGATTTCCTCCTCAATATATTTTTTTGAGTTCCTTCGATTGTTGTAACAAAAAAAGTTCTTTCCATTGATCTCGCTGAGAAAGTCCGAATACTTTTTTTCAAATCGTCTTCTTTGAAGATATTGAATTGGATAAAGAATGAGCAGTAGAGGTAAAGACAGAACAAAAATCGGAATTCCAACAATTACAAACAGAACAAATACCAATATGTGACTTCCCTTTTTCAATTTTTTTCAAATGTGGCCCACCGGCCGGGCAAACAAAATGTTGTCGTTCGTTTTAAAAGTTAATTAAAAATAAGATGTTGCCTACGCCCTGAAATTTTATTTTTATTGATTTGACCTGTAATGTCCTGTACATTAAGGTTAGGGCACGTTTTTTTCAATTGTCAGTGAAAAATTGTCAACAAATAGTTCAATATCTGCAGACGTTGGGTTAGCAGTGGCGCCAAGCTGAATTCTTTCGTAATAAATGGGTTCTTGCAAATTGAAATCTATTCCTTCTTGGGCAAATAAATCTCGGAACTTTTGGGCGTTGGGCATATTTGCTCCATTGCTGTTTATTACTTCTATTCCATTTATTAGAAGTTTAGTAAGTCCATTTTCATTGTCAGCTAATATCAATTCCCACTGCACGGTAATCCATTCTTTTCGTGGAAACGGAAATGATGTTTGCTGAATTGTGTTTTCTGCGATTTTACCTCTCTCAATCGATAGAAAGTCATTTCCTCCCGACATTTGCAATCTAATCCCAGGACATTGATTCTCGACATTTGCGGTATTGTCCCAGCAAGAACAACATTCCAAATCAATTAAAAGTAAGTTTTCGATATTCGCATCACTATTTATATAAAAATCCGCATTGATACTTACCTTATCCGCTTCAGATGCATTGAAACCTTCTTTTTCAATGTCCATTTTCGATAGGATAGCATCCGATTGATTGGCAAGCAGACGCAACGCACCTTCTCCTTCTGAAAATATAGTTCGTGATATTGAAATTTCGTTGGTTGAATTAGCGGGATCGACCTGCTGTATTCCAGTCCAGCGACTACCATTAAGTGGGAAAAGCTCGTCAACAGTATTGTTTTGTGTTTCAAAACCGTCTTCGAATGTAAAGTTGTTGATGTTGGATTCCACTAAAGGGTTGTCATCGTTTTTACAAGCTTGTGACAACAATCCGATGAAAATCAATACAATTACCTTATAGGGTTGCATATGAACTAAACGCATCGCTGTAATTGTTGTTGTATCATCTAAAGCCAAATGCGCCCTAACGGCCTGGTATAAATGCCGTAGCGTATTTGTATTACTTACTTTTTGATGTATTCAATTCAAGAAAATGTTGCATAACCTTCAACTAAAATGGGAATGCGCTTTAGCGGGTTGAAGCTTCGCGGTTTTTTTCGTTAGTCCCTTAAGGCACTCATTTCGTAAATTCCTTTTTGTTTTTGTTATGGTGATTTATGGGAATGTTAAAACGTAGCTGTTGTTTTTCAGTTTTTTCCAAAATCCCTTTTTCAGTTTCATTTGCCTGTCCTTAGCCAAGTAAATTTTTGGGAGTTACACTTAACAGTGTTGGCTACGGGAAGTTGCGTGAGTTAGCATTTGATTTGCAAGGATTTTCAGAAGTAGGCGAGAACAAATAATTACCTATACCCCTGTTGTACATTGTTATTTTTGTTTCAATTGCAGTAAAATCTTTTTTCCATTTTCATTTTCTGGATTTAATTCAATTGATCTCTCATACATTTCAATGGCTTCTGCCTTTCGATTTGATTTCAATAAAGCCTCGCCATAACTATCATAGGCATTAAAACTATCTGGAAACAAAATTGTAGTTAATTTGAAAACTTCCAAGGCCTTATCTAATTCTTCATTTTCCAAAAAGGAATATCCCAATGCATTCAAATCTTGTTCTGAGCGATTATTTATCTTGGCTTCGATAGATAACGCTATGGCATTATCCAAAGCTTTATGCAACAGTTCACTTTGTTGCTCTTCATCTAGGGTTTTTGAGTACGCTTTAATAATTGCATTGATGATTAACGCAGGGTTGTCTTGAAATACGGCATGACCACTTCCTTTGGCGATAATGTTTGTTACATTCTCCTTACGGTCACCCAGTTCCGTATGCAGTTTTCTCCATCTTTTTGAAAGTACTTCAGGAAAACCCGGGAAGGAGTTCTCAGGAAAAATATTTAGTATTGGGATGTTTTCCGGGAAATCCAGGTTCCTCACATGTCGCATGGTTTCCTTGAAATTAATGTTCAAATAATAGTCGCCAGAAGGCTTTGGTATTGAACTGATATCTATATTTTGATCTCTCATTGTAAGCAGTTCCTCATTCCAAAAATCAGGGGGAGTAGCATCGATTAGAACCACCGATATCACTTTTTTAGGGTGGTTGTGTGCGTACAACAGATTGTACAACCCACCGTACGAGTGGGAAACCAGAATAACTTCATCATCAAAACCCAATTTTGAAAGGCCTGTCCCGAGTTCTTTAATTCCATTTACTATTCCAAAATCCGATTCTTTTTTTAGACTTGGGTTCAATTCACTTTTCCCGAATCCAGACCGGTCATAGGTAATCAGGGTTGTACCGGTAACTTGATGTATTTTATCCAGTATGCCTTTCCAAACGGAACCATCATTACCTCCACCAGCTTCAAAAAGAATTGGGGTTCCCGACCCGCTCAGTATGTTAAAGTGCATTTTATAGCCTCCAATATCTACTAGGGTATCTCGGCTTTGCGAATACAGGGACAGCGATAAAATAAACATTGCGAAATTAAAGGCGAAACATTTCATTGGTTCTTTATTTTGAGTAATACTGTAAAAAGCCCATTGATGGCGATGCGCAAAAGGGGAGCGCACAGTATGTTTTCTTTTGGGCGCCCGATGAAATATGTACATCAACGGTTGTTATAAATGGCGTATGCCCACATCTGGCATATGAACATTTTATGCTTTTGTGCACAGTTATTTATTGGTTTCCAATATTCCCGTGTAAAAGCTGTCCAAATATAGAGAATTGTGTGTGTCTTTTTCATAAAACCCGGTTGTCAAATCAATGAATTCATTTGTTTTGAGTTCTTTGATAAACTCCTCTATTTTCATTTTATGAAACCCAGGTATAGGTTGGTAGGTCAAGTGTATTTTTGTTCTTTTTGTGTAATTCTTCGATTTGAACTTCTTGATGACTTCTCCATCGCTAAACCAAATGGAAGGGTCATAAATATGTAGAATTTCGAAAGGGTTTTCAAGTGATAAAATATAACCACCGAAATAACCTCCATAAGAATGACCGATTAATGTCTCGTGATTATTGGTAGAATAGTACTCATTTACGTTAGGTATCAGCTCTTTAGTTAGATAATTATAAAATTTCATTCCGCCACCCGAATTCGAGTCGTTGTACCAAGTAGAGTCCACCTTTTCTCCATTATATTCAATTTCCGATCTGCTGAAGGTTAGGTCTTGTCCCCTTTTGTTTTCCACTTCAACGTGGGGAATGCCAACTATAATTGAATTTTGTATTTTCTTATTTGCCCCTAAATCGAACGCCATGCTCTTGACTAGGTCAAATCTCCATTCTGCATCAAGAACATAGATAACGGGATAGTCCAATGTATCAGAATAGTGAAGTGGTAAACTGATCCAATGTGCTCTGCTCTCATTTAAGTAGTTTGAATGTATGTTGTGCCGTATTGTTCGATTTACGCAAATAGTATCCTGACCGAACAGGTTTAGGGCAATCAAAAAAGGTAGTAGAACAGTTAATTTTCTCATTATCATTGAAGTTTGCGTTTTAAGCGTACACAAGGGTTTCGATTATGAACAATTAGGGACTTTCAGTCTAGACTTTTCGGTTAAGTACTGACTTCATTTTTATGAATTGGTCGGTTTTATCACGTTCTGCCAAATTACTTGTAGTCCACGATGGTAGTGGTATTTAGTCTTAAGTCCCCCAGTGGCACAGCAATTATATCATCACCATTGGAATATATGAATTGATTGGTTTCCCGTAGAACATTGCCGCTCCATCCATAAGGCAGCATGTTCAGTTTTTTGGGTTCCGACCAGTTTTCCTCTATCGAGTTGTCCATTTTATAGCTTATAAAAAATCCTTGTTGTGATTCATCGCCTTCAAAATATCTCGTAAATAGTATGAAACGTCCGTTCTTGTCAATATAAGGGCTGAATTCGGTGGCATGAACTGTGTTTAATCCATCCAAAGCATCTGTTATTTTAAGCGTATCGTTTTCCAATCTTCCTTTAACGATATCCCCGTTATTGTCAGGTATATAGAAGTAGATCTCTTTTTCGGAATACCAGTAAAAATAACCTCCGGAAATTGATGATTTTTCAGTTAAATTGATTGGTTCAGACCAGCCCTCTTGGGTTCTTGATGTAATCTTTATTATCTCCGAACCGTTTTCTTTAACTGAAAAAATTATCCTATTGCCATCGGGGGAAATCGCTCCATTATAAATCGAGTCGAGTAACTTAACGGGTCTTGGTTCCGTGAAGAGACCATTTTCATAACTTGTTATGAATGCGGATTGGTTTTCCCAACCGGATGTTCGGGTTTGAAAAACCATAGTATTGCTTTCAGTAAAATTGATGGAATTTTCTGAAAATTCCGCTGTGGATAAAACTTCAGGATAAAAGACATTATCTTCTGAAACGAAACTGGAATCATACAAAACCTGTCGAATTTGAATTTCGGTAATAGTATCTTTCATTATTTTCCTACGGATTATCCATTCTTGGTTAAGGTCGATTGAATCGTATTTGAAATGCCTATCATGGAACATTTCGCCCTTTGTGTTGGTGAAAAATATTCGTTCAGGATAGCCCTGCTCGGTGTATGATGTAGAATCGTATCCCTGGATTTTGTCGCCCTTGAATGTTGCCCTGTAGGTTTTACCATGTTCATTCAGGTCATCTACCATGGTGTAGAAAACGACACCAGTAGAATCAATCCATTCAGTAACTTTTGTGCTGTCGTTTGTAAACCTTACTTTTTCTGTAGCGTATAAATTTTCTCTGGGCTCTTTATATTTTGCGCCAACTTGAATCCAGTTTTGGTCGTATTCATAAATATAGTCCGTCATAATTTTGTGGGAAGCATCCAATTCGATCCATCTATACGGTTTTCCGTTTTCAAAATAATAGGTCAATCTGGACTTTATAGCCTGGGACGTCCCATCTTGCGGGAAACTATAGTAATTGATTTTTTCGAAACGAACTATCTTTTCCGGCCCGGTGCGGTTGTTTTCTTCGGTACAAGCCAATATAAGTAGGGTCAGGAGTGACCCATATTTAGCTTTAGTCATTTTGTTGCATGCTATTGTTGGCAACTGTCATTTTAACGATTATCAACTTTTAATTTATCTCTGCCCTCCTGGCATTTTAATATGGCTTCTATCGCATTTTCATTTTCGGGATTCAATGTTAAGGACTTGGCGTAGTTTTTTATTGAATTGTTCCAATCCTTATTTTCGAGATAGGCTTCCCCCAAACTATCATAAAGGTCATAATCGTTTGGCATCAAACTGATACCATACTGAAAAACCTTTATTGCCACCTCTGGATTCTTTTTATGGTCTAACCATTCATATCCAAGTATGTTTATCGTTTCATTGAATTCCATGTTTACTAATTCTTTTTCGGAATAGCCCTCTGGATTTATTTGTTCTTGTAAAAATAAAACGGGGTTATCGACGTCATTATATTTATAATAAAACCTACTTCCCAAAGACTCTTTGGAAAACAAGTCGACCATCATAATTTTATGGTTCCCCTTTTTTAATTCTTTCATTAAATCTAATTCAACAAATTCTGTAAAATCTTGATATAAATACACCCTTATCTTGAGGGTAGTAAGATCATATATGGTAGAATATTGGGTAGAAAACAAATCTGAACTTTTCTGTTTCATACTTTTCATGGCATTGCTACAATAGTCTAAAGTGGCTTTTCCCCTTGTAGTATTAAGAAATTCTTGTCCTGCTTGAAACCAGGGAAGAGTAACTTCCTCAACAGATTGTATTTGAGAATAATAAAAGTTAGAAAATGATTTTTCCGATTCTTCGCCAATGATCAATAGGTCACCTTCAACAATTAAATACGTTCCTGATTTGTCAACGAATACGACCATGCTGCTCGAAAGAGCACTTAAATCAATTGTTTCCAAGTATGCTTTAACTTCCTCTACGGTGGACATGGTTTGCATGATATTCCTAATAGCTTTTCCTATGGGCAATTTTTCTTTTCCTTCGGTATTCTCTATAGGTAATTCTGGTGCATAAAAGCCATCGAAGACCAAACCTACTTCGTTTATCGCTCCTTGGGCAAAATTATTTAACTGTCCCATATACATTACGCCAAATTCTTTATCACCAGCGACTTCAAACCAAAATTGATTGTTTGGACTCAAAAAATCTTCATTATTACCAACAATAGTTTTGCCATTTTTAGTGATTTTATACATACTACAAGCAATTCCCATTACTGGGTTTACTAAAAAGACTATCATTAAAACCGCAATAGATTTATTTTTCATTCAAATATTTTTTAGGCCAACAACTTTTTAAAGATGCCATTACTAGGTTAGTGTTATAGCTTTTTTATGGTGATACCAGAGGTCTCGGCTATAACATCGCAGCCAGCACCGGAATTTTTTATTTGATTGAAGCTACGAAAAAATGGCTAAGCGATAAGCCGTGCGTTAAAGCCCTTGTTGGCCGATGGCTTTATTTTCCATATAATTCTGGAGTCACAGAAATTTTTGTCACAAAAACACCATTCTTGTCATAATATTTGTAGTCCATCGTTATTTTATTATCTCTGTAAAATTTTAATTCGGGAATGGTTTTTACGTTTTCGATAATGCTCGGTCGGATATATTTATTTACCGTATCTAGATGTACCTCGGATTTTTCCATGCCAAGAAGTGTATAGTGATAGATAAAATTCGTTTTCCCTTTTGAAGAGGCACTGTCCAATCTTGAATATTCATCAATTTTCATTGGTGTTTGTTTATTCAATTCTAAAGCTACATTTTCCAGTTCAGCTTCCAAGTCGGTTTTAAAGAGCTGTTGCACCCCATAGAAGGATAGGGCAAAAGCAATCATTCCGACTATTGTACCGATCATTTTTCCTTTTTTTGACTTGTCTTCTTTGCTCATTCAGTATTTTTTCTTGTTGTTAACGGATGGTAAAGGAACCGTTTTAATGGCTTATATACGTTGTTAACCACGGTATTTTATTTGCTGGAATAGGGTTCATCTAGAATTTGGCTCACCCTTGAGAGAACCTGCCAAGAACCATCCGCATTCCTTTGCCAAATATCAATTGAAACAGAATACGGTGGTAGTTTTCCAACACCTTCCTGTCGCCAATCCATTGACATTGCGGTTTTTGCTACGACAATATCGCCAAGTTCCTCGAGTATTTCAAAGTGTGTCACGTCCATTTTTTCAGCACTCATGCCGGGCATACCTAGATACATTTCCTTGCTTATGGGAAGGGCATCTCCGTAGACTCTTTTTAGTCGAAAGTCACGGTGCATTAGGGCAGCTACGGTTTTCATATCATTACCCACAAGAGCAGATGCCCATTTCTTCTCCTGAGCCATAAGCTCATCCGTGAATTTACTTTCTTGTTCAACAGCGTTTTCCATAGCCCCACCGGTTTCCGACGTTGTGTCTTTTTTTTGGCCCGTACATGATATTGCTAGACCAAATGTTAACAATAGACCGATCTGTTGTGCAAAATGTCTGAGAACCGTGGATGAATTTTCTAATGTGTACATCGTATTTAATTTAAAGAGGTTTTTATTGCTGCTAAGGGTTAGGCTATGATTTCGTTATTGTCTCCAACCTGCAATCTTTGATTGCGGGAGGAAGACCTAAAAGCGTAACATTATTCTGCTGAGAAATCAGCCATTGATTTATACTTTTATTTTAGTGTGGTACAAAATCACAATGAATCATAGCCCTTGTTGTAAAAAGTTTTTCATTCCCAAATAACCTTTCCAGTTTTTAGCTGGGCATTATTTAATTCCTCAAACTTTTCTTTAGTCATATAATGACGTAATGAATGATACTCTTCCAAAAAGCCTCGCGCATTGTTACCAATAATGGATGGGTCGTATTTTGTTCCAGACCAAGTCGTTTTTGCCCAAGGTAGGTTTTCTTCGTTCGGTGTGAAATCAAATGACCAATCTGGATAAACTGACATCCAACGCCAAGTGAATGCTTGAGTTCCAGTATTTCCCCAATCTATCCAAGTAATTCCGTTCTCTGCTATGGCATTTGAAGGTCGGTCTTCTTTTCGGGAGTATACAATAATGTAATTTCTGTTTTCATCGAGGATAATGTCATCATCCATAACACTTGTATTTTCTAAGCCTTTAACTTTTGAAAATGGGAAGTCTGCGTCATAGGTTGTCATCGACCAATATCTGCATTGGGCGGCTTCCATTATTTTTGCACCATCTCTTGTGTCTGGAAAAGTGGGTAATTTCCCGGTTAGCACAAAAACTTTCCCCTTTTTGATAGAAACGCCTGATGTCAGATAACCTATATAATTACATCCTGTTGCGTGCGGTTCCAATGATGCAGGAAAGGGTTGATTTTCTCCTCTTCCCGTGACCCCTAAGTCAAGTTTCCTCACATATTCTTTATCCTCTTGCTTTTCTTTATAAAGCGCCATTGAGCCACCAGTAGCTATTTGTAAAAAAATACCGTACTGTTTGTCCCAACCTTTTTCTTTTCCATTGTAAGGTGAAGGGTTTCTGTTACCAATTGATCGGTTAGCCATGGTAGTTTCACCAAGTTGGATAAATCCTTGAAAATCTGAGATTATGAAAAATTGTTCTCCCGTAGGTAATTCAAAATAAATTTCAGGTAAATCAACTCCACCATCAGGAAAGTATTTGTCATCCGATGCATAATACCGTATCCAAACGTCACCAAAATCCCAAACTCCTCGACCGTGTCCGCTTTTTGTATCCAATCCCCATGGACCTTGAACTTGAATCGCACTTCCATATCTTTTGTTTCCTTTTCCTCTATACGGTGGATTGTGCGCCTTATTAAGTTTTGAAGGGTTACCCAAAGCCATTTCGTAAGTTACTTCATAACTTCTGTTTTCAGCCTCTCTGTTTGCGCCAACTCTAAATGGATTTATATGTCCTTCTAAAGGCTCAATATCTACGTCAACAATTGCAACTTCACCTTTACCGGCCCACTTATCATAACGATATTCTTTGGTATCCAAAGCCGGTGAAACTTGAATGTCAAAAAACCGGCAATGCGGAAATTCACCTTTTATTTTCAGTTGGGCACCAAATGGCGCATATAAAACGGGAGCTAACAAATAGGTGCAATTTGGGTCTGGAAAACTACCGTATAATGAATCAAAATTAATTTTATGGGCAGAACGCTTGACCCAAACATCATCAAGATTTAATTCTTCGGGTTTTACCAATCGAAAATTTTTGTAGCGTTTGTTGTCATATCCCATTGGTAGAATTTCTTGAGGTATATTTGATGAGACCTCTCCCTTGTGCCATTTTTTAATATAGCTTTCGAGATTATTTGAGATTTCTTTCGCTTCGGTATTCAAAGTTTCTTGAGCACGAAAGGGATAATGTGGTGTTTTGGGCAAACATCCAACTAAAATCAAAAATGCACCGATCAAGGGCAGATAGTTTTTCATTGGTCAAAAAATTGTCTACAACGGTCTCGGCTATAATTTCGGCGTGAAAAATCACAATGGATTTTTCACGCTGCGAAACCAAGCCACTTAAAAATAGAAAATTTTAAGGTTGGGAGGGAGGCCAAGCTGAATTATAGCCCATGTTCCGGTTAGTGTTTTATTTGTTTTTTAAATCTCGATAAGCTTTTAGTACGAGTCCCGCGCTGGCGATTCCTCCAAAAATTCCGATTAGGTACATGTCAGAAAACAATAGAAAAATTCCAGCTATGAATCCCATTATTCCAAATGTTAATATAGTTTTGGATGCATTGGTTTTATTCTTGTCCATTTTTAGTTTTTAGATGCTGTTCGGTTTTATGTCACTTATTATCAGAAGGATTGTTAAGATTGGTTGAATATCTGCCTTTCATATAACCTAATGAGGCCTGAATAGTCATATAAGTCGGGGAGTTAGATTTAAGTCCATTAGTTTCAAAAATCCAGTGTACCAAAACCAGCGTCAAACGCATTGTTTCGATTAGCCGATATGTTTCTTTTCCCTCCAAATTTTATTCATATCAAGTTTTGGGACATAGCCAATGTTGGCCTTAGTTATTTTTTATTTCAGACTCAATATTCACCCATTTAACTTTCCAATTGTTTTTTAAAGGTCCTCCAGTTGCAAAAAAGAGAAATTTGTTATCTGGCGTAACATATGGATTGCCTTGTCCTTTATTGTTGATTCTGTTATTCAGTTTTTTCGTATTTATCCATTTACCATTTCCGTTGTTATAACTAATCATCAAATCAAGTTCATTTCCAATTGAAGCAAAAATCAAATAGTCTTCCTTTGGTGAAATGTATGGCGTACATTTTCCTGATTTAGAATTTATTGGAATTCTTTCTGCAGGTTTAAATTTTCCGTTTATATTTTTTGACAGGTAAATATCCATTTCACTATAATCTAGATCGCTTGAATGAAAATATAAAGTTCCGGAATTGGCAATTGTAGGATGAGAGACCAATTTGTTTCTCAAATTCGGGATGTCTATAAAAACAGGTTCTTCCCATTTTCCATTGACCTTGTCCGATTTCCAAATATGCCAAGTCTGAGGAACTCCATTACTATTTACGGGTCTCGTAGAACTGAAGTAAAGCGTATTCCCGTCCGGTGTAAAACTCATTCCGTGCTCATTATGTTGACTGTTAAAGAAGGCTTCTTTTGGTTCAGCCCAAACGCCATTGTTTTTCTTTATTCGGAACACATCAAAATTTTCAAAATCCTTATCGGATAATGTATAGTAATATTCTTTCAAGTCAGGACTAAATATGCCCTTATGGATTATTTTATTTTCAGGAGTTATTTCCTTTTTAAAATCAATTGGAAGATTATTTGGAATGTCTTCAGTTAAAAATTGCATTTTAGTTTTCTCAGTTTGATTTTCACAGTTCAAAAAGGCAATTGGTAGTAATAAAATGATTTTGAATTTGTTCATTCCCCAAGTTTATGCCAACGGTCTGGGCTATGATTTCGTTGTTGTTTCCGACGAACAATCTTTGATTGCGAGAGGAAGACCTAAAAACGTAGCATTATTCCGCAAAAATCCAACCGTTTGATTTATACTTTTACTTTGGTGTAGCGCAAAACCACAATGAATTGTAGCCCTTGTTGTGCCTAGTATTTTCATTTTTTTATCTCATAAACCATTTCAACCATTCCATCTTTAAAGGCAGTTACATCTTTTAAATGTAACGGAATTTCCTTTCCAATGTAGTCGAAGAAGAGTGTTCCCTCACCTAAAAGTATCGGAATTATCGTGATATTTATTTCATCTGCTAATCCAAGGCGTAGAAATTCTTTTGTAAGCATAGTCCCACCGACCATCCAAATATTTTTATGTTGGTTTTTTAGTTGATCATTTACTAATTTGCTCAGGTCACCTGAAATGAATTTTACACTTTTTTTGTCCGATTCAAGTTCTCGTTCGGTTAAGACAAAAACAGGAACTTCCCCATAAGGCCAACCCAATTCAACAGCGTGTTCATAAGTCCTAGAACCCATAATGTAGCAGTCAATCGATTTAAGGAATTTTGAAATATATTCCTTGGTCAGCTCGACTCCTTTTTCGTATTTATCTTTTGAGTACATCCACGAAACGCTTCCATCTTTTTTGGCTATAAAACCATCAAGACTGGAAACCATATGAATCGTAATATTTGAATTTTCATTTCGCATTTTTCAAATTGTGGCCAACGTTCTCGGCTACAAGTAGTCGCATGGGTTAGCATTGAACTTTGCAAGTCTGTTTGCCGGTAAGGCAGGTACACCAAACTGAAAATCCGAGAGGATTTTAAGAAGTTGGTGAGAACAAGCAATTACCTATACCCATTGTTGCCAGTGGTTTTTATTCTTTCTCTGTTCATATAATTTTTCGTTGCTTCAATTCCTGACTTTAAGAGTCCAATCAATCCGATTCCTACTACAATGAACCCAATTGATAGTTCTTTTAATCTACTGTCATCAGTTGAAAGGTAATTTTTAATTCCTATGAAAATAAGTCCCAAAACAACCAGCCCAAAAATGATAAAGTAGTACTTTGCAATTTTAGGTTTGTGTAACACTTTTTTGTCTAACCAATTTAATTTTCTGTAGTCTTTTAGTGAGTCAAGTCCAATTCCCAGTCCTATGAAGATTAGCCCTAGATTAATATCTTGAAAAAAACTACTATCGTCAAATAAAATAGGTCTGTAGCAATAATACAATCCAATCAACATTATTGGATATTTTATAAAACTCAAATAGTGAAATATTCGTATTATCTTTTTCATTCAAATTAAATAGTACAAGACTCGTTTTTCGAAATACTGGCACCGGTCCAGTGTATGAGTAGTAGGGGATTTCTATTCATGAACCTTTTGGTTTTGCACCAAGCTTTGTTTTATATTTTGTCTTTCGTTTTATCACTTAAACCGCTGTTATTTTTGCACTGTGTTGGCGGTAGTGTTTTTCTTTATAACATTTCTACTATTTGAATATTGTTTCCACAAGTGTCATTAAAAACTGCAATTTTCACAGTTCCCATTTCTGTTGGCTTTACACTAAATTTGACTCCAAGATTTTCAAGTCTGTCATATTCTTGCTGTGTGTTTTGAACATTAAATTGCGTGTATGGAATTCCAGCGTCAAAAAGCGCCTTTTGATAAGTTTTTGCAGGTTCAAAATGGTTGGGCGAAGGTTCCAATAAAATTTCTGTTCCGTCTTGTTCTTCTTTGTTAACCACTGTTAACCATCTGTTTTCTTCACTTAATGGAACATCCACTTTTTTTATAAATCCTAATATTTCGGTATAAAACTTCAGGGCTTTTTCTTGGTCTTGAACAGGAATACTTAATACTTTTACTTTCATCTTTTTTGTTTTTTAATTTGACGAATCAAATTTCAAGAATCAGTTTTAAATTGACTTTGTGAAAATTGCTCTTTTTGAAAGTCGGTTGGTGTTTGTCCAATCTTACCCTTGAAAAGTGTGCTGAACGAACTTGGACTTTCAAAGCCGACAGAATAACAAGTTTCCGAAATAGACATTCCCATTTTTAAATAATCTTTTGATTTTTCAATCCTTTTATTGATTAAATACTGTCTTGGTGTTTGTCCGTAGTATTTTTTAAAAAGTCGTAAAAGGTGAAATTTTGAAGTAAATCTGATGTGTGAAAGCAAATCCAAATTCAATTCTTTGTCGAAGTTATTTTCTATATAATTTCGTGTTCCAATAACTGTTTGAATTTGTCCCTCATTTGAGTAGCAAATTTCCTTAATCCTATTTATTTCTTTTTGATAAAATGTCATTTTGTTCACATTACCGCCAACGGTCTATAACCGTCAGTTAAGGATTAATATACGTTAATTTTCGGTTAGTAACTGACGTTAGCAATTCCGTCCCGATAGCTATCGGGAAGATTCGTACGTAGTCGAATCCGCCGTAATTGCGGTTATATATTGTTGTAAAACGTTTTTAAATTCCATTCTACATTCAGTTTTTCCAATTCAGTATTTAATTCAGTGAGTGATTTCGGATCAATAATCTGCGTATTGATTGTCAATTCGTTTTTATCCGTTTTTAGGATATAATCTCCAGCAAACTTTTTAATCCGTTTTATTTCAGTCAGATTTAGTTTTTTCCCGAATGGACCATTTACGTTTATAATTCCGTTTTCAATGGTCAAATATTTATAATTCTTTTGGTAAAAATATAGTCCCAAATACATAAGAGAAATGAAAATCCAACCATAGTCAGTCCAATTTGGTTCTTCTTTTCCAAATACTCCAACAAAGAACCAAATCAACCAAATAAGTCCTAAAATCAAATTCACATTAAAGTGTCTTTTTTTATATGCTATTTTCATTTTTCAAATGTTTTACAACGGTCTCGGCTATGGCTCGTGGCAAGCGCCAGACATTTTTTGGTTAATTCAACTTAGGAAAAAATGGCCAAGCGTTAGGCATGGGCTATAGCCATTGTTGTGGTACGTTTTTTATCACTTGGTATTATCCACAATCCAAGTACTTGGACAACAACGTTTGTTATCTGTCTTTAAGTCATTTAGGAGTTCTTCTCTGTCCCAGTCAATTTCCTGGTAACTCATATTCTCGTAAAGTAGATTGTATGCTGAACCGTGCATTCCAATTCTTTTTAGGTAATCAAAGTCCTCTTGGGCTTGTTCGTTAGTTAGGTTTTCGTGTACTCTATCGATGAGCACCAGGTTGTAAAGTGTATCATTGACCAAGTCGTTATTGTATTCGACAGGTTGCTCTTTTAGAAGTATGTCGTTGAGTTCTCGTAGTATTTCAAAAACGACTTGATGATTTTTCTCTTTCCTTCTACGTTGCCAAAATTCTTGGTAGTATTTAGTCTGGATGGTATCAAGTGGGTATGTGATGACCAAGCTGTCAATAATGTGGTTGAGTGGCCGATTTATATAGCTCCAAAGCAAGCAGGGATTTGATGTCAAATCATAATCGGAGATTAGTTTTTTATAGCCGATTTTTTTGAATGTCTCATGGAGCATTTTCAAGTTACTAGGCTGTCTCAGCCAGGTCTCGTATGTATAACCTTGATATTTATTGTCAGCATACGTTATTTCGTAAGGGTCAAAGAAACTTAGCTTACTTTCAATGAAATATTCCGTCGATTCTTCGTCAGTATTTTTTTTCTCCGAAATACAACCGCTTGTTGTCAGGATTAGTAGGGTTAATATCGAGTAGAGTATTCTCATTTTTAAATGTACCACAACGGTCTCGGCTATGATTTCGTTGCGACGATTTCAGGCAGGAAATTGTCAGTTAGAAATCGGGCCGTTTAATGTTTATTTCTTTTAAAGTTAGTGATAATTCAGCAATGAATTATAGCCTTTGTTGTGCCTTGTTTTTATTCCGAGAGTTTTAATCAATTTATTTAGTCCAGTTTTTGAAATAAAACGAAAACTCAATTCAATAAAAACAAACCTTATAAAAAGTAGTCCTACTATAAGAATTGGCAGAAATTTGATTGCCTCTAGAAATCCTTGATTATATGCTATTAAACCAAAACCAACAAAAGGATATGATAAAATTATAGAAAGCATTATTTTAAAAGCATTATGAATTCTTATTTCTAATTTTCCCAAAGAATCTTGAAATTCTCCAACAAAAACGCAAAACGCTCCACGACCAATTTCAGATGATATTATTTTAAATCCACTGTCATTTACTTGTCCAATAAACTTTTTGTCAGTATGACTAGAAATCAAATTATCGGTCAGTTTAGTGTTACGCTTTAATTCGTTCAAAGTATTCATTCTATCCTCTCTTAATTCTACCGTAAAATATTTATTTGGGAATAATTTCATTCAGTTCACAATGGTTTCGTTAAATGAGGCACAACGGTCTCGGCTATGAGTAGTTGCGTGTGTTAGCGATTAATTTTGTAAGTACGCACCAAGTTGAAAATCCGCGAGGATTTTCAAAAGTAAGCGAGAACAAGCAATTACTTATAGCTAATGTTGGGCATAGTTCTTATTTATTTCAATTCCAAAATCCTCTCTAAAATGGTGGTAAATGGTATATTTCTTTCCATTATGCTTATATTCTTTTTTATTACCCCTTTCTATACTTACCCAGGCAAAAGTTTTGCCTAAATCTCCTAACAAACAGTTATCTAAAATAATTTCGGTTGTTTGAGGATTGATTTTTATATATCTGGCATAATTATAGTTATACTCTTCATTTCTATTTTCTTGTGTATTTACATGATAGTCGAAACAGGGACTTTCTGGTTTATTAGAGACCTTACCATATGGGTGATGTATTGCTAGATATGCGTTTTCATGTTCACTTGATTTATTAAATACTATCCTGATTTTATCTTCTTTCGAATTAATTTTCACTCTTGCCTTTTGTCTTCCTGTTGAATAAAGTAATGTGTCATTTTTAAATACTTTCATCTCAATTGGCTTCGGTAAGAAATATTTTTCAGGTGCTTCAAAGAGCATATTGCCATTATCATAAAATTGCAACGTATGCCACTTACCAAATTCTTTCTTAAGTTTTGAATATCGAGATGCATGATATTTTAAATTTTCATCTATGATTAAGCTATCAACGGGATAAATCCAATCATCTATTTTCCAATCCAAATTTTCATTTAGAAAATCATTTTTGTCCTTAAAATCATAAAAAATCCAATCATGTTGCCTGTTTCCACATGCTCCTTTATCAAAGCCTAGTACATAATCAGCGTTAAATTCATAGTCACAACACTTAAAAAACCACATATCATGATTAACTATCTCTCTTTTTTTACATCCGAAAGAAATTGTTAGTAGAATGGTCATCGCTACTGGAATATTCATCTTCATGATAATAAGTAATATCTGGTTTTGTTTTTTGAATTATGCCCAACATTTGTATAAAGATACATCAAACCAAAACACCTTTTCGTCAATTATAACCTGCCTTTAAAGGTGGTTATGGTTAGGTTTATTAAAATTTAAACGCAACCACCAAATATGACACATAAAGACACTTTTGTTAAATTTTCTGAGTTTCTTGCTCTCAAGCGCTACAGCGGCAGTACTATCAATGCATACCTGTCTATGGTAACTAAGTTCCAAGAGTTTTTGGGTCTTGTTCGAATGGAACGCTTAAATAAAGATGTCATCCTAATCAAAACGATGGATTTTATCCAAGCAAAAGGATATTCTGCTGCGTCACATAAACAAGTGTTGGATGCCCTAGGACTTTTCTATACGGATTTTATGAGAATGTGGCAATGAATTATAGTCATTGTTGACATCAGTTTTATTTCAAAAAAAGAGCCATAATATGGATAACATATCAAACTAATACTTTAAGGTCCACTAATGAAAGTTCTTATACTTTCCAAGTACTGGTTAGGTTGCTTTTAAATTATTTGTTGTTTTTTAAATATTTCTAAAACTAAAAAATAGAATAACCAATTGATAAGTTAAGTAAACTTCTACTATTTTGCCAAGTTTCCCTTGTAGCACTCGAATTTGACGAAACAAGATCCCACGACATTTTAGGCAGATAATTTAAATCCAAATATATATTTTTAAAATTATAGCCAAAGCCTAAAGAGAAGGTTAACTTGCTGCCGTATTCTAAATCAGTAATGTTTGCATTTGTTGGTATAAATGTATATCTTATTTTTCCGCTAGTATTGTGAATTAAAACACCCATATTAGCATAAAGATATTGATTATGAAACAGTCTGAAGTACTGCCTGTATTTCAGATTAAGGTCGCTCATTTTAATAGTGTTTATAACTTCACTATCATTAGGCGTGCCGAAACTGAATACACCTGTATTATCAATCTCGGTATAGTGTAAATACGATAATATTATAGAAGATTTTTTAAATACGGTATTGAAAAAAAACTCAACATCTAAACCTAAACTAATTTGTGAGACTTGGAAAGAAGATGCGAAGTTATTGTTGTTCGTGTTGGTAGACTGAGAACTAAAATAATATCCTATTTTAGGGGTAATGTTGATGGCATCTTTAAATTTTCTAGCTTCATAAGAATTGTATTTCGTGTAAGAAAAATTGTTTTGTTTGGCATACTTCAAAAAATAATTAACTAAATCATCTTCTTTGTATTTAATTCCTCCAATTATTCCTTCATTTTTTGCATCTATTATCTTGAACCTACCTAATAATTGTTTTCTGTAATCGTTAACTTTTATTTGCTTATTATTTTTAATGATTTTTTTATATTTTAAGAACTCGATTCCGGCTTTGGTTTCAATAAAAAAGTAAATGTTATTATGATCTTGATAGGAGTAAAGGGTATTACCATTAAATTCTAATAACACTGTTAGAAGAACATTTTTAGAATTTAAACGAAAAACTATCGAGTTGTTTTCTTTTTGGGCGAGCATATTGTCATCTAAAACTTCTATGGCTACATCCTTTCTTATGAATTTTGTGTCTTCTATGTGAAGTTCAGAAAGGATGCTCCTTTTTATGAGAATGGTCTCTTTAGAATTTTGTTGCTCTTTGAATTTGATTTCGTTGGGTATATTCGTTCCAAAGCTCATAAAATATCCCTTTTTTTTAACCTTTTCACTATTTATGAAATGCCCTTCTCTGAAAGTACTTTGTGCAATTGTGTTTAATCCCATTAATAGGAATACCATTGTAACTTTTAACTTCATTGTTTGTGTGATTAGTTTAATGATTAAGACGTATTAGATAATTTTTGGTTATAAATTAATGGCAACGGTCTCGTATAACCGTCGGTTAGGGGTTAATATACGTCAATTTTCGGTTAGACGCTGACTTTAGAAATTCCGAGTGGATTCGGACGAAGTCGAATCCGCCGTAATTGCGGTTATACCTTGTTGTAAGTAGTTGTTTCATTCCGCAAGACTTGACTCAGTTATTCGTTTTTTTGCGTTATTCAAATCGGATTCACTTTCCCAAACATCCACTTTGCTATTTTCCATGTAATAGTTCTCAATGAATAAATCAGCAAATTGGTCAGCAGTCAATTTATTTCCGTTATTTTTTGAGATTTCAGAATTCCGCAACCATGAGTCCTTAATCGCAATTTCCATTGTGTCGGATAAATTCAGAACTTTTTTTATTGTTTTTTTCCAGTCATTAAAGTCAGTAGAAAATACTTTGTCCAGATTCATATTTTCAATCAATTCATTTTTTTCGGTCGGCAATTCTCTCAGAGTATCCAATATGAAGGCTTTAAAAAACACATCGATATTCATATCAGTTTTTTGTGGTTCAGGGTTTTTTTTCCAACTGAAAAATTTCATTGATTATCGTTCTCTTAAATTACTTACAACGGACTCGGCTAAGACTTCCTGAAAAGGAAATTAACTTATTTTCAATAAAAGTCATAATCTGATATGACCCTTTATTCTCATTCACAGTGTAGTTTTGTGCTGACCAAAGTGCAATCATGACAAATCAAACAGAACAAGACTTTTTAGAACGCCTGCAAGACAGCTACGGCTCCACCCAAGAGCTGGCCAAAATTTTGGACATGGGCGTGGAAATGCTCTTTTACTTGGAAGAGAACACCTTTCACCGGCAAGATGTACAAAACGTGGTCGCTGCCCTACGGGCGGTCATAACAGCATTAAGGGACTAAGGTTTAGCGGTGTATGGTCTGTAACCTATCTGGCCCCACAGAGACGATTTTAACGGGTACCTGCAGTTCTTCTTCCAAAAAGGCAATGTACGCGTTCAATGCTGGCGGCAGTTCTTCCGCTTTGGTCATTTTGGTCAAGTCTTTGCTCCAACCCTTTAGGGTTGTATAGATGGGGGAGATGTTCTCGCTTTCAATATTGTAGGGCAAATGCTGTATTTCTTTGCCCTGGTACCGGTATGCGGTACAGACTTTTAGGGTTTCAAAACCGCTCAGCACATCGGCCTTCATCATCATCAGTTGTGTGACACCGTTCACCTGTACGGCATATTTTAGGGCCACCAAATCCAGCCAACCGCACCGTCTGGGCCTTCCCGTTGTGGCACCAAATTCGTTGCCCACGCGCCCCATGGTCTCACCATCCTGGTCAAAAAGCTCCGTGGGGAAGGGGCCACTGCCCACCCGGGTGGCATAGGCCTTGAATATGCCCAGTACCCGGCCAATTTTATTGGGGGCCACGCCGAGCCCGGTACATGCGCCCGCCGCCGTGGTGTTGCTGGAGGTCACATAGGGGTAAGTGCCAAAATCAATGTCCAAAAGGGAGCCTTGTGCCCCTTCGGCCAATATTTTTTTACCGTCCTTTTGGGCGTTGAAAATGTATTCTTCGCTATCGATAAAGGTCAGCTTTTTCAGGGTATCCACCCCTTCGCAGAATTCGTCCTCCAACTCGTTCAGGTCGTATTCAATGTCCACATTGTAAAAAGAGATCATGGCCTCGTGCTTGTTGGCCAGGGCCCTGTATTTTTGCTTCCAAGTATCAAATTCCAGATCGCCCACGCGCAGGCCGTTCCTTCCCGTCTTGTCCATATAGGTGGGACCAATGCCCTTAAGGGTAGATCCTATTTTTGCTTTTCCCTTGGCGGTCTCTGAGGCGGCGTCCAACAGGCGATGGGTGGGCAGTATCAAGTGCGCTTTACGGGAAATGAGAAGCTTTTGGGCATAGTCCAGGTCAAACTTCTTTAAATTGTCCAGCTCCCGTTTAAAAATGACGGGGTCGATTACCACTCCGTTCCCGACGATGTTCATGGCATTTTCATGAAAAATTCCCGAAGGGATGGTGTGCAGCACATGTTTGTGCCCATCAAACTCCAGCGTATGGCCCGCATTGGGGCCCCCTTGAAACCGGGCGATGATATCATAGTCCTTGGTGAGAACATCAACAATTTTTCCCTTGCCCTCGTCTCCCCATTGGAGACCAAGTAGTAAATCAACCATGAAGTAAATGGGTTAGTCGGTTAGGTTTTCTTCTTTATTTCGGGTGCCGTAAAAATAGAGGGAGTGGTTGTTGATGTGGATGTCAAAAACCTCCTCTATGGTCTTTTTTATGGACTGTATCCGGGGATCACAGAACTCCACCACCTCTCCGGTATCGGTGAGTATGACATGATCGTGCTGACGGTCAAAATAGGACTTTTCATATTGGGCCTGGTTTTTACCGAACTGGTGCTTCCGGACCAATTTGCATTCCAACAGAAGTTCAATGGTGTTGTACAGGGTGGCCCGGCTCACCCTATAATTTTTGGTCTTCATTTTAATGTAGAGGGATTCCACATCAAAATGGTCATCACTTTCGTAGATTTCCTGCAAGATGGCATACCGTTCCGGCGTTTTCCGATGCCCGTTTTCCTCTAAAAAAGCGGTAAAGACGTTTTTTACGATTTCCTGATTTTTGTTGCTCTCCATAATTCTTCCCGAAACTAAAGGACAAAGTTACATTTTATAATTAAATTCTGGCCACTTTGTCGATCCCCTCAACTTGTTTCAAGTTATTGATAAGCCTTTTCAAAATGGTATTGTTCTTTACTATCAGCGCTATTTTGCCGGTAAAGGTTCCTCCGTCCGCGCTAAAGTTGAGGTTGCGCATGTTCACGTGCATATTGTCCGAGATGATGTTGGTGATATCGTTCACCAGGCCCAGATTGTCTATCCCTGTTATTTGAATGTCCACCGTGAACTCTTCCTGGGTGGAATCTATCCACTTCGCCGACATTATCCGATAGGCATAGTTGGATTGTAGGGATATGGCGTTGGGGCAGTTTTTTTTGTGCACTTTGATGCCATCGCTCACGCTCAAAAATCCAAAAACATCGTCTCCCGGTATGGGATTGCAACATTGGGACAATTTATAGCTCAGCTTTTCTTCTTCTTTGCCGAACACCAACATATCATATTTGGCGGTGATTTCCTCCTTGTTGACATCTTTTGGGGCAGGATTTCTTCGGATTTTGTTCTTGAAGAAGTTCAAAAAGGCGTTGTGGTAAGTAGACGCAAAGTCCTTTAGTTTTTGATTGTCGATTACCCCGATGCCCACCCGATAAAAAAGGTCCAAACTGGTCTTTAACTTAAAGTACTGTACCAATTTGTTCACCGTATCCTCATTGAGGTCGATTTTCTGGGACTTGAGTTTTCTACGGAGAATTTCCTTGCCCTCCGCCGCTATGGCCTTTTTCTCTTCGCTCAAGGAAGAGCGTATTTTGGAGCGCGCCCGGGCCGTTTGTGCATAGTCCAGCCAACTCTGATTTGGTTTTGCCGTTTCTGACGTTATGATTTCCACCTGATCGCCGCTGTGGAGCTCGGTTCCCAAGGGTACCAACTTACCATTTACCCGAGCCCCTCGGGTCTTCATCCCAATTTCTGTGTGGATGTGAAAGGCAAAATCCAGGGCAGTGGCGCCTTTGGGCATGGATTTTAAGTCCCCTTTGGGCGTAAAGACAAAAATTTCCTTGGAGTACAGATTGAGTTTGAACTCTTCCACAAAGTCAACGGCACTCCCATTGGATGTTTCCAACGCTTCCTGCAATCGGTTGAGCCATTCTTCAATACCCTGTTCCTTTTGGTCCCCATGTTTGTATTTAAAATGTGCGGCATAACCCTTTTCCGCAATTTCGTGCATACGCTCACTGCGTATCTGCACCTCTACCCATTTTCCTTTTGGTCCCATAACCGTAATGTGCAGGGCCTCATAACCGGTTGATTTTGGGGAAGTGATCCAATCCCTCAGCCGTATGGGATTTGGTGTAAAGTGATCCGTAACGATGGAATAGATTTTCCAGGCCAGGAACTTTTCATTTTTTCTGTCCGATTTATAGATAATTCGTATAGCGAATTTGTCGTAGACTTCATCAAAAGAAACATTTTGGGACTTCATTTTCCTACGGATGGAAAACGTGGATTTCATCCGGCCCTTTATCTCATAGTTCAGGCCCTCTTTGTCCAATGAATTCCGAATGACATCTGAAAAATCTTCAATGTAGGCCAATTGGTCGTCTTCGGTATCCTCAATCTTGGCTTGAATGTCCTGGTATACTTCAGGTTCGGTGTACTTTAAGCTGAGGTCCTCTAGGTGCGTCTTTATGTTGTACAGGCCTATTCTATGGGCTAGCGGTGCGTAGATGTAAAGGGTTTCCGAAGCAATTTTTACCTGTTTGTGCTCTGGCATGGAATCCATGGTGAGCATGTTGTGGTAGCGGTCCGCAATTTTAATGATGATCACCCGGACATCATCGTGAAGCGTCAACAGCATTTTACGGAAGTTTTCGGCCTGTTGGCTGATGTCCTTATCTTTTTTTAAATGGGCTATTTTGGTAAGGCCATCCACAATACGCGCCACGGTTTCCCCGAACATGCGCTCTATATCGTCCAGGGTGTAGGGGGTATCCTCCACCACATCGTGCAAAAGTGCCGAGGCGATGGAAACCGCATCCAATCCAATTTTAGAAGCTACGATTTTGGCAACGGCAATGGGGTGGAAGATATAAGCTTCTCCGGATCTTCTCCTTTGGTCCTTATGTGCATCCACTGCAACATCAAAAGCAGTGCGTATCAACTTTTTGTCCGCAGAGGTGAGGTTCTGGTAGCTGATACGCAGCAATTCCTTGTACTGCTTTGCGATTTCCTTGTTCTCTTTTTCTATAGCTGCCTCAGTCATAGTAAATTAAAATTACCACAATATCAAAAAGTAAACAACAAAAATTATGCCTTAAGGTTTCGTATGCGTTCCACCAGAGGGGGGTGCGAGTAATGCACGAATACGTATGCCGGGTGGGGGGTAAGATTGCTCAAACTGTTTTTCGATAGTTTTTTTAAAGAGGTTATCAAAGGTTGGGCGGCAAAGGTCTTTTTGGCATAATCATCTGCCTGGAATTCGAACTTACGGGATAAAAAATTCATGGCAAGTCCGGTAATTTCAGAAATGGGGCTGTACAACAGCACAAAACCGACCAAACCAGCATGGAAACTGGGTTCGGACACTCCTATTGCCAGTGAAATCTCAGGAGTATTGATAAAAAGCGATAGAATGTACAAAGTGAGCCCAGTGAGCAACAAAGAGACCAAAAGGTTAAAAATGATGTGCTTTCTTTTGTAGTGCCCCACTTCATGCGCCAGAACAGCCACAATTTCCTCTTCTTCCAGGTCATTGATGAGCGTATCGAACAAGGTAATTCGCTTTTCCCTTCCAAAACCTGAAAAATAGGCGTTTGCCTTGGTGGATCTCTTGGAACCATCGATTACGAAGATTTTGTTCAGTTCAAAGCCCACTTTTTTTGCATACCCTTCAATGGCGCGCTTCAAGCTTCCCTCGCCCAAGGGCGTCTGTTTATTGAACAGGGGCACCAAAAATCGGCTGTAAAATAAATTCATGAAGAGAATCACCGCGGCAAAAAGTATCCAAGCATATATCCAAAAGTTAGGCCCGGTCCATTGGTAAAACCAGATAAACAGTGCAAGAAGACCGCCTCCCATCAGAAGGGATAAAAGCCACCCTTTACCAATGTCCTCAAAAAAAAGGCGTTTGGTCGTTTTGTTGAAACCGTACTCCTCTTCTATATGGAAAGTTTGATAATAGGAAAAAGGAATGCCTAAAATACTGCTTCCCAGTGCGATAAAACCAAAAAAAAGCAAGGCCATGCCCATGGTGTTTTCGGTAATGGACCTAATCAGCGAATCAATCCATTGGAAACCTCCAAAGACCAGAAATGCAAGTGTCAGCACTAAGGAAAATCCGTCCGATAAAAGGCCAAATCGATATCGGGTGCGCTTGTACCGTTGTGATTTTTGGTATTCTTCTTTATTAAAAACATCTTGAAGTTCCGGGGGTACCGATGAAGAAAAACGCTGGGCGTTCAGGTATTCCAGAAGCTGGTGAACCAGATATTGCGCCACAAGAATAAAAATGATAATGTAGAAAAGTGTAGTTTCTCCCATAGGCTAAATTCCCCTTTGCCGCACTGCTTCAAAGATAAGGATTGCTGCCGATACAGAGACATTCATGGAATCTATTTCGCCCTGCATGGGGATAATGAGATTTTCATCGGAGTTTTCCAACCACTCATCGGATAAACCCATCGATTCTGTTCCAACTACCAGGGCCAGGGCACCTCCAAGGTTGGCGTCAACATAGCTTTTTGAAGCGGACAAAGCGGCGCAGCGTATGCTTATTTTTCGTCGCTTTAGGAATGAAATGATTTCCTCCGTGCTCCCCAGTCCGATTTGTAAGGTAAAAATAGTGCCTACGCTGCTCCGGATAATGTTGGGATTGTACAGGTCTGTTTTTGGGTTGGCGATAAGGACGGCATCCAGTCCGGCAGCATCTGCCGTTCGCATCAAAGCTCCGATATTTCCCGGTTTTTCGGGGGCTTCAGCCACTAAAATAAGTGGATTATCTGAAGTGAAATCTATGGTTTCCAGGGCTTGTGAACGGTTTTGGGCCACTGCTAGAACCCCCTCAGTGGATTCCCGGTAGGCCATTTTTTGATAAACCGTTCTGGTTATTTCAATACATTCGGAATCTGGAAAGCGCTTGATGAAGTCTTCCACGGAAAAATTGGAAATCTCGGGCGAAATCAACAGTTGGGCAATGGGATACCCTCCTTTTTGGGCCAAGTCTATTTCCCGATTTCCTTCAATGACAAAAAGTCCTGTTTTTTTTCGTTCCCGTGACTTTTCCTGTAGTTGTGCTATCTTTTTAATCAAAGGATTTTGAATACTGCTTATGCTCTTTACTTCCTTCATATATTCAAAAGTACATTATCTTGTAATCCTGGAATTCGATATCCGACAAATTGCAAAACAACTTAAAAATGAAAAAAATAAGTATTCTTTTGTTCATTCTAATTATGACGGCCTGTAACCCTACTCCCAAAAAAGAGGCGACCGAACAGGTTATGGAACAGACCGAAACCATGGAAGCCCCTAAATATCCTGAAGCTTTGGGCAAAGTACTCGAAAGACATGGGGGCATGGATGCTTGGCGGCAACAGCGCACTCTGGTCTATGCCCTGCCAAAACCGGATTTTACTGAGGTACATACCATCGATTTATATTCTCGAAAAGATCGAATAGACACCGAACTTTTCTCAATGGGATTTGACGGGGAACAGGCCTGGTTGTTGGATGAGGATGAAAAGTACACAGGAAATCCAGGTTTTTACCATAACCTGATTTTTTATTTTTACGCGATGCCCTTTGTTCTGGCCGATGATGGGATCATTTACGGTCCTACCGAGGATTTGGTATTTGAGGGTAGGCAGTATCCTGGGATTGAAATAAGTTATGAAAGTGGAGTAGGGGCCTCGTCAAAAGACCAGTATTTCATCCACTACGACCCAGATACGTATCAAATGGCCTGGTTGGGCTATACCGTTACCTACAGGAGCGGTGAGGTGTCGGATAACGTAAAATGGATTCGATACAACGATTGGACAACAGTTGAAGGGTTGATATTGCCCAAATCTATTTCTTGGTACAGTTATGAAGGAAGAACTTTGTTAGAGCCGGCCAACACCTTGCCCTTCGAGTCCGCTTCACTTACCACCAAGACCAAAGAAGCAAGCTTTTATGAAAAACCGGACGGTGCCGGCTTTGTGGAGATAAAAAAGAATTAGGAGCTCTTAAAAACCATACTTTTTATGATAGCTAATTAGCAATCCCACTACGGAATTATAACTTGCTATGCCCTCTTTTTGGTTGTTCGCTTTTAAAAAGGTGTTGAAAATGGATTTAAAAACAGGCTCCAAAGGATTGTCGTACTTTGCCCAAAACCGATTGATTTCCCGATAATTTTCCCGTACGCCCAAATGTAATCCGGTCATCATTTCCTTGAACTTTTCTTCATCTTTTTTGGCCAGGTCCGATAAGCAATAGCCCAAGGCATGGGAATATGCGGCATATTTAAAATAGAGATCATCGTTTATCGAGGAGACCCAAAACCCGATAAAATTGGTGGCATCCTCTGCAGAATATCCTACCTGGTGGCCCACCTCATGGCCACTTACCGTGGGTAATCGGAATCTTGGTGTTATCCCATTGACCTGCGCTTCGTTGGTAAATGGATTTATGTATCCACCGTAACCCATATACGTTAGCGGTACGCTGAACAAGGAAGACTTCTGACTGGAAAACGTGTAGGCAAAATCCGGGTACTGCTTTTCCAATTCACCATATCCTGCTTTTGTTTTTTTAAAAATTTCTTTTTTGGAATAGGGAATCTGTACTGGCGTTAGGCTATCTCCAGTAATATCGAATTGAAAGGTATTGGATTTTAGCGTCAAGTATTCAATCATGGAAACAAGGTCCTTTTGGGAGTATTCCCTTTCCAGACCCAACTTCCAAGTAATGGGCTGTCTGTAGTAATTGAGACCCCAGAGGAAATGAAACAGGAAATAAATCACGGAGAGCAGCACCCCAAAGTCTTTCAAAATTGCTAGTGGTCGGGTTTTTATCGATTTTCTGTTCCGATATAGATATCTAACAATGAGGACTATTAAAGAAAGATAAAGTAAGTCGCCCATTGAAAACGGTATCCAGCCAAAAAGTATGCGAAGGCCTTGAGAAATGAAAGGATAGACCCCGGTACTATAATAGGTTTCAACGAAATCTGGATGATACGAGGCCCATTTCACGAGAAGTATCTGCAGTGGGAGCAATCCCAGTAGAATTGTTTTTGTGTTTTTTCCCATGCCACATTGGCAATCCGTGCGGACTGTTTTAGAATTCTAAACTAGGTTTTAATTTTGGGTTAAACAATTTATTGGGATTTCTTTATAAAGAGTTCCAAGGGGGAACAAAAAAGCCGCTCCATGGAGCGACTTTGGATATCTTTTGATTTTTCTATTCTTGGATTCCTGTAATCTCCAAATCAAAAATTAAGTCTGCATTGGGAGGAATAGGGCCTCCTCCTTGGGGGCCATACCCTAAATGAGGTGGTATGAACAAACGGATTCTATCTCCAACCTTCATGGTCTGTAATCCCTCTTTAAAGCCAGGTATCAGTCTTGCTTCTGGGCTATAGTCCATAGGTATGGGGAAGTAGCCGCCTTGTTGTTTTCTTTGACTGTCAAATTTGTTGAACTTCACTGCGATTTCTTCTTCATTACTGTCAAAGAGCGTACCGTTGGACAGCCAGCCAGCATAGCTGACCAATACTTTTTGCCCTACTTTGGGTTGTTCTCCATCTCCTTGAGATATGGTATGTATTTTTAGCCCACTTGCCGTTTCTTGGGCGGTCCCTTTCTGTGCTTCAAATTCGGTCACTAAATCTTCCATCATTTTTTTAAAGGCCGCTTCCGCCAATTTTTCTTCTTCAAAATAATCGGACATAATTTGAATGGCATCGAATTTTTTAGCTTCTTTCCCTTGCCTCACGATTTCTACTTTGTTCATTATCACATCCATGTTCGGCTTGTCCATAGCGCCTACTGCTACATTTGCTATCGAATCCACCGCATCTATACCGAGGACGACTTCGCCAAAAACGGTGTGTCGTCCATTGAGCCAGGGGGTTTCTTTATGGGTAATAAAAAATTGACAGCCATTGGTTTTGGGTCCAGAGTTGGCCATTGATAAAATCCCCTTTTTGGAATGGGACAGAGAGTCATGGAATTCATCCTTGAACTTATACCCCGGATTTCCACTTCCAGTTCCGGTGGGGTCTCCTCCTTGTATCATAAAATCTTTGATGATGCGATGAAAAGTCAAGCCATCGTAGTAGGGCTTATCCTTGAATTCCTCACTGACGAAAGGGCTGTTCCCTTCGGCAAGTGATACAAAATTGGCCACGGTGACCGGGGCTTTTTCATGCTCTAACTTTACCACGATATCCCCTTGGGTGGTCTGTATATCGGCAAAAATACCATCGCCCAGTTCGGCGTACTTGCTGGATTTGCAACCTAATATGGTCAATACCAAAAGGCCGATGATAAAAAGGGAGTTCTTCATTTTATTTGTGATTTAAGATTTAAACTATCCGGATCGATAATTATTGTGTATAATTCCACACTGGCTTGTATAGGTGTTTTGGGACCTATTGCGTTGCCGTCTCCCAAATATCCATAGGCCTGCAGAGAAGGAAAGATAAAGTTTATCCTTTCGTTTATTTTGAGCAATTTAACTGCGTTCTGAAGTCCCGGAAACAGTTGTTCCTTATCTACGGTATATGAAATGGGACCTATATCTTGTTCGTTGTACAGTATTTTATCTTCCAAGGTTCTGACATTGTACGAGAATAGGATTTGGTCGTTTGTTTTTGGGGTATATTGGGCGGTATCATTTTTGAGCTCGTAGTAGTACCAAAATCCGTTTGGATCGCTAACATACTCATGAAGGGTATCCTTGGCAATGATATCTTTTATTACTTTCTCTTCTTCGGCCAATAAAAGCTTATTTCGCGCTACAGATTGCTTAAAAAAACTACCGGATTTCACCTTGACCGGTTTACGGGGTTCAGGTCCCTTGCATCCGGATATAAGGAAGATAAAGCACAAAATACATCCAATTCTCATACAGCTAATTGATTTTTATACAGGGTTAGCGCTGATTGAAATGCTGTCAAGGTTTCCTTCATTGAGGTATCGCTTCTTCCTCCCGCGGCATTGGTATGTCCACCTCCGTTAAAATGTTTTCTTGCGAATTCGTTGACCGAAAAACTTCCAACCGATCGGAAAGAGATTTTGATAATGCCTTCTTCGCGGTTTTCAATAAAAATGACCGCAAACACGATTCCCTCCAAAGTAAGTCCGTAATTGACAAAACCTTCGGTATCTCCTTTTTTGAAGTGATTGGCGTCCAGTTCGCTTTGGGTCAGGGTGATAAACGCGGTCCGATATTCCTTTAGAATCACCATATTTTTTAAGGCCACCCCCAAAAGATGCAAGCGTGATGGTGAATTTGTGTCAAAAACCCGACGATGAATCTCCATGTTTTCTGCCCCTCGGTCTATCAAATCGGCCACAATACGATGGGTTTTACTTGATGTGGAGCGGTATTTGAACGAACCTGTATCGGTCATAATACCGGTGTATAAATTAGTTGCCATAGATTTGGTGAGGGTTTTTGCATCTCCCAAATATTCGATGAAATTGTAGACCATTTCGCAGGTAGAGCTCATTTCCACATCAGAATAGGTGACCTTGGCGTAGTCACTGGGCTGCTGGTGGTGGTCTATCATGATAAAATCAGCATTGCTCTCCCGGAGTGGCCCTTCCAATGCGCCCGTTCTGGAAAAATCATTAAAATCCAAGGTAAAGACCAAGGTGGCTTCTTCCAATATTCTTTTGCATTTTCCGGGTGCCTTTTCAAAATTTAGAATAACTTCATTACTTGGCATCCACTTTAGGAACTTTGGGTAATCATTTGGAGAAATAATTGAACATTTCTGCCCTTTGCCGGTTAGGTATAAATAAAGTGCCAAGGTAGAACCAACAGCATCTCCATCTGGGTTTTTGTGAGGTACAACGACAATATTTTGGGGTATGGAAAGAAGCGACCTAAGCGTCGATATGTCTTCTAAATTCATGCGGTCAAAGATACAATAATATACTATAGAGGTAACCCAGAGTGCTCTATTTTTGTATTTCAACGGTAACATTCACAATCCGGTTTTCATTCTTTTCGGAACGTTCCCGTTGTCCTTTTGTTGGTTGAAAGCGGTAAGATTTTTCAGGTGTTGAAACAAGCATACTATCCCTTGTTCCTTGCAGGAAAAAGTGTATGTTTGCGCAAAATTTAGTAAATCATGATTGGAAACAGAACGTTCACCATGATAAAGCCCGATGCTGTTGAAAATGGTCATATTGGGGCAGTTTTAGAAAAAATAACCGGAGCCGGTTTTAAAATTGTGGCCATGAAATACACCCAATTGAGCAAAAGGGATGCCCAGGAATTTTACGCGATCCATAAAGAACGCCCGTTTTTTGGGGATCTGGTCGAATTCATGACCCGTGGTCCTATCGTTTCCGCAATTTTGGAAAAGGACAATGCTGTTGAGGACTTTCGTGCCCTTATCGGTGCCACTAATCCTGAAGAAGCGGCCGAGGGTACCATCCGAAGACTATTTGCTTCCAGTATTGCGGAAAATGCGGTTCATGGTTCCGATAGTGATGAAAATGCTGTTATTGAAGGGGCATTTCACTTTTCAGGAAGGGAAATTTATTGAATACCCTTTTGACCGTAGCCAAAGAAAGCCGTTCTTGGGATGACGGGATCATCTCAAAACCAGCTTTTTAATTAAATTTTGACCCAAGGCTTCGTTCAGCATCGCTATAATCTTAGTTTTTCCCAAACTTAATTCTTCCCGCAGTACTGAGGATGACAGGGAGACATATAACACTTCGTTCCGCAATTCGACTGCTGTAGTGTACCTGTTTACCCCGTTGCCCATGAGTTTTTCCCATGCCTTTCGTGCATCGACCTTATCCATGCCTTTTTGAAGCTTGTGTTCTTGGATAAACTCCTTTAGCGCTTCATTTAATACCAGATAGGAACTGTGTCTTTTTGCCATTTAAGGTTGGATTGAAATCGGTTCATACCGTTTGTAAAAATAGAGTATACCTTCCTCATTTTTCGTGCTGAAGGAAACAGAGTCCAAGGATACAAGTTGTTCTTGCCATTCACTCAGATCGTTTTTATAGTAAAAAACGTAGGTTTCTTCTTTTTTTAAAAGCTGAAAGGATTCATCGTTTTCAGAGACCATATAAGTGCCATTTATTCTCGGTTGTACTTTTTTGCGAAACCCTTTCTTGCCTTTCAGTAAAATAAAATCCAAACTGTTGCTGGCTTTGTAGGCTTTTGAGTCTCCACCGGGAAACTCAACTTTTTGTATTTCCCAATACCCATTCAGCAAAGGGAGCTGCCGTTCTTCTATCGTTTTATCGGCACAACCCAGAAACAAAAAAAATAGGATAACGCAGCACAAGCCCTTCATGCTACAAGGTAAAGATTTTATAGCTCTGGCGAATGCTTTTCACCACCTTTTCCGTCCTATCTGCATGGGTGTCACTTATGAACAATTGCCCAAAACTATCATTATTGACCAAAGCTACGATTTGACCGACCCGGGTCTCATCCAACTTATCAAAAATATCATCCAAGAGCAAGATGGGTGTGGTTCCTGCCTGTTCTTTTATGAAGTGGAACTGTGCCAGTTTTAGGGCAATCAAAAAAGACTTCTGTTGCCCTTGGCTTCCAAATTTTTTTATGGGGTGCCCCTCAATGGTGAAATTTAAATCATCCTTGTGGATACCTACACTTGTATATTGTAGCGCCCTGTCTTTTTCGAGGGAGTTTTTTAGCAGTAGGTCCAGAGGTTGATCCGCTAATCGACTTTCATAGGTAAGGGCAATTTTTTCTTTGCTCTTATTCGAAATATGCAAATACTGTTCATGAAAAATTGGGGTGAACGCTTGGGTAAATGCAATTCTTTTTTCAAAAATGGCCTTTCCCAACGAATGAAGCTGTTGGTCATAAATGTCCAGGGCGTCAACATCAAAGGTATGGTTGGCGGTAAAATACTTCAACAGTGAGTTTCTCTGGGCCAGTACCTTATTGTACTTGATCAGCGTTTGGAGATATACTTTATCAGACTGGGAAATAACACCGTCCATGAATTTGCGCCGGGTTTCACTTCCCTCAATAATCAAATCCCGATCAGCGGGAGAAATAATGACCAAGGGTAGAAAGCCAATATGCTCGGAAAACTTTTCATATGCCTTTCCATTTCTTTTGATCACCTTCTTGAGTCCCCTTTTAAAACTGCAGATTATTTTTTCAGTTTTACCTTCCTTCTCGAATTCCCCTTCGACCAAAAAAAAGTCAGCATCATACTTGATGTTCTGGGTGGAAACTGGATTAAAATAACTTTTCCCGAAAGAAAGATGGTAAATGGCATCCAAAATGTTGGTTTTACCCACACCATTATCTCCTACTAAACAATTGATTACTGCATCGAAATCAAGGGTAACAGAATCAAAGTTTTTATAATTGACTAAGGATAAGTGTTTTAAAAACATAGTTATGTATGCCTGCCCTCGACGTACTTTAGGCAATATGGCGGATTAAAGTTCTCAAAAATAACGAATAAATTGCCTTTCGATTTTAGATAAAAACTTTATTTTTGCGCGATTAATAAAGCAAAGTATGGCTACATATAAAAAGCGTGGTTTTAAGCCAAAGAACAAGGCGGAAGAGGTCCGGGCAGATGAAGAAAACAGCACGACCGCCGAGGTTTTTAGCACGTTGGATGAAAGTGCATCAAAAACGGAAGCATGGGTTCAAAAGAACCAAAGCTATATTTTAGGGACTATTGGGATTATTGCTTTGGCAGTCCTAGGTTATCTGGCCTATAATGAGTTTATACAAAAGCCCAAAGAAGCTTCTGCCGCCAACGAATTGTTTTATCCCCAACAATATTTTGATCAGGCATTGGCCAACGAAACTGAGCGGGATTCCTTGTTTGGCTTGGCTTTAAGTGGCGCTGAAGGAAAATATGGGTTTTTGGATATTATGGAAGAATATAAGGGGACCAAAGCAGCGAATTTGGCGAAATACTCTGCCGGTATGACCTACCTAAATTTGCAGCAGTACCAAGACGCGATTTCCTACCTGGAAGATTTTTCTTCAGACGATGCCATTTTAGGTGCTATGGCCAAAGGAGGTATTGGAGATGCGTTTGCGCAATTAAATCAGCCGGAGGAAGCGTTGGAGTATTATGAAAAAGCATTTGCCCATAATGTGAATGATTACACAACACCGCGTTTTTTATATAAGGCGGGCGTAACTGCTTTAAATCTTCAACAAAAGACCAAGGCCCTTGGTTACTTCCAAAGGATAAAGGAGGAATTCTCAACATCCCAGGAAGCGAACAATATTGATGTTGTTATTGGTCTGTCGAAGAACTGATACGGGATGGCCACAGAAAATAAAAACCTCTCCAACTACAATAAAGAAGAAATACCAGATGCGGCCCATTTACGATTTGGAATCGTGGTTTCTGAATGGAACGAGACAATAACCGAAGGCCTGTACTTAGGTGCTTTTAATGCTCTTTTAGATTGTGGTGCACAGAAAGAGAATATTTTACGATGGAATGTACCCGGTAGTTTTGAGCTGACTTTTGGCGCAAAAAAGATGTTGGAGTCCCAGAACCTGGATGCAGTTATTGCCATAGGAAGTGTCATCCGGGGTGAAACCAGCCATTTTGATTTTGTGTGCAGTGCTGCGGCACAGGGAATCAAAGATTTAAACGTAGCTTATAAAATCCCGGTCATTTTTTGTGTGCTGACGGATGATACCTTGCAACAGGCCATGGATAGAAGTGGGGGCAAACATGGGAATAAGGGAACTGAAGCCGCAATAGCTGCCATAAAGATGGCTGTTTTAGGTCAGTAATCCTCGGGCTTTGTTAACATTTTTTGGGATACGCCATTCAAGCGGTATTTTGATTTTAAGTAACTTTATCACTCTTTGAAAAGGACTTGAATGCGTAATTTTCTGAAACTAAAAAAGAATCGCACCTATAACTATACTCCAAGATATTACAAGGGAGAAGGGAGTCCTTTTAAGATTGAACATAAACTTGATAAATATAGAAGTACGGCCCATACCCAGCGAGGATTGAAGAACAAGATTTCGTGGGCTGTAGATGATTTAAAGAACGAAGGCGATAAGAATTTAAAGATTCGTTTTGTGGTTATATTGATCATATTGATTTTTATATTCCTCTTTATCATCGACTTTGATTTATCTATATTTCTAGATTCTTAATGGCCGATGTTATTAAACTTTTACCGGACCATGTTGCCAATCAAATAGCAGCAGGGGAGGTGGTACAACGCCCTGCTTCAGTGGTAAAGGAACTACTGGAGAATGCCATTGATGCCGAAGCTACCTTGATAAAACTCATAGTAAAAGACGGGGGGAAGACGCTGATACAAGTAGTGGACAACGGCAAGGGAATGAGCGGAACGGATGCCCGACTTTCATTTGAACGCCATGCCACTTCCAAGATTTCAAGTGCCAGTGATTTGTTCAATCTTAGGACCAAAGGCTTCCGGGGGGAGGCGTTGGCCTCAATTGCGGCAATTGCCCACGTAGATATGCAGACACGTATATCCAATGAGGAACTGGGAACCCATATTAAAATTGAGGGTAGTAAGGTAATCTCCCAGGAAGTGGTCGCTACGCCTGTGGGTACTTCAATTTCGGTAAAGAATTTATTTTTCAATATCCCGGCCCGGCGAAATTTTTTAAAATCGAACCAGGTGGAACTTCGCCACATCATGGATGAGTTTCATCGTGTTGCCCTGGTTCATCCTAGCATAGCATTCCATTTGTTCAACAATGGCTCAGAGATTTTTAACCTTTCCCATACCGGACCTAGACAACGAATCACACATGTCTTTGGCAGTAAAATGGAGGAGCGATTGGTTCCGGTTGATGAAGAAACCGATGTGGTGCGTATTTCAGGTTTTGTGACAAAACCCGAATTCGCGAAAAAGAGTAGGGGTGAGCAGTTTTTTTTTGCCAATGACCGTTTCATTAAAAGTCCCTATTTGCACCATGCCGTGGTAGCTGCCTTTGAAGGTTTGATAAAAACAGATACCTTACCAGGGTACTTTCTCCACCTGCAGGTCGACCCCAAAACGATAGATATCAATATTCATCCAACAAAAACGGAAGTAAAGTTTGACGATGAACATACTCTATACGCCATTCTTCGCTCAACAATAAAACATAGTTTGGGTCAATTTAATGTGGCCCCTATCTTGGACTTTGAGCGCGACTCTAACTTGGATACTCCCTATGCGTATCAAGGAAAAGAAGCCATCATCCCCAAAATAACGGTTGATGCATCTTTTAATCCCTTCGACTCCTCAGCATCTAAAAAGGCGGAGCCCCGTTTTTCCGGAAAGAAAAGTACAGAAGGTTGGGAGAATCTCTATAAAGGTCTGGAAAATTTGGACTCGGGCCCACCAGCTACAAGTTATGAAATTGAATCTGATACCGAAATACAATCCTCCCTGTATTCCGAAAATGAATGGGTGCAAGAAAAAGGATTTACCTTTCAGTTACAACGAAAGTATCTAGTAAGCACTGTTAAATCCGGTTTATTGGTGATTCATCAAAATAGGGCCCACGAGCGAGTGCTTTTCGAAAAGTTTTTGGGAGAAATAACTGTTGAAAAAGGACTGGGGCAACAACTATTGTTCCCCCTAGACGTCAGTTTTACACCTTCAGAAAGGACCCTCTTAAAGGAAATCCATGATAGTTTGGTAAATGTTGGATTTGTTTTTGAAAATCTGGAGCAAGAAACGGTAAAAGTGACAGCCGTACCGGCTATTCTTTCAGAAAGCAAGATTGGCATGGTCTTGGACCATTTAATCGCAGGATACAAAGAGGGATTAAGGGAAGATGTATTTTCCCAAGCAGAAATACTTGCGAAGGAGCTTGCTAAAAATTTGGCCATAAAGACTGGGGAAAGCTTGGATGAAGATTCGCAAATGGCACTTGTCAATGACCTTTTTGCTTGTAAGGAACCAACTTTGAGCCCTACATTAAAGAAAACGTACACAATACTATATGAAAGTGACTTGGATAAAAGACTGTTATAATGGGTAGACTTACGGATGCAGTAAAGCACCTCTTAATTGTTAATGTCATTTTATTTTTTGCTACCCAGTTGTACGGCGATATGCTATACCAATGGCTGTCATTGTGGTTTCCAAAAAATACCAACTTTGGATGGTGGCAGGTAATAAGCCATATGTTCATGCATGGGAGTCTCATGCATATTATATTCAATATGTATGCGCTTTGGGCTTTTGGAACTCCATTGGAGCGCGTATGGGGGAGAAATAAGTTTCTTTTCTTCTATTTTTCAGCTGGTTTAGGTTCTGCCTTATTGCATTCTGCCGTAAATTATTATATGTTTAACGAAGGAATGCAAACCTTGATTAATGCAGGAATGACTGAAGGTCAGGTTTTAGATATCATTTCCAATGGGCAATATAGTCCAGATTGGTACAAATTAGGGTCGAGAAGCACCATCGATAATTTTCTGAGTGCTTACAATACTCCAGCAGTTGGTGCTTCAGGAGCTATATATGGTATTTTGGTCGCCTTTGCTTTTATGTATTCCGAAGCTAAATTGATGTTAATATTTTTGCCTGTACCCATAAAAGCAAAGTATTTTGTACCTCTGTTAATTGGTGCGGATTTGTTTTTTGGTATTGGAAATATAAATACGGGAGTTGCCCATTTTGCGCATATTGGAGGGGCTTTGATAGGATTTATCATGATGTGGTATTGGAAGAAAAATCAGTTTAATCAAAACCGTTGGGATTAAAATGGCGAACGGAGGACTACAATATAATTTTGCCAGATTGAACATCACTGAAAAGCTGATTGCCGTCAACGTACTGATCTTTATTTTGGATGGCTTGGCACTGGCCCTCATTGGAGGTTCGGTTTCCGATTGGTTCCATTTGCCCAAGTCACTGGTAGAATTTTTAGGGCAACCCTGGTCAATCGTCACATATTCCTTTTTTCATGCTGGGTTGGGACATATTTTTTGGAATATGTTGATGCTTTATTTTACGGGACGTATTTTTTTGAACCTTTTTGAGAATCAAAAGTTCATCAATGTATATTTTTTGGGGGTTATCATTGGAGGCTTATTGTTCTTGTTGAGTTATAATATCTTTCCAACGCTCTTGAATACGAATACCGCTTTGATAGGAGCCTCGGCCGGGGTCACAGCTGTATTGATTTTTATTTGTGCCTACATTCCAAATCAAGAAGTACGAATTATTTTCTTCAACGTGAAATTATGGTATGTTGGGGCATTCTTCATTTTGGTAGATTTGGTACAAATATCCTATGGAGGTAACATTGGTGGTAGGTTGGCACACTTGGGCGGTGCCTTTTTGGGTTATATTTATGCCAGACAGTTAGCGCAAGGTAGGGATATTGGTTCGGGTTTCTCCCGGTTTTTGACTTCTATGGGCAACCTCTTTAAAAAGAGGGAAAAAAAGGCGCCCTTAAAAACCGTTTACAAAAAAGGAAAGGGCCGTAAGTCCGACTTTAACTACGATAAAGAAGCACGCCAGCGGAAAGTTGACGCCATTTTAGACAAAATAAGCAAATCAGGATATGAAAGTCTTTCCAAAGCGGAAAAAGATTTTTTGTTCAAGGCGGGTAAAGAAGATTAACTGCTTCTGATTTCTTTGGCCATGGTTAGAATATTGTTCTTCATCAACGCGCTCTTCTCAGGACTTTTGCTGCTTCTTTCACTTTTTCATTATTGGGAGATTGAGAAGGTATCTTTCTTTTCAGTATTTAGCTTGTTTGTTCCCGTATTGTTTTTGGTAAACACCATTTTCCTACTTTTTTGGCTATTTAAAAGGTCTAAAAAGATGTTTATGCCTTTACTGACCTTGTTGATAGCCTATTTTATTTTTGGTTCGTTCTACGCCTTGTTGAATGAAGCGAAAGAAAAATTTGGGGACGATTTGGATATTATGACCTTTAATGCATGGGGATTCAATCGATATGGATGGATAAAAGAGCCTGATATCGCGGAAAAAATTATTGATTTTATAAAAAAAGAGGACCCTGACATTTTGTGTATTCAAGAACATAGCCGGATACGTTATAAACAATTGCGACAGTTTAATTATAGAACGGAGACCCCATATTCCACCCCTAGATCGGTTCAGGCAATTTTTTCAAAGTATCCTATAGTATCAGAAGGATCTCTTGATTTACCCAATACGACCAACAACATTATCTACGCTGATATTATCGTAAAAAAGGATACTTTACGGATTTATAATATGCATCTACAGTCGTTCAATATTGTTCCCTCGAAAAAAACATTTTCTGAAGCGGAGTCAGAGAAGAATTATAGAAGACTTGTCAATACGTTTAGTAAACAACAGGAACAAGCCAAACTGTTTGACGCTCATAGAAAATCATGCCCTTATCCCTATGTGGTTTGTGGCGATATGAACAACACCCAGTTTTCCAATGTGTACACTCGTATTCGAGGTGATTTGCAAGATACTTTTCTAGATAAAGGTTCAGGTTTTGGGAAAACCTACAATTTACTGGGATTACCCATACGTATCGATTACGTTCTACCGCATGACTCCTTCGAAATCATCGCACATAGAAATTATAAAGAAAAACTGTCCGACCATTATCCGGTGATGGCCACCCTACGGTTTAAAACCGATTAATAAACAATCTACGGTATCTGCAAGAATGTGGATAAGAAGTGCGAGTCCTACTAGCCGTGTCTTTTGAAAAAAGGGAAGTATCGCGTAAATGAGAATAGCCCAAATACTATGTAATGGATGAAATCCAATACTACAACGGTTGGGATCAAAGATGGGACTTGCCAAAAAATGGTCAATATCAATAAGAATTCCGGAGAGTAAAATCAAGATAACCTTGTATTTATTGTCTTTAAAAAAACACAAACCGATGATTACCGGGACAATAAAATGAATTCCATAATGCAGAACGAAACGAAGCATTAGAAGAAATCTAAAGGATGATCAAGAAGATAACTCAAGGTATTGGGGCCTTCATTAAAAAGAAGGTCCAAAATGCTCAGATCGGCGATAAACCCATGTCTTTCCATAAAAACCTGGGTATATTCCCTTTCTTTTGTTTTTAAAGGTTTCTTGGCCAGTACCAAATCCCGTGCATCAATAAAATGCTCAGTACTAGGTTCGTATGATGTAGTTTTTCCAAAATTCCGCTCAATGCCCAAACAGTCCAAGATTACGCCCATAGCCATAAGATTAAATTCAAACAGGAGATTTACTGTGGTTTGGAAGATAGGCGCGATTTCATCTTCATAAAACTCGAAATATGGAGAGGTCCTGTAGGCGGTTTCCAGGGTTCTCCAGTGTTGTTTTTGCCACAAAGAATTATGATCTACTACTACTTCGCGGTATAATTGCCTACCTTGGTTTTCCCCAACGTGTTTGATTGGAATATTCATCATTTGCTTTCCTTGATCGGTGCAGATATAGCATCGATTTCGGTAGGTCTGCTTTTGAAAGTTATCGTGAAATTCCCAAACAATGTCTCTTTGGGCAATCAGGGCAAAGGTCGAAATACTGGGAAAATATGTTGGGTGTAGGAGAACTTTCAAGTATTTTTCTTCTTTTTTCTTTTCCTAAAGAAATCGAAAACAAACCATCCTATAACAACTGCCACGAAGTACCATCTATAGGAAACAGGTTCCCCGCTTCCCCCAACGGTGGTGAATATTCTTTCCCATCGAGGTTTCCAACGCAATAAGCCGTCATTAAAATTGTCAAAGCTCATCCAAAGAAAAACAGGTTTCCCAACAATATGGTCTGCTGGCACATAACCCCAGGTCCTACTATCTTCAGAATGGTCTCGATTGTCACCCATCATCCAGTAATAATCTTGTTTAAAGGTATAGGAATTGGCTACTTCCCCATTTATCAGCACTGTAGTTCCATTTACTTCAACCTCGTTGTATTCGTAATCACGAATGATTTTCTTGTACAAGGGAATGGTCTTATAATCAATTTTGACCGATGCTCCCTTTTCCGGTAGATAAATGGGTCCAAAGTTATCATTGTTCCAAGGATAAAAATTAGGTTTCTGAGGAAACGCACCTCGATATACCCCTTGGGGCTCATTGGTTTTTACCACGGAATCAATATTGGGATTTGATCGGAGGCGCGCCACCATTTCCCTGGTCATATTGGCCACTCTGGAACGTGGTTTTTCTTCAGTCAATGCCAAACGCAATTGCCGTATCACAGAGGCCGGTATTCCACCCGCTTCGGTAATGATTTCAAATTTGCCCTCTTGATTCTTGTAAGCGCCTAAAATGTAGGGCCCTAGTGCTTCATATTGATTGGGATTGAGTATATCGGTAAAATACTTTCTGGTAAAATCCGAAGCGTCTTCTTCGGCCAATAGTCTACTCGATACTCCTTTTTGGGAATACACCGTGTAATCATACATCACTTTGGCGCGATCGGACAGTTTTAATCGTCCTCCATTGATATGGACAAAGCCATCAATGACCTGCAAAGAGTCACCCGGGGTAGCCACACATCTTTTTACATAATTTGACTTTTTGTCAATTGGTTTTTTGACTGCTTTCTCTGCCTTAAAAAATTGGTATAAAGTATCTGAAGGCAAGCTAAAAACCACAATATCATTTTTTTTCACTTTTTGAAATCCGGGTAATCTTAAGTAAGGCAACTGAAGTTTATTGATCCAAGATTTTTTATAGGTCTCCGGGTTGACATCTGCTAAATACGACCTTTTTCTAACACCGGGAATGGTATCATGAACCATGGGAGCGGCCAAGGTGGTCATGGGTACACGAGCCCCGTAGTGAAACTTGCTTACAAACAAAAAATCACCAATACGTAAGGTCCTCTCCAGAGAACCGGTAGGAATGACATACGGTTGTATAAAATAGGTGTGCACAAAGGTGGCCGCCACAATGGCAAAAACAATGGAACTTACCCATTCTCCTAATCCGGTCCTTGGTTTCAAGCTGCGCTCTTCAACATAGGACACCTCTTCTATGTAGTTAATATAATAGATATAAAAACCGAGGGTAAGTAGAACAAGCCAAGTTTCCCAAAGCTTATTTTTCCCAAAACTCCGATTGGTCTCTACCCAAACCACGGGAAACATCAATAAATTGATAATGGGAATGAACAATAAAAGAATCCACCACCAAGGTCGATTTATAATCTTCATCAAAACAATACCATTGTAAAAGGGAACTGCTGCCTCCCAAGCTTTTCTTCCTGCTTTAACGTAAAGCTTCCAGGTTCCTAGAAAATGGATTACTTGGACTACCAGAATAAAAGCAAGCCACTGTGTACCGTTCATAAATTGTTTTGTTACTTAGACCTTTTTTTAAGAAAAATGTTACAGGTTTAGTTTAAACCTAGAACATCTTTCATTGTAAATATCCCTTTTTTATTTTGTAACCATTCCGCCGCCATAAGTGCCCCTAAAGCAAATCCTTTTCTGTTATGGGCCGTATGTTTTATTTGGATGGTATCCACTTCACTTTTATAATCCACAGAATGGGTACCAGGGACTTTCCCCTCTCTTTTGGAAGTTATGGGCAATATATCTTTCCCAAATTCTTCCAGTTTCCATTGGGTCAACCCACTGTGTTGTAAAATCCCTTCGGCCAAGGTGATGGCGGTACCACTCGGTGCATCCAATTTTTGGGTATGATGGATTTCTTCCATGGAAATTTTATATTGTTCCAATTGGGACATCATCTTTGCAAGGTATGCGTTCAATTCAAAGAAAATGTTCACTCCCAAACTAAAGTTGGAGGCATAAACAAAGGCGGTTCCGTACTGATTGCAAATTTCCACAGCTTTTTCAAAATCATGTAACCACCCGGTTGTGCCAGAAACCACGGGAACATTGTTTTTAAAACATGCCGTAATATTGTTAAAGGCGGCATCGGGAGTACTAAAATCGATGGCAACATCAAAAGTGGAAAAATCTATCTCAGTCTCGTCGATATCAATTTTCGCTACAATTTGGTGGTTTCGTTCTGCAGCGAGTTCCGCTATCATTCTTCCCATTTTGCCATAACCAAAAAGAGCAATTCTCATAGACTAAAACTTAAAGACCAGCGCCATACCATAATTGGGATTGTTGGTAATAGGGTCTAGATTGAAATAAGGTTGCAAATCAAAACTTAACCGGGTGTCCACGTTATATTGTGCCAAATGCGCTGTAACGTTAGCTTCTATTATATTGAGTGAATACCAAACAATGGTCAATACCAGCCATAAATCCCGCGTACGTTGTATACTTTCCTGCGCGCTTTCCAGCCCGCTGTCGTCCACATCCGGCTCTGAACCGGGCGGATTGTCCCCGTTGATGTCAAAGAACTCATCATCGGTAAAACCGGCCAGTCTGCGTTTAAAGGCGTCCCGGACTCGGTTGTACTCGTCATTATTAAAGGCATAAAGTCCAACACCTGTGGCAAGTCCCCCATAAATCACTGGGATTTTCCACCAAGAACCTCTTTTATTATAAAGCTGTCCCAAGCCTGGTAAAACGGCAGAATAAAAGGCTGCCTTACTCGGCGCAAGTGGGTTGATTTTTTTCTTTTCATAGGTTACCTCTTGAATCACCACACCCTGGTTTTCCAGGTTTTGTGCCAGGGAATCCACCGCCGTGGGTGGAGGTGGCACTTCGTCTTCCTGGGAAAGGATATGCTTAAATGGTAAAATGATAAAGAACCCTAAGAAAAAAAGCTTACTCACCGGTCAAAAGTTTTCGTAGACGTTGAAATTCCTCTTTAGAATGGAAAGGAATTACAATTTTGCCTCTTCCGTTGGAGGATGTATTAATATCCACTTTTGTGGAAAGATGGTTTTTTAAACTTTCTGCACCTTTGGCAATGTATCCGGGTATTTCCCGGTTGATATCTTCGGTCTTTTTTGAAGTAGTGTTTCCTAGTTTGCCTTCTTGGTATGATTTTACAAGTTGTTCAGTATCCCTAACGGAAAGTTGGCCTGAAACAATTCTTTCATACAGTTCAATTTGGTCTTTTTTCCTTTCAATGTTTATCAAGGCCCTACCGTGTCCCATACTGATGAACCCATCCCGCATCCCTGTTTGAATTATCGGATGGAGTTTTAAAAGTCGTATGTAATTCGTTATCGTGGAGCGTTTTTTTCCTACGCGATCACTTAATTTTTCTTGGGTAACCTGGATTTCGTCAATTAACCGTTGATAGGAAAGCGCAATCTCGATGGGGTCTAAATCTTGGCGTTGAATATTTTCCACTAAAGCCATTTCCAAGGATTCCTGGTCGTTAGCTATGCGGATGTAGGCGGGTATGGTGTCCAAACCTACTTTTTTAGAGGCTCGATAACGCCGTTCCCCCGATACAAGCTGGTATTTGTTAAAATCGAGTTTCCTTACGGTAATAGGTTGGATGATACCCAGTTCGCGAATTGAACTTGCCAGTTCTTCAAGGGCCTCATCATTGAAATTGGAGCGCGGCTGAAATGGATTTACTTCAATGGCGCCCAATTCCAGTTCAACAACATTGCCAATGACCTTATCTGCATTTCTATCCGATACGGACTGAATATCGTTCTCCGGGTCCTTTAAAAGAGCGGACAGGCCTCTACCCAAAGCCTGTTTTTTTGTTGCCTTCGCCATTTAAACTTTCTCCTTGTTTTTCTTTAAAATCTCGTTCGCCAAGTTGAGATAATTTGTGGCCCCTTTACTGCTAGCATCATACTTTATTATGCTTTCACCATAACTTGGGGCTTCACTGAGTCGCACATTTCTTTGGATGATAGTATCGAACACCATGTCTGCAAAATGTTTTTTGACTTCTTCCACCACTTGGTTGGATAATCTTAACCTGGAATCATACATGGTCAAGAGCATACCTTCGATGTCTAAATCATTGTTGTGTATTTTTTGGACACTTTTTACCGTATTCAAAAGCTTTCCCAGACCTTCCAAAGCAAAGTACTCACATTGTATGGGTATCATGACCGAGTCAGCCGCAGTTAAGGCATTCAGGGTGAGAAGACCCAAGGAAGGAGCACAATCAATCAATATGAAATCGTAACGGTCTCCCAAACGCTTTAGCGCTTCCTTCATCATATACTCTCGGTTGTCCTTATCGACCAGCTCAATTTCAATAGCCACTAAATCGATATGGGCCGGAATCAAATCCACATTAGGAGAATCGGTGTTCATTATAACATCATTTACCCCTAAGGTATGTTCCAGCAACTGGTACGTCCCCTTTTCTATGCTATCCACATCAATACCTAGACCGGAAGTTGCATTTGCTTGGGGGTCAGCATCTATCAACAATACTCTTTTTTCCAAAACTCCTAGGGATGCGGCCAAGTTTACCGTAGTTGTGGTTTTACCTACTCCGCCTTTCTGATTAGCAATAGCAATAATCTTGCCCATTTCATAGTAAGTTAGGTGCTAAAAATACGATTATTTACGCTGCTAAAAAATGTAATTTGTTAACAGTTGGTGGATAACCTTAACACAAGAAGTTAAAGAAAGTTAAAGTTTTAATTGTTAGATGGTTAACAGGAATTAATCCATCAAAATGTTTAAGATTTCGATAGCAGCATCGCTGATTTTTGTACCTGGTCCAAAGACGCCCACGGCACCACTTTCAAATAGACTCCCGTAATCCTGTTTTGGAATAACACCACCCACAATGACCGCGATGTCTTCCCGCCCGTAATTCGCCAATTCTTTGATTACTTCTGGCACTAATGTTTTATGGCCGCCTGCTAAAGACGAAACCCCTAAAACGTGGACATCATTTTCTACGGCTTGTTTAGCAACTTCGGCAGGGGTTTGGAACAGAGGCCCAATATCTACATCGAATCCCAAGTCTGCATAGCCCGTCGCAACTACCTTGGCACCCCTATCGTGACCATCCTGTCCCATTTTAGCTATCATGATTCGGGGTCTACGTCCCTCCTCGATAGCAAAGTCATCAGCCATCTTTCTGGCTTTTTCAAAACTTTTATCGTCTTTGATTTCTTTTGAATACACTCCGGTAAAGGATTGGATTTTAGCTCTATAGCGTCCAAAGGCTTCTTCCATTGCATCACTGATTTCACCTAAGGTCGCCCTTTTGCGAGCTGCGTCTACTGCTAAAGCTAATAAATTTTCACGCTTTGAAATCCCGTGCATTGCTTTTTTGGAAGCATTTGCAATTTTCTGCAATACCTGTTGCACCGGCATGTCTTCCCTTTTCGATTTCAGATCTTCCAAACGTTCAACTTGTTGCTTGCGCACTTTGGCATTGTCCACTTCTAAAATTTGGAGATCGTCCTCACCTTCCAATTGGTGCTTGTTCACACCTAGAATGGTGTCCTGGCCACTATCAATTCGAGCTTGTTTTTTCGCGGCAGCTTCTTCAATCCTTTTTTTTGGTATACCTGCTTCAATAGCTTTTGTCATTCCACCCAATTTTTCTACTTCCTGTAAGAGTTTCCAAGCTTCTTCGGCGATGTCTTGGGTAAGTTGCTCCACAAAATGGCTACCGGCCCAAGGATCGACCGTTTTGGTGATATGAGTTTCCTTTTGTAGATAAATCTGGGTATTTCGGGCAATACGCGCGGAAAAATCGGTGGGCAGGGCAATGGCCTCGTCCAATGCATTGGTATGTAGACTTTGGGTGCCTCCAAATGCAGCGGCCATGGCTTCTATAGTAGTCCGTGCTACATTGTTGAATGGGTCTTGTTCGGTAAGACTCCAGCCACTGGTTTGGCAGTGGGTACGGAGCATGAGGGATTTTTCGTTTTTTGGTCCGAATTCCTTAACCAATTTTGCCCAGAGCATTCTACCCGCCCTCATTTTAGCGATTTCCGTGAAGTGGTCCATACCAATTCCCCAGAAAAAAGATAGTCTTGGTGCGAACTCATCGATTTTAAGTCCGGCTTTTATGCCAGTTCTTATGTATTCCATGCCATCTGCCAAAGTATAAGCCAATTCTATGGCCGCTGGTGCACCTGCCTCATGCATGTGATACCCTGAGATGCTGATACTGTTGAATTTGGGCATTTGCTTGCTGGTAAACTCAAAAATATCCGCCACAATCTGCATGGACGGCATAGGCGGATAGATATAGGTGTTGCGCACCATGAATTCCTTGAGAATATCATTTTGAATGGTACCGGACAACTTTTCCATTGAAACCCCTTGCTCTTCCGCAGCTACGATGTAGAAAGCCATAACAGGCAGAACTGCTCCGTTCATCGTCATGGAAACCGACATTTTATCTAAAGGAATCCCATCAAACAAAATTTTCATGTCTTCCACAGAGTCTATGGCCACGCCCGCTTTTCCTACATCGCCGACGACCCGTTCATTATCACTATCGTACCCTCTATGGGTAGGAAGATCGAACGCTACCGAAAGTCCTTTTTGTCCCGCCGCTAGGTTTCTTCGGTAGAAAGCATTGCTTTCCTCGGCGGTGGAGAACCCAGCATATTGACGAATGGTCCAAGGGCGTCTCACATACATCGTGGAGTAGGGGCCACGTAGGAATGGAGGAATTCCAGCAGCAAAGTTTTTATGTCTTGGTCCATTTCCTCCTAACTTGGATTTTGGATACGGACCCAACTTCATATTTTGAAGGTTTTTTCTACTCATTATCCAAGCGTTTTTGTTCCATTTCCTCCGCCCATCTTTTTTCAATGATGGGAATTATTTTCGTTTTTTCAGACCTTTTTTTGGTAAACGGATAAAGTTCCAGTGTACCCTTCATCCGGTCATTAGAATCTTGGTAGGCGTTGGTGCCCAGTAGGATTGTTTCACCAGCATCGAACAAGGTCTGTTCCTTTAGCGCACTCTCCTTTATTTTTTGTTGGATTTTTCCAGTTTCGAGCGCCTTCAAAAATCCACCCGAAGCTTCAATTTGTTTAAAAAGGGCCAACGCTTTTTGTGCCAATTGATGGGTGAGGGATTCAATGTAGAACGCTCCATTTGTAACGTGGGCGATATTCTCAAAATAACTCTCTTCTTTCAAAAGAATCAGCTGATTACGACTTATCCGTTCCGCAAAGTTGTTGTCCTTGTGGTAAAGGGCATCGTACGGAAGATTACAAATCGTATCCGCGCCGCCTAAAATGCCCGACATGCACTCAGAGGTGGTCCGTAGCATGTTTACATTGTAATCGTAAAGCGTCTTGTTCCTTTTTGAAGGAACTGCCAGAATATGGCATTCCGTATCTATACCGTAGTCCGAGGCCAATGATGCCCATAACCATCTAAGTGCTCTAATTTTGGCAATTTCAAAAAAATAGTTACCGCCAATGGCCACTTTAAAAGCGGTCTTTGGAAACGCTGTTGAAAATTCGTTCAAATATTCATGGGCATGGGAAAGCCCATAGGCCAACTGTTGTACCAGGTTCGCTCCAGCATTCTGGTACAGCGTGGTATCTATGGCAAAAGGATATGCGAAATCAGTTTCTGCAGTGAGATGCATAAGCCTTTGAAGGACTTCTGTGTCTTCCTTTTGGGAACGGTACCAATTTCCGGTCCGTGCCAAATTGCCGATACTATCGACATGTAGATGGAGCTGCGTCGGCAAAGTTTTCAGGGAAGTGAGCAGTTTTTCAATAGGCCCCTGTGCCAAAAAGCTAAAGTTGAAATGGATGGGAGTGTTTGGGACTTCTATTCCTTTTAAAAGTTCCACCAGGTCAATTTGGTCGTTAGGAACAGTAAAAATCAAGCTTTCAACACCTTTTTTTAGGAACCCTCTGGCTTTTTTATTGGTTTTGACCGTATCCCCTACATAAAGGGATTGGGCAATTTTCCAAGTTCTGGGTTTTTGTTCCAGGACCTCAAAATCTTTTACATCCTCTGAGTTATAGAAGGGTTTTATCTTGATACCTTCAGGAGATTCCCAGACGAGGGTATCATTATAATCCGCTCCTTTGAGGTCATATTGTATTTTTTGTTTCCATTGTTTGGCGGAAACCTCTGAAAATTCGTCAAATAAACCGGGTTTATTCATTCTTCTTGGTTTTTAGACTGTCTTCATACTCTATCAAGAAAATCTCCTCGCCATCCTTTTTCATGTAGTATTTTTCACGGGCATACTTTTCAAGTTCATTGGAATCTGAAAGCTTCTCCAAAATTTCTTTGTCCTTGGCTATTTCACCGGTCAAAAACTGTTTTTGTTTTTCCAACTTTTTAATTTCTTTCCGCAGTTCCAAATGAATCAGTAAGGAATTTGTATCGAAGAAAGTCATCCAGATTACAAAAATTGTTAAGACCAGAACGTACATATTGGTCATTACCTTGAACCATTTCTTTTTTTTCAGCGCTTTCCAACCCATGCTATCATAACTTATCGTTTATAATGGTACGCACCATATCTACAGCTACGGTATTGTAATGGTTGTTGGGGATAATCAGGTCCGCAAATTCTTTGGAGGGTTCAATAAACTGCTCGTGCATGGGTTTTACTGCGTTCTGATAGCGGTACAAAACTTTTTCCAAATCGTGTCCCCGTTCCCTGATATCTCTTTGGAGTCTTCGTATCAATCGTTCATCGGAGTCTGCATGTACATAGATTTTTATATCGAATAGGTCTCGTAATTTGGGATTGCTTAGCACCAGAATCCCTTCAACGATGATAACTTTTCTAGGGTGTACGGTTATCGTTTCATCCAAACGGGTTTCCTCTACGAAGGAATAAATCGGTTTCTGGATGGGTTCTCCTCGCCGCAATTGTTCAAGATGGGAAATCAGTAACTCAAAATCTATGGAATTGGGGTGGTCAAAGTTCACCTGCCCACGTTCCTTTTTTGTCAAATGGTCAAGGTCATTATAATACGAATCTTGGGAAATGACCCCGACTTCATCTTCCGGGAGTTCCTGAACAATTTGATTGACCACGGTCGTCTTTCCACAACCCGTGCCCCCAGCGATTCCTATAATGAGCATTGTCAAAAATTTGATACCAAAAGTAAGCATTTGATAAGATTTTTGGTCATCCCTATAGCTTGCATAGTTAGGATTTGTTTCCAAAGAAATGAATGACCGCTGTCATAAAATGAAAAAGTTTGTGGTACTAGTTTTGTGCTGGATTATCGCTTTAATCTTATCTTTAACTGACTAACAACAGACAACCTATCCATGGATGAACCGTATTCTATCATGGCCAATGAAGGCCACGAATTTCAGCTGAAGCGAGACGATATTTCCCATCTGGACATTTTACAAGTAGGAGAAGACAAGTTCCATTTGTTAAAGGATGGAAAGTCGTTCCATATCGAGATTTTAGCGGGTGATTTCAAAGGACTTCAGTATACCGTGAAGGTGAATGGAACTGAATACAAAATCGCTATAAAGACCCCATTGCTCCGTCTTATCGAAAAAATGGGATTCGCGACCAATGGGACAAAGAATGTTGCATCTATTGAAGCACCTATGCCAGGACTTATTCTGGAAATTTCGGTCAAAGAAGGACAACAAGTAAGAGAAAACGATTCCCTTTTGATTCTGGAGGCCATGAAGATGGAAAACAGTATCACCTCCCCCAGGGATGGGGTCGTGAAAAGCATATCTGTAAAACAGGGGGATGCCGTTGAGAAAAAACAGATTTTATTAACTTTTGAATAAAGCGCATGAAAAAAATACTGGTCGCCAATCGAGGAGAAATTGCTTTGCGGGTGATGCGCACGGCAAAAAAAATGGGGATTCGTACGGTTGCGGTGTTTTCTGAAGTGGATAGAAACGCTCCTCATGTCCGCTTTGCCGACGAGGCGGTCTGTATCGGTGCCGCCCCCTCCAATCAGTCCTATCTGGTAGGTGAGAAAATTATTGAAGTTGCCAAAGCTTTGGAGGTGGATGGGATTCACCCAGGCTATGGTTTTTTAAGTGAGAATGCGGACTTTGCCGAAGCTGTTGAAAAAAACGGCATAACTTTCATTGGGCCGAAATCAAAGGCAATTCGAATCATGGGAAGCAAGCTGGAGGCGAAAGAGGCGGTAAAAGACTATGATATTCCCATGGTGCCCGGAATTGACGAAGCCATTACCGATGTGAAAGCGGCCAAACGGATAGCTTCGGAAATAGGGTACCCAATTTTGATAAAAGCTTCCGCTGGGGGTGGAGGAAAAGGAATGCGGGTAGTTGATGATCCCTCCCGCTTTGAATCCCAAATGGAGCGGGCCATTAGTGAAGCCACATCTGCTTTTGGCGATGGTTCTGTTTTTTTGGAAAAATACGTAACATCACCTAGGCATATTGAAATCCAAGTGATGGCGGACACCCATGGCAACGTACTCCACTTTTTTGAAAGGGAATGCAGCATTCAGCGAAGACATCAAAAGGTTGTGGAAGAGGCTCCGTCTTCCTTGCTCACCCCAGCGCTTCGGAATGCTATGGGCGATGCAGCCGTTAAAGTGGCGAAGGCATGTGATTATATAGGGGCAGGTACCGTGGAGTTTTTGATGGATGCCGATATGAACTTTTACTTCTTGGAAATGAATACGCGTTTGCAAGTGGAGCATCCTGTAACAGAAATGGTAACCGGAGTGGATTTGGTAGAGCTCCAAATCAAGGTAGCACGCGGTGAAGCATTGCCCTTGAGCCAAAGTGATCTGACCATTGAAGGCCACGCCATGGAACTCAGGGTCTACGCTGAAGATCCCCTGAACGATTTCTTGCCCAGTGTGGGTCAATTGGAAACCTACAGATTGCCGGAAGGGGAAGGAATACGGGTAGATAACGGGTTTGAGGAGGGAATGGATGTTCCCATTTATTATGATCCCATGCTGTCTAAGCTGATTACCTATGGTAAAACCCGCGAAGAGGCCATAGAATTGATTTTGAAAGCAATTGAAAACTATAAAATCAAGGGTGTGCAGACCACCTTGTCGTTCGGTACCTTTGTTTTTGAGCATGAAGCGTTTCGTTCGGGTGATTTTGATACACACTTTGTCAAAAACCATTACTCACCAGAAGCTATAAAAACAAAAAGTGCCAGTGAAGCAGAAGTCGCTGCCATGATGGCGCTAAAAATATACTTTGAAGATCAAAAAATAGTACAACTTCCCTCAAATTAAGCATAATATGGATTCCAAATTACGGACCCTTCAAAAAAGAATAGAACAAGCGCATTTAGGAGGAGGTGAAAAGCGAATCGCCAAACAGCATGCGAAGAAAAAATTGACCGCCAGAGAACGGATCCACTACTTATTGGATGAAGGTTCTTTTGAGGAAATGGGGATTTTGGTCACACATCGAACCACAGATTTTGGCATGGACAAAGAGATTTACTTTGGAGATGGTGTAGTTACGGGCTATGGTACCATCAACGGCAGGTTGGTATATGTTTATGCACAAGATTTTACTGTTTTTGGTGGGGCATTGTCCGAAACCCACGCTGAGAAAATCTGCAAGGTCATGGATTTGGCCATGAAAGTGGGAGCTCCAATTATTGGATTGAATGATTCTGGAGGTGCCAGAATTCAAGAAGGGGTCAAATCTTTAGGAGGTTATGCCGATATTTTTTATCGAAACGTCCAAGCTTCTGGGGTGATACCCCAAATTTCGGCAGTCATGGGACCCTGCGCTGGGGGAGCGGTGTATTCTCCCGCAATGACCGATTTTATAATTATGGTGGAAGAGACCAGTTATATGTTTGTCACAGGACCGAATGTTGTAAAAACCGTGACCAATGAAGAAGTAAGTTCCGAAGAACTGGGTGGGGCAAGTACCCATGCGGTCAAATCGGGTGTGGCCCATAAAACCTCGAATAACGACGCCGCTTGTTTGGATGACATAAAAAAACTATTGGATTATCTTCCACAGAGCAACAAGGAGATACCACAACCCAAACCTTTCAAGTTAGGAGAGGAGATCCGCGAGGAACTTTCAAGCATTGTACCCGATAATCCCAACAAACCTTATGATATGCACGAGATTATCGATGGGATCATAGATTATGGTACCTTCTATGAAATCCACAAGGATTATGCGGAAAACATTATTGTAGGGTTTGCTAGACTAGGGGGTAGGAGTATAGGTATCATTGCAAACCAGCCGATGTTCTTGGCAGGTGTTCTAGGTGTCAGTAGCTCTCAAAAAGCAGCTCGATTTACCCGTTTCTGTGACGCGTTCAATATTCCTTTATTGGTTTTGGTGGATGTGCCTGGATTTCTCCCCGGTACGGACCAGGAGTGGAACGGTATTATCATCCATGGGGCCAAATTATTGTATGCCCTAAGTGAGGCTACGGTGCCCCGGGTAACGGTAATTACCCGAAAGGCGTATGGCGGGGCTTATGATGTAATGAACTCCAAACACATTGGTGCCGATTTTAATTTTGCGTGGCCAACTGCGGAGATTGCCGTAATGGGTGCCAAAGGAGCCAGTGAAATCATTTTTCGAAAAGAGATCGCCGCTGCGGAAAATCCTGAAGCCAAATTGAAGGAGAAGGAAGCCGAATATGCCGATAAGTTCGCCAACCCCTATAGAGCTGCCAGAAGAGGTTTCATTGATGAGGTAATACTTCCTAAAAACACAAGAAGGAAATTGTTAAAAGCCTTTGCCATGTTGGAGAAAAAAGAAGTGCAGACCCCAAAGAAAAAGCATGGCAACATTCCTTTGTGATATTTTTAATTCCGTAACGCGTTAATAAAACGTAAATACTGGTCAAAAAAACCACTTGGTCAACTAGGGTTGTCTAATTTTGCCAGATGCAAAAAGAAAGCCAGAAACCAAGTTTCGAATTTATGGCACTGATGGCCGCACTAATGTCCATTGTGGCACTGTCCATTGATACACTCCTGCCTGCAATTCCGAATATTGGTCAAACGATTAACAGCTTGGACCCAACCCAAAATCAGAAACTGATAACCATGATTTTTTTGGGATTGGGTGTGGGACAGTTATTTTTTGGGCCACTGTCCGATTCTTATGGTCGAAAACTTGTTGTATATCTGGGCATGGCAGTTTTTGGAATAGCGAGCTTTATATGCCTTTGGGCACCCAGTTTAGAGTGGATGATCGTAGGGCGTATTTTACAAGGTATCGGACTTTCCGTGGCACGAAGTATAGCGATTTCCATAATCAGGGACACCTATAATGGTAATCTAATGGCAAGGGTGATGTCTTTTGTCACGGCTTTTTTTATCCTGGTCCCCGTGATTGCTCCTTCCTTGGGCAAGATTATCTTGGACATCGCTAATTGGCAGGCTATTTTTTATGTTCAATTGATATGCACTTTGATCGTAGGGCTATGGTTTTGGAAAAGACAACCAGAAACGCTTCGTCCAGAATACAAAATTCCTTTTTCGAGCACTGTTTTTGTGGACGGCCTAAAAGAATTCATGCGATATCGGGAAACCGTGGCATTTACCCTGGCCTCTGGTTTTATAACTGGTGCTTTTTTGGTGTATTTGAGTGCCTCCCAGCATATTTTTGAGGATTTATATGGCCTGAAGGACTCCTTCCCCTATATTTTTGCAGGTCTGTCTATTTCCATTGGTCTTTCCACCTTTTCAAACGGTACCTTGGTCTTGCGTTATGGTATGTGGAAGCTATCCTACATGGCGCTGTTGGTTTTTTGTTTGGTGGCCCTTCTCTTTGTATTTCTTTTTTGGGGAACGGGTAATCCCAATGTGATCATACTGATTGTTTTCCTTTCGCTTCAATTCTTTTGTTTGGGATTCATGTGGGGTAATTTTCGTTCCATTGCAATGCAGCCGATAGGGCATATTGCAGGAATTGGAGCAGCGATAAATGGCTTCATTTCTACTGTAATTTCCATCCCAATAGCCACCTTTATCGGAAGTTTTGTAGAGGACACCGTACTTCCATTATTTATGGGACTGGCCGTTTGCGGTATTATTTCCGTAGTTATATTTCGGATGGCCAAAAAGTCCAAAAAGTTGGCTACGGTAAAATGATTGTTTATGGTTTTGGATAGAAAATAACACCACTGCAACTATCCTCCTTTGCGCCTGTGACAGAAGAGAAAATATTGATTTCGTTTTCCTCACATAACACCCCCATTAAAGCGAATACCAGGGCTTCCTTATAGGAAATCAGTATTTTGGATGGAATATGGAGTTCCACCTTTGGCCCCAGTTTCTGACGTAGGGTTTCTATGAAAAATGTGTTCAAGGCTCCACCGCCCGTCACGAACATCTTGTTTTTTGGTTTGGAAAGATGTTTGTTTATCTCTAACGCGATTTGTCCACAGTTGTGGTGGATAAAAGTGGACAGCAAGTCTGGGATACGGGCCTGGGAATTATCTATCAAAGGGACCACCTCCCCAAGAAACCACTCATACCCTGTGGATTTTGGATGGGGAAGTCGATAATACGCTAAGCTATCCAACGCATTTTCAAGTTCAGGAATACACTTTCCACTTCGGGCCAATTGTCCTCCCTCGTCATACTCAAGGGCTATCTTTTGGGTGATGTAGTTAAGGGGCATGTTGGCCATTCCAATATCCAGGGCAATTCGCTTCCCCTCTTTTTCGAAGGAAACGTTGCTAATTCCACCTAAATTGAGGCAAAAGTCGAACGCTTGAAACAAAAGCTGGTCCCCAATCGGGACCAAAGGGGCTCCCTGTCCCCCCAACTGTACATCCTTAGTCCGAAAATCACAGATTACTTTTTTACCCGCGGTATCAGCAAGCAATTGGCCAGCTCCAAGCTGAAACGTGAACCCCTCTTCCGGGCGATGGTGTGACGTATGTCCATGACTGGCGATGAAATCTATCTCCAAGTCTTTTTCCAGTATAAAGTGTCTTGCTTGTTGTCCCAACCAAATCCCATAGTCCTCATCTAGCGACTTGTGGTCTTTGTCACCGAGATGTATGGCGTTTTTCAACTTATTTTTTTGAATGGGATCGTAGGAAATCGCTCTTGTTTCTTCAATTGAAAAATTCCATTGTGTCCCTTTTTTGGAAAAACAACAATACGCCATATCCAGACCATCCAAGGAGGTTCCGGACATCATCCCAAGAACTCGGTATTCCTTCATTTTAGCTTTTTTATTTGGATGAGAAGTGAAATGGGCTGCGACTCGTTGTTGATTATTTCCTTAATGGTGAACGAACTATTTTCCATTCTTTCGAAGACTTCGACCCAATCTTCAAATATTCGTGCATACCAAGAATGACCATCCGTAAAATTACCAGGAAGTCCTTTCCAGGAATCAGAAATCCATTGGCTTTTGTAGGGCATCCCGTTTTGAATCAAAAAATAAGGATGGAGCGTTTGAATGACAATATGCCCCTTTGATTTAATTACTTGAAGCGCGTTTTCCAATAGCTCTTGCATATTTTCCTTTACATAAAGGCAAAAATTAAAAACGGCCAGATCAAACGGAACTTCGGGAATTGCTTTTCCTCCAATCATCTCCTCAAAGCTGAGTTTATGATAAATGCCCCATTCAGATTTTCTAGCTTCGATGAGCAACTCCTCTACAGCATCAAATCCAACCGCGTTCATTCCCAGTTTGCACATTTCCCGTGTCAACCAACCTTCTCCACAACCAAAATCCGCTACTTTTTTTGGGTTTAATGCGGTTACCGCGTCCAGTATGGCCTTATTGGTGAACTTACGGGACGGGATGCGATGATTTTGAATGGTTTCTGTCCATTCCTTGGCATTTTTTTTCCAAGAGGAAATAATTTCAGATTTCATGATGATTCATTTTTAATTGGACGGGAAGTCTTCCAAGGGCAGGGATTTTGCCCGTGAAGTGTTGGTACGCTATTTTCTGGAATTCGGGAAAATCTTGATAAACCAGTACATAGGCGTTTGCCCTGTTCCATGGTAACAGATTTAGGACAAGCGGGTTTCCAAACAGGTATACCGAGCAATTGCCCAAATTGAGTAAATCATTTAATGCGTTCAGTAGTGCGGAATCAAATCCAAAAGTATTTTGGGGCTTAACAGAAGGAGGAAATAAGGCGATAACAATGTGATTTTTGTTTTTGGACCTATTTTGAACCAGTTCCAAGGAGGGAGGGGCGAGTGTATGAGTTTCGATTCCCAGAATTTCCTCCAAATTTGTGGAAAACAAATTTGTTTTTGGATTCCCTATTATCAGATTTAAGGCATTCTCGTAATGGTTGTTTACTAGCTTCTTATGGGCGTTCCCAAAAAGTTCAGTGATGCAGTTTTTCGCTATTTCCAGATTGAGCTGCTCTGTGGACAACACCTTATCATTTTCTGAATTCGATAGTTTAAAGGTTTTCTGTTTTAATTTCCAAACGCGTTCGAAACTGGTTTGGATACGCATATCATCTTTTTGTAAAATGATTTTTTCGATGGCTTCCTCAGGATGTTCAGAAAAACAAAACATGTCCATTCCTGCCTTAAATGCCTCCGATTCCAAATCTCCCTTTTTGGGAAAACGTTTTGATACTGCGTGCATGTTGAGGGCATCAGAGATAATTACACCTTCAAAACCCAACCGATTGCGCAGTATTTCGGTGATGACCTTCTTGGACAAGGTGGCAGGTTTTTCCGAATCGTCTACTTGGGGCAATGCCAAATGTCCGATCATTATGGAATCTATATGTTCGGGCAAGAGCTTTTCGAAAGGATAACATTCATTTTTTAGGAGTTCTCTTTCTGACTTATCAATGACTGGTAGCGCCAAATGGGAGTCGGTTTTGGTATCGCCATGCCCCGGAAAGTGTTTCAAGCAGTTTAAGATCCCTACATCTCGCATTCCCTTAAGGTAGGCTTTGGCTTTTTGGGTCACCTGTTCTTTGTCATCCCCAAAGGAACGGTATCCAATTACTGGGTTTTCCACATTGCTGTTGATGTCTACCACAGGAGCCAGGTTCCAATGTATGCCAGCTTGGAGACAGTCCATGCCTATTTTTCGACCGACCTCGTAAATCAGGTCCTCCTTATGCCTTAGTGCGCCAAGGGTCAAGGCATAGGGATATCGGGGTGTGTTTTCTATACGCATGGCCAGTCCCCATTCTGCATCTATGGCGATAAGTAAAGGCGTATTTGCTGCTTCTTGGTATTTTTTGACCAAGGTTTTGAGTCGTTCGTAGCTATTTTCATTAAAGAGTACCTTTTTTTTACCTTCAAAGTTGGTTGCAGTGCTGGCTCTGCTATGAAAAAAACAAAGAGCCCCGATATGCTTTTCGGTAATTATCCTTTCCACTTTTTCTACCTCTTCATCAGAATCGTTGATAAAAACGGCCAACATAAACAGTTGCCCCACCTTTTGTGCTACTGTAAATTCATCGGCATTGCCCAAGTCAATTCCTGAATCGTTATTCATTGGTGTCAGTGGTTTTTTTGCCATATTCCGGCGGATACTCCAAAAATGGAAGCAATAAAAATGCGGGTAACGCGGCGAAGACCACCCAAGTAAAAAAGCCCGAATAGCCCAACCACTCTTGGATGTAGCCGCTCAACATTCCCGGTAGCATCATTCCAAGGGCCATGAAACCGGTGGCAATCGCATAATGAGACGTTTTTGATACACCCTCGGCTATATAAATAAGAAATATTAAAAAAGCAGCGAACCCAAAGCCATAACCGAACTGTTCCACGACGACCGTACCGACCACAGCGATTATATTTTGCGTTTGCGTAAATGCCAATATTGCATACAGTGCATTCGGTAAATTAAGTGCCAAGAGCATAGGGAGCATCCACTTTTTAAGACCGTCCCTAGAAATCAAAATACCTCCTGTAATTCCTCCCAGGGATAACATAATGATTCCAACGGTACCATAAATGGTTCCAACTGCTTCGGTACTAAAGCTGAGCCCCCCTACCTGTAGTTCGTCCAAAAGAAAAGGTGAGGTCATTTTGACCAGTTGGGATTCCCCAAGTCTGTACAGTAGTATGAATAAAATAGCGATTCCAATCTGTTTTTTCTGGAAGAAAGTAAGGAACACTTCGGAAAAACTGGTTGGTTTCCCGTGTTCTGACGTCTCCGATCCCTCAAATTTTGGAGCTACAAAGAAATTCAATAAGGTCAATACAAACATGAGTCCAGCAGTACAGGTCATCGTAATGGACCATGCCTTGGTATTATCGCCATATTCCCCCTCCAAAAAGCCGGCAAAAATAACCAACAAACCTTGTGCCGTGACCATGGCCAATCTATAAAAAGTACTTCTTAGGCCAATAAAAAAAGATTGTTTTTTTTGACTGAGGCCTATCATGTAATATCCGTCTGATGCGATATCATTTGTGGCCGATGCAAAAGCGGACATCCAGAAAAAAGCAAGGGTAATGGTAAAAAATGCAGTGGTAGGAAGGAAAAAGCCAATCCCCAAAAAGGAAAGGGCCACCAATAACTGCATACTTAAAAACCATTTTCTTTTGGTTCCCTTCAAGTCCACTAATGGACTCCATAACGGTTTTATGACCCATGGTAGATATAACCAGCTGGTATACAAACCTATATCCGCATTACCAATTCCAAGACGTTTATACATGATGACCGAAACGGTAACCACAATAACGTAAGGAATGCCTTGGGTAAAGTATAGGGACGGAATCCAGGCCCACGCTCGGGTATCTTTTTCCACTACCCTCATGTATTCCGCTTTAGGAGATTTTCGTATATGCTCTTTCCTGAACCTTCAATCACTTTGGCGTGGACCGTTTTTTCATAGTATTCGATGGGTCCGACACCACCAATTATTGCATAGGCGTATCCCATTTCCTTTAATGCATCCAGAGCTTTTACCAAGAGTACTTTGCCCAAGCCTTTGCCCCGTTCAGAAGAAAGCACACCCGTAGGGCCAAAAAAATTCCTCGCAGAACATTCAAAACAGGCAAAACCTAAAATATCTTGATTCCGTTGTGCAATAAAACAGCTAACGGGAATACGGTTGAAGGCAACATCCATTTCATCGCCCCAGTTGGCACTGAAGGCTTTGGTGACCCAATTGACAAGGATACGCTTTTCCGCGGCAATCGGTTTTCTGAAAACGATATTTTCAGTGGTACGGAGCCGTTCTACATCGGAAGTGACATCCGGTAAATCCATAAGTCGAACCAGCATATCTTTCATTATAACTGTTTTGGATTGAGCATTAAAGAAGGTGTTCTGTTGCCATAAATATCTTGAACAAGAATTTGTATGGTCTTTCTTTTCAACCTTCCCGAGATTGCAATTTTATCATGGATGTTTTCCTGTCCTGCGGAAAGATAGCTTTTTTTAAATAGGATTTTATCTCCGCTGCTTTTGTTCGCTTCTGAATAGTACAACAGATACCTTGGAATACTGTCAAAATGCGCCAGTTTTATTTCCAGTGTGTCCCGTGATACCGTCTTGGAATTTATTTTTACCGGGGCAAGGATACGATTTTGACTGGTTTTCAAAGTTGGATTAATCACCGGTGATGCGTACCATTTTTTTATCTTCTTGACCACTTTTTCATGTTGGCCTTTTAACGACTTTGCACTAAAAAAGATATTTCCATCGAGTTCGGGGGTCCCTCTTGTAAATTGAAGCTGTTCGGGGATTTCATTTTTCCGGTTCCAAGCCTTGTCCGCATTATTTTTGATTTTGTAAGCACCGTTCCCCAAATATATTTTTGTTGAAATCTTTTGCGAAGCCCACCATGTGGCAACATTGCGGTAAGAGGCTGGAGGATAATCCATACTCCAATATGCTTGCGGCGCCAAATAATCTACCCATCCTTTTTCCGCCCAAAGAAGTGGATTGGCATACAGGTCATCATAGGTGGTCTGCCCCGCTTGGGTATCAGATCCCAAAGAGTCCTTACTTTTATTTCTCCATACTCCAAATGGACTGATTCCAAACTGTACCCAAGGCTTTCTTTTTTTTATTGTACGGTGCACATGCGCCACCAAAGAATCCACATTGCTTCTCCGCCAATCTGCAAGGCTTTGTTCAGGTAACCCATAGGTTTGAAAATCCAGGGAATCGGTAAAGGTCTCTCCTTTGATTTTATAGGGGTAAAAATAATCGTCGAAATGAATGGCGTCGATGTCGTAGTTTTCTACCAGTTCCTGGACTACTTTGGAAAATTTGTTTCGGACCTGGGGTAATCCTGGATTGTAGTAGAATTTTTTCCCATAGCGGACCATCCAATCCCGATGCAGGAAAAAATCGTGGGAAGTATCTAGCCCCAAAGTATCTAAATCAAAGGTAGCGCGATAGGGATTTAACCAAGCGTGGAACTCCATATCACGGATATGTGTTTCTTCTATCATCCATTTCAATGGGTCTTTGGAATCTGCAGGTGCCCTTCCTTGTTTTCCCGTAAGATATTTTGACCACGGCGCCAACTCTGTGGGATAAAAGGCATCTCCAGCCGTTCTGACTTGTACAATAACGGCATTGAAATTCAAATTTTGATAGAATTCGAGAAGGTCAATGAAATCTTTCTTTTGTTTGGTTACGTTGTCGTCTGCATTTTTGGGCCAATCAATATTCACCACTGTGGCGATCCAGACCCCCCTAAACTCCGCTTCAGGGGAAGGCCCCAAATACCTACTTGAGGAACAGGAAGCCAACAGGATAGTTAATAAAAATGAACAAGGAATAAATCGCATACGAATAAAAAAGACCTACCTGAAGATTAAAAGTAGGCCTTTTCAGCTTGATTAACTTAAAACTAACAAACTCAAAAATTACGTTTTAAATAGATGGATCATCCGGTGTATTCGGATTACTATTCCTTTCCAGATCAGGATAGGGATAGAAATTCCGGTTCCGTTCTTCCGCAAAGTTCATAGCGGCACCGCTGGGCTCCGGTCTTCCAAATCTCCTACTGTCCTCCAGGCTCATTCCCGTAAAGAGGAGTTCTGCCCTTCTGTTTCGGTATACTTCATTGAGCAAGGCATCCACGGTATTGTCGCCCGAATAGGCGGCCACATTGGCATTAACATCAAAAGGGTCATCTGTATCCGTCAATACTTCATTGAGTGCTGTGGTCGCAGCTGCCAGATTGGGGCTTCCCAACCTGAGATTGGCTTCGGCAATAATTAGGTTCATCTCATCCGGGAGGTAAACCGGGATGGGTTCTGTTATTTCATTGAAGAAGCCCGTAACATCCTCAATGGGCAATCCGTTTTGATTCGTTTCATCCAAAGGAACCAGGTAGAATGCCAAGCGTCCGTCCGCTGGGTCAAAAACAAAACTAGGGGGCAATCCAAAATTATCCCTCGGTTTAAAATTAGGAGCATCATTTTGAATGATTCTTGCCCAAATCGGATTTTGATTTTGGGTGTCGTAGGCAAAAATGGACGTTGAGGTCAAATCCACCGCATTTGCCGCTGAAATTGCAGCTTCATAATTGCCTGCAAACAAATTGTAGCGTGCCGTGTACGCCGCAATGGTATTTTCCAAATCAATATTTCCCAAAATGACCCCATCTATGAACTCCATCGAAGCCGCTGTCCCGGACAATTGGGTCGCCGCTTCGGAGAGCAGCGTGATTGCCGTTTGAAATCCTTGGATTCGGGTCACAAATGTGGCATCGTTGTTATTGCTGGTCTCAACGATGACTTGTTCGTAGTTTTGGGCCAAGCTTCCTATAGCCAAAGCTTTGAATAGCTTGGCATGGGCTATCAATCCGCTTTGGGTCCCTGCTTCCAGTTCTATATTGGCAGCATTACTTTCAATATCCTCTGCTAGTTTAATGACCCGCAGCATGGTTGACCAGAGTCCTTGGACATTGGAATTAAAATTGGGCAACGTGGTTCCTCCATCCTCAAGTTCAATCATGTTCTGGAATGTGGTGGTTATGCCTCCTTCCCGAGTTGTAATGGCAGGTGTTTCCACAATCCATCGGATACCCGTGGTGGAATACAATTGTTGCAATCCGACCGCTGCAGCAAAAATTCCTTCTCTTGAAGAAAAAACTTGGTCTTCCGTGGCAGCATTCGGGTTGTCAAAATCAGTTTCACAAGAGAGAAGTCCTAATGTAAGTGAAACTAAAATGCTAACGTATAAAATTGATTTTTTCATCGTACTTGTTTTTTGATTAGAAACTTACATTCACTCCTAACTGATAGGTTCTTGGAATCGGGACCCCTGCAAAGTCGAAACCTCGAACGCCATTGCTTTGTCCCGCGGTGTTGATTTCGGGATCCCATCCCGAATAATCATCCCAGGAAATCAGATTTCGGCCTACCAGACTCAGTTGTACGTTTTCAATTCCTTTTATTGGAGGTCTAAAATCATAACTCAGTGCTAACTCCCTTAGTTTCACAAAGGAACCGTCTTCCACAAATTCTTCAAAGATACCTGCCTGGGCTCCTCCAAATCCTTTAGGGCGATTACCCAGAAGTTCTTGCCCCACATTGAATCCCCCGCCAAAAATCACGTTGTCCAATAGCCTTCGGTTCCAGTTGAACACATCAAATCCCTGTACGGCATCCAATTGAATCCTTAATTTAAAGTTCTTGTACGCGAATTCGTTTATCAAAGAGCCGAACCAATCCGGATTGGGGTCTCCAATAACCTTAGAACTCGCCCCATCTTCCGTAGTTCCTGCAAATGGAAAACCATCTTCATCCAATGAAATGCTACCGTCGGCATCCCTGGCGTAAAACTGTCTAAAGAAAACGCCCAATGGTTCCCCTTCTATAACAAAACTAGTGGAGAAGCTACCATCCAATGCGAACTGGCCACCTCCGGCAACCCGGGTCACCACATTCTCATTTTGGGAAAAAGTGGCTGTCACATCCCAAGTAAAATCTTCAGTTTTGATAGGGGCGCCGCGAAGAAGGATTTCAATACCTTCATTTTCCAAGTCTCCCACATTTTCTATACGAGAACCGAATCCTGTGGAAGGGGAGAGTTCGCGGGGCAGGAGCAAATCGGTAACATCCTGTTTGTAATAGGTGAATTCAATACCGATGCGATTGTTCAACAGTCCCGCATCAAAACCAAATTCGATTTCCTCTTGTCTTTCCGGCGCAATATTGGGATCACCCTGTTCTGGATCCCTTTCCAAAATGTTATCCCCTGCGGGCACTAAACTTGGAGCACCATTTATCGAAAATGGAGAAAACACGGTAAATCTTTGAAAAGCGGATAACGCTGTTAAATTTCCAGCTTGTCCCCAGGATCCTCTTAGTTTAAAGGTATTAAAGACATCCCCGAACGTATTTTCCCAAAAGTCCTCCTCAGATATGATATAAGAGATACTAGCCTTGGCATATAATTGGTTCCGTTCATCTTCCCCAAATGTAGATGCGCCATCCAAGCGAATGGCTCCATTGAGGTACAACCTATCCTTGAAACTAAAGGACTGCTGTAAAAAAGAACCCCAATACGAGATTTGGGAACGGGTTTCTCCTTGGGCAAGTATACCGCCGTCGCTCGCCACTTCAACCACTGGTGCCAGCCCGTCGGCCTCAATGCCGACCCTATCAAATTCTTCATACTGCCATGAGCCCCCTAAGGTGGTGGTGGACTCAATATTTTCCGTAACGGGTGTTTGATAGGTCAGATTCAAATCACTATTGTATTGAAAATTGTTGATATCCGCCCTTCTTGCAAAACCATCGCCATTTGGGGAGGTATTGTTAATGGGTATAAATGCGGTGGCGGATTGATTGAAAAAGTCAAGCCCCAATAGATAGTTGGCACTCAGTTTATCTGTAATCTTTGCATTCAGACCAATACTGGTAATGAAGCGATTGACTTTTTGACCAAAATCAAAGCGATCTACGGCTTCCAGAGGATTGGTCCTGGGAACGAGTAAGGAGGTCACAGGATATACACCCGATTCATCTGGATTCGGATTGATGGAATTATCGCTAAAGACAAAGCCGGTAATGGCACCATAAGCCGCATTGATACCTCCATTTGGAACATCATTACTGACACTTCGCGTATAGTTAAGTCCTGCATTGATTTCCAGCCAGTCCCATGCTTTTTGTGTAATGTTGGTCTTGAAACCCACACGTTGAAAATCCGTGTTCTTGATTATTCCCTCATTGTCCAAAAATGATCCTGAAATATAATAGGACGTCTTTTCATTGCCGCCATTGACGGAGAGGAAGTTTTCCACACCAAAACCGGATTCAAAAAACTCATCTTGATAATTGAAGCGCTCAACAGGGACCGTTTCAAAATCTGTACGGTCAAAAGGATCGGCCCAAGCCAAAGGAACCGTATTATAATCAATTTCTTTTCGTAGTTCATTTACCCGCACGTTTGTGGAAAAACTGAACTTAGGGTCACCGGTCCTTCCTTTTTTCGTAAAGATTTGAACCACCCCGTTACTTGCCCTTGAACCGTAAATGGCCGCTGCCGCTGCACCTTTGATGATTTCGATACGTTCGATGTCATTTGGATTTAAATCCACCAGACGGTTTTGGGAGGTGCCCCCGAGGTCTACCAGGTCATTGCTGTTGCTTGAATTACTGATAATAATTCCATCCACGATATACAGCGGGTCTGAATTTCCTAAAACGGTACTGGGTCCTCGAAGTCTTATGCTGATTCCGCCAGCGGGATCCCCGGAATTTTGCTGTACCAAGGCCCCGGTTATCTTACCAGAAATGGCTTGATCCACTGCAATGGCCCCATTGTTAACCAAATCCTCAGATTTTACCGAAGATATCGCATTACCGAGCGTGCGTTTGTTCACCCCAACAGAGTTACCGGTGACAACTACCTCGTCCAAGCTAAGTAAATCCTCCACAAGAACCACATCGGTGACCACAGTTAAGGAGGAGCCCAAATCAATGTTCAAATTCTGTGTGGTAAAGCCCAAAGAACTTACACCCAATGTAAATGAACCAGATTCGAGGGTAGCGGTAAAGCTGTAATTCCCGTCAAAATCTGATATGGTCCCGAAGGAAGTTCCTTCGATAAAAACAGAGGCGCCTGATAACGGTAAGTTCGTCCCGCTCTCTGTAACGGTTCCATTGAACGTGTATTGGCTTTGTCCCCATATCGAAGAAGAGGTAAGAAAGCAAAGCAATACGGCAAGCGGGAACTCGATTTTCAAATAATCATACAGTTTTCGCATACAGAAGTTAGTTTTTAGTTAATATTAAAGTGATACCGTACAAATCCTTCCATGGCCTCATACTCGGCCATTCCCAAAGCGTTGTAACGGTTTGCGGTCTCCTTGTTCCGCTGTTCGGCCCGTTGCCAAAACTCCCTTTCATCATTGCCGGGAAACATGGCACTGTCCTTTTGGGACTGATGTTTAAAGATTGCATTTATCTTTCGGGCCATGTCCTTGGGACCAATGGGCACGGCCATTTCCATATCCGCTACCTCCCATTCCTGCCAAGCACCCCGATACAACCACACATAGCAATTGTTTATCCAATCCTTTCTATGTTTTATCGCAAGTTCTATTGCTTTGAATATTACTTCTAGGCATACCCGATGTGTGCCATGTGGGTCGGATAGGTCGCCCGCAGCAAATATCTGTTCAGGCCTTAATTTGTTCAATAAGTCATAAGTTATCCGGATGTCCTCCTGGGAAAATGGTTTCTTTTTTACGGTACCGGTTTCATAGAACGGAAGGTTCAAGAAATGGGCATTTTTTTCGGGTATTCCACAATAACGACATGCGGCAAGGGCCTCGCCGCGACGTATCAACCCTTTAAATTCTTGAATTTCTTCGCTGTCTATCTGCCCTGGTTTTTTAAAAGCCAAAAACTGTCGTACCTCTTTGAATTTTTTCTTCAATCCTTTATTTTCTTGTTGTACCGCTGTGGCAAAATCCAAAAACCGGATTACCTCGTCATCAAAAACTGCAATATTTCCGGATGTTTGATAAGCGATATGAACATCGTGTCCTTGGTCCACCAAACGCAATAGGGTGCCCCCCATAGAAATGACGTCGTCATCAGGATGTGGGCTAAAAATCAGTGAAGTTTTAGGATGGGGATTGGCCCTTTCTGGGCGCTGACCATCATCGGCATTAGGTTTTCCACCTGGCCATCCCGTGATGGTCCGTTGAAGTTCATTGAATACTTTCAGGTTAATCTGTTCGGCCGAACCGATTTCAGCGACCAGATTTCCCATTCCGTATTCATTGTAATCTTCATTGGTAAGCTTTAGAATCGCCTTCTGCAAGCGTCCCGAAAGCCATATGGTGGCACTTTTGATAAGATGGTCGTTCCAAGCGCATTCTTCCACCAACCACGGTGTCTTTATCCGGGTAAGCTTTGATGCTGAAGCTCCGTCCAACACAAAATCACAATTACCGTGATGCTGCAGGAAAGTGGCGGGAATAGATTCTTTTATGGGGCCTTCCACGGCTTGTTGGATGACATCGGCTTTTCCCTCGCCCCATGCCATTAGAATTATTTTCTTGGCGGACAATATGGTTCCCACTCCCATGGTTATGGCTCGTTTGGGAACATTTTCCTGACCAAAAAAATCGCTGGCCGCATCGAGTCTGGTGACGCGGTCAAGTCGAATCAATCGCGTTTTACTGTTCAAAGATGAACCGGGCTCATTGAATCCGATGTGTCCCGTGCGACCAATACCTAAAAGCTGTATATCGATGCCCGTCACATTCTCGACTTTTTTTTCGTAGGCCAAACAGTATTCCCGAATATCTTCAGAGGAAAGGTTGCCATCGGGAATATGCACATTTTCACGCTTGATATCGATGTGGTCAAAAAGATGTTCGTTCATAAAGCGGACATAGCTATGAATGGAATCGGGTTCCATGGGGTAGTATTCGTCCAAATTAAAGGTGATGACATTGGAAAAACTCAGTCGACCTTCGTTATGAAATTGGACCAAGTATTCATATACCTTGGTGGGAGTAGATCCTGTGGCCAGACCGATTACCGCTTTTTTTCCATCTTTTTGCTTCTGCTGAATTAAACCTGCTATTTCATTGGCCACGAAGAGAGATGCCTGGTTGGAATCTTCTTGTATAATGGTACGTATTTTTTCAAATTTTCGCGCTTCCGTCAGATTGGAATCCATAAAATGCTCGTATAGTGTTCTTGCAAAAAATAGAATAGTCCTATTCAAATGTAGGCAAAAAACAGCAAATAGTATGATAAAATGCCGTATTTGTCGATTTTTGATTATTTTTCTGTCAGTTTTGCCGTATTTTGCTGTAATTAAATATCACTTTAAGATTTATTTAACTTTGCGCTCCGTATGCTAAAGGAAGAAAGACACCAATTCATTCTTAATGAAGTGAGGATTCACAATAAGGTATTGCTTACCGATATTGCGGATTTGTTGAAAGTCTCCGTAGATACCGTCAGAAGGGATATTAAGGAATTACACCGTTCCGAGCAGTTGAAAAAAGTGCATGGCGGTGCGGTATCGTTGGGTTTCAATACCTATAGTCCCGTTGGTAAAAAGGTGTACTCCTTGGAAAAAAAATCACAGATAGCTGAAAAGGCCATCACTTTGCTAAAAGAAGGACAGGTCATTCTGCTGAGTGGAGGAACAACCAATCTTGAGTTGGCGCGAAGACTTCCAACCAAAATGAAACTTACCTGTTTTACGCCAAGCTTGCCCATCGCGGTACAGCTATTGACAAAAACCAACATAGAAGTCATTTTTATAGGTGGCCGACTTTCTAAAGACTCACAAATAACGATAGGAGGGAGCGCTATTAACATGTTATCTGAAATAAAAGTGGATATTTGTTTTTTGGGCACCAATTCCATACATCCCTTGGAAGGATTGACCGAGTTTGATTGGGAGATTGTACAGATGAAAAAAGCTATGATCCACAGTTCCAGAAAGGTGGTTTCTCCATGTATTTCTGAAAAAATAGGGTCTTTACAACGGTATAAAATTTGTGGTGTTGAGGAAATTGATGTTCTGATTACCGAATTGGAACCTTGGGATATAAAATTGGATGCCTTTAAAACGATGAACCTGCAAGTATTGTGATTGTGAACGAAAAGCACATTAAAATAACCGAAGAACCCTCCCACTATGATGAATTGGAGGAAATGGATACACTGGATATTGTCTCCAGCATTAACAACGAAGACAAAAAAGTGGCCGATGCAGTGGCCCAAGTACTTCCCAAAATAGCAAGACTGGTGGACGAAACTACCTCAAGATTTGAAAAAGGAGGGCGTTTGTTCTACATAGGAGCAGGTACAAGTGGAAGGTTGGGCATACTGGATGCATCTGAGATACCGCCTACATTTGGTATGCCCCATGATCGGGTCATTGGTTTAATTGCGGGAGGGGATGGAGCAATAAGAAAAGCAGTAGAATTTGCCGAAGATGATACACAACAAGCTTGGAACGACCTTGGCGAATTTGAAATCAACAAAAATGATGTCTTGGTTGGGATTGCAGCATCTGGTACAACTCCTTATGTTTTAGGAGGGATACGAGATGCCAAAAAAAGAAATATTCTCACCGCTGGAATCACAAATAACCCTGGTTCACCCCTTGCTCTAGAAAGTGACATTGCCATTGAAGTGGTGGTAGGTCCGGAGTTTGTTACAGGAAGTACTCGGATGAAAAGCGGAACCAGTCAGAAAATGGTTCTCAATATGATTTCAACGGCACTCATGATTCGAATTGGTCGCGTAAAAGGCAACAAAATGGTGAATATGCAACTGAGCAATACCAAACTGGTGGATAGGGGCACGCGCTACTTGGTTGAAGCGTTGGGATTGGATTATGAGGAAGCAGAAAAAGTCCTTATCGAATACGGTTCCGTAAAAAAGGCGATGGAAGCCTTGAGGCCGTTATGAAGTTTGAGGAGCGATTAGCAGGCGGACATCCTAATTCCCTGGGCAATACGGTTGAAATCGTAGAAGAAGTACTTCGCGAACCTGCTCGATTCGACGAGTTTTTTAATTGTTACTTTAGTAAAGATGAAGTGGTCCGTCTAAGGGTATCGAACGGGATGAAACGAATTTGTGCGGTCAATTCTCCTTTAATGGTACCTTATATCGACAGGTTTTTAGATGATATTGCCCAAATTGGACAGGCTTCGACAAAGTGGACCTTGGCCCAATTGTTTTTGATGCTTGAAACCGATTTAACCGAAAATCAGAAAACCAAAGCAAAACAAATCTTAAAAGAGAATCTGATTACCGAGTCGGACTGGATTGTTTTGAACCAGACTATGGAAACTTTGGGAAAGTGGTCTAAGGACGACAAAGAATTGAAAGCATGGATACAACCTCATTTGAGGGTTCTGGCAGCAGATACCCGAAAATCAGTATCAAAAAAAGCCCTAAAAACACTTAGACTATTGAATTAGGCTTTTTTCTTGGGTTCCAGCCTAAAAATTCCTTTCCCTTCAATGCCTACATAAATGTATCCATCGGGCGCCTGTTTTACATTTCTTAACCTTCCCGCATTTTCCAAGAGTTTTTCACGATACACCACCTTATTGTTTTCGATGACCAAGCGTTCCAAGTATTGAAAGACCAAAGAGCCTACCAATAAATTGTTTTTCCATTCAGGATATCTTTTTGAAGTGACAAAGGTCATCCCGCAGGGCGCAATGGAAGGGGTCCATTGGTGAAGGGGTTGTTCCATGCCTGGTTTGGAGGTTTCATCCGTTATTTTTGTTCCGCTGTAATTAATACCGTAGGTGATCACCGGCCAACCGTAATTCTTGCCTTTCTGGATGATGTTGATTTCGTCACCACCCCTAGGGCCATGTTCGTGTTCCCAAATCTTGCCCGTTCCAGGATGTTTTGCCAAGCCCTGTGGATTTCTATGCCCATAACTGAATATGGCAGTTTTTGCTCCTTTTTGATTCACAAATGGATTGTCCGATGGAATTCTCCCATCGTCTTTAATTCTATATATTTTGCCACCATCCCGGGTGACATCTTGTGGGTTTACATCTCGATTGGCCCTATCGCCGATAGAAAAATAAAGGTTGCCCTCATTATCAAATTCAAGTCTCGACCCAAAATGTTGTCCTTTGGTGGTATTGGGCGTTCCTTTGTAGAGCAGTTGGTTATTTACCAATCGGTTCCCGTTCAACTTGGCCCGCATAATTGCCGTGTTTCCTCCGTTCCCCTCTCCCTTATCGGAAGCGAAGGACAAATAGATCCAACCATTTTCTTTATAATTAGGATGTAGCTCAACATCCATCAAGCCACCTTGTCCCTTTACATAAATTTCTGGAAGATTTTGAATTTCCGTTGTTTTTCCAGCCTGGAACAAAAGAAGTTTTCCCGACTTTTCCGTGACCAAAATACCACCATCAGGAAGAAAGGCCATTCCCCAAGGATTCTGTATTTTTTCCACTACAGGTTCTAAAGTGAAGAGGTCTTTTTCAGGAAGATTGATACGTTTGTCAATACTTTGGGCGCAGGACACACTGAGCATTACAACGAAAAAATAAGGAATCAGCGCACTTTTTTTCATAATTTTACGTTGAAAAGAAGAATAGTTTAGACAAAATACGGCTAATTAAGGTCGAAAGGCAAATAATTTATTATAAGTTTAGATAATTACAATTGTAGAATAGTTGGACCCCAAATCTGAATGTTCTAGTCATAACAAGACTTAACCTATGTTTCCTCGAAAAACAAGGCATTACATATATGCCGTGTTATTCATATCAGCCTCAATATATGGAACCACGGTAATTGCTGACACTGGTGTTAATGGTATTTTCTCCAAAACGGTCGCTATACTCTCAGAATCCACAACTGAAGTAGAAAGTACAGCTTCTAAAAGCCAGAAAAAAGAAGAAAAGATAACTACCGGCAGCGTGCTCAATAGCGCTATGTTCATGACCATAGTGCAGGGTGCAGATGAAGAAGTTGTATGTCCCAATGACGGTAGTACTTTGGGAAAATTTTTCCTCTGTGGTACCAGCGATGTCAGGACCATAAGTTTGTCCCAAACTGGTGGCAGCTATGAGTGGCAACAATTGGATCCCAATACCTGTGCCCCTACGGTAATTGATGATTGTCCCACTATCAATGCTTCTTGTACTTGGAATACGGTTGGAACAGCACCTACTTTTAACCTTTCCGTAGCAGGGGAATTTAGGGTGCGTGTGGACTCGGGCCAATATTTTTATTTTAAAGCGACATCCAATCCTTTGGACCCTCAACTGATACACGAAGATATTATTTGCGGAAATCCGGGTAGAGTAGAGGTGACCAATGTTCCAGCAGGATATGAATACAGTTTGAACAGTCCGGGAGGGCCCTATCAGGACGACCCATTTTTCGATATTACAGCTCCTGGGGATTATCGAGTTTTTGCGCGTTTAAAAAATGTTTCTTCCAGTGCTTGTGTGTTCCCTTCCAATTCGGTTACAGTTCAAGACCTAAATATTAATGTAGATGTTACCGCCAATGATATTTTATGTAGCGGGGAATTGGGAAGTATTGATGTTCAAGTTTCGGGTGTCCCTGGATTTTATACCTATCGACTTATCAAAAATGGGGTCACGGTGGATACTTTCGGTCCTGATGCATCAGATAGCTATACTTTCGCAAACGTTGGTTCCGGAATTTACAGCATACGCGTAGAGACCAATGACTGTTCTGAAACAATAACCACGGACATTAATGGAGATGTGATTGAAATTGGTAGCGGTATTAGTCCTTTGGATGTTTCTGCCACAGCCTCTGACAGCTTTGGTTGCGGGGCAACGTCAATAGATGTCGATATTACCACTTCCGGGGGTACAGCGCCGTACCGTTTCAGTGTGGATGGAGGACCTTTTGGAGCCACATACACTGGAACTACCTCTTTCGCCGTTACCACCCCAGCAACCTACGCAATTCTCGTGGAAGATGCCAATGGATGTCAACGAAGTGCCTCCGTGGACGTTCCTGATATTCCACCCCCAACCTTTACAATTACCGAGGAGGATGCGAATTGTGGCGGCTCCAATAATGGACGGATCACGGTCAATATTGTAAACGGATTTGGGTATGAAATCCAATACAGTATGGATAATGGAGCTACTTATCAAATCAGTAATGTGTTCTCAAATCTTGCCCCAGGGACATATGATATCGTATTGCGATATGAACAGGATTCATTTAGTTGCACCACAGCACCACAGTCTGCTACCGTAGGGACACCTTCGAATATATCGGCTACTGCAAATCCTGATTCTGTTCCAACATGTTTAAACGAGACAGGAGGTCAAATAACGATTTCCGGGGTTTCCGGAGGAACTGCACCTTATGAATTCAGTATAGGTTCTGGTTTTGGCACCAATCCGGTCTTTCCCAATTTAGGAGTGGGAACCTACACTCCCCTGATCAGGGATGCCAATGGCTGTGTACAGCCACTTCCAGATATTGTTTTTAATTCCTTGAATAAACCAACGGACTTGGATTTTGCCATTTCCAGTTTGAATTGTGCAACAACAACGGCCACCATAGATGTAACCGTGACTGATGGAACGGCACCTTATACTTACGAAATTGTGGCTCCTGCAGGAAGTGCCGTAAATAATGGCACCAATAATAGTTTTGCCGCTTTAGGACTTGGTACGTATACGTTTCGCGTAACGGATGCTGAAGGTTGTTCTTATGACGAAAATTTTGCCATTACGGATATTAGTTCCATTGGAGTCCAGGCCCAGCAAACCCGTGTGGTAACCTGTGTTGGAGATTCAGATGGCGAGGGACGCTATTTGGTGGATGGTTTCAACACCACCTATAGCTACAGTATTGATGGCGGTCCCCTTTTTACGGGTCAAACGGCAAGCATTATTCCACTAACGGGCCTGTCAGCCGGAAACTATACTATCTCAGTTACTGATGAAGATACCAATTGTACGGATACGGCAACTTTGGTCATTGAGGAGCCGGCTACCGCTTTTGCCATTTCTAGTTTGGATGTGACCGCAATGAGCTGTCAAAATGGAAACATCGGAGCAGTTCTAGTAAACACCGTTGGAGGTTGGGGCGGTAACCGCTACACTCTGGAACAGCCAGATGGAACCACGCGAGGACCAAAAAACGGAAGTTTATTCTCAAACCTTTCCCAGGATGGTCTATATCAAGTGAGTGTTACAGATGCCAATGGATGTACCGTAACAGATAGTTTTACATTGACAAGTTTGGATGTACCCACGTTGACCTTGGATACTGGTGCTTCGGATTTGTGTTATGACAATTTTACGGCAGCCACTCTCGTGGTCAACGCAGCACTTGGTGCGGCACCTTACCAATATCGAATCAATGGTGGTCCTCTTGGAGCGAGCAATACGTTCTCCGGGCTTACACCCGGCACCTATACCATAGAAGTTGTGGATGCCAATGATTGTAGGGATACCCTAACACGGACCATTGAGCCTCAGGTCATGGCCAATGCTTCCATCATTCAAGAACTGGATTGTGCGGGTCCACCCGCCCAAATTCAAGTCGATATTAGCAACGGTTATACTTCGGGAGGCAACTATGATATTTATGAAGTGAGCATCAACGGCGCCGCTTATACTTCGGACAATAATAACATTACCGGAAACTCTTTTATTTATAATATACCAAATGATGGTTCGATAACTGCAGATACCACGTATCAGTTTTTGGTAACAGATAGCCAGGGTTGTACCACAGAATCGAATGTCATCACCATTTCTCCCCCGGAAACCATCGCTGGTTCCGTTGTAGGAACGGATACGCAGTGCGGCGATTTAAACAGTGGTATCGTGGAGTTGATACCGGATACTTCCCAAGGTGTTCCTCCTTATGAATATAGTAATGACGGTGGAACGACCTTCGGAGCACAGAACATTTTCTCCGGATACGGTCCGGGCCTCCAAACGGGTTTTGTAATAAGGGACAGCAGAGGATGTGTAAGTCCGGTATATGATGTTACCATAGGTGCCAGCGCTCCGCTGGATGCCACGGTTACTCCTGTTGATGCAGTATGTACGGCCAGCAATGTGGTTCAAGGATCAGTTTCCACTACGATAAACAATGGAACGGGACCCTTTGATTATGAACTTTATGATGCTTCTGGAACTTTGGTGGCCGCTTCCACTGGGACAGCAAGTACCACTGTAAACTTTCCAAATTTGGATATTGGAAATTATACTGTCGTAACAAGGGACTCAGAAGGATGTGAAGACCAGGATGAATTTATCATAGAGCAAAATCAGCTGGATTTGATACCCTTGGATACACCCCCAGCGGTTTGCTCCGGTTCAGCATTTACCTACACGGTCCAAGCTACTGGTGGAACTGCACCTTACGAGTTCCGATTAGTGGGGGATCCAGGTTTTACACCAGGTATTGGAGTTGGAAACGATATTTTTGATGTCACAGGGCTCGTTACTTTTGGAGTCACCTATTTCGTTGAGGTGCGGGATGCATTGGGTTGTACCTATATTGAACGCATCGACCCGATCACATCATTGAATCCCGTAACCGTTAACGCAACGGCCAATACAATTTCCTGTGGAACCTCAGGGAATGGTACAATTGATTATGAAGTAACTGGAATTACGCCAAGCCCAGGAGATTTTACCGTTACTTTGGAAAATACGGATACTGGAGCTACTATTTCAGGTCCAACTCCATTCACAAATGAACCTATTCCTTTTAGTGATTCATTTACCGGTTTAGCGCCGGGGAACTACCAAATTATTGTTACAGATGATAATTCAGGTTGTAGTGCCAGTACTTTGGTTTTTATCGGAATCAGTAATCCAAACATCGCCATAGATAGTAATGTTCCCGCTACCTGTAACGCAGGTGCATTTGTCACGGTTCGTGGTTTTGGTAGCACCGGACCCTATCAATTTGCCTATGTCCCCACAGGAGATCCGGCACCTACCACCTTTACCTCGGACACTACCTACGAAATTGGGGCACCATATCCCCAAGATTACGATTTTTACGTACAGGATGCCAACGGATGTACCGCTTTTACAACAATTACGGTAACGCAGGATGCCGGTGTACCTAACCCAACGATTGACGTAACCAACCAGTGTACGGCAACTAGTGGGTATCAAATAGAGGTATTGTCCCCTCTGTCCACAGGTTCAGGCTTACCTGAAGAAACCTTTCAATATGATATAGGGAGTGGATTCCAGGACAGTCCCAACTTTGTGGTACCCAATCCGGGAAGCTATGTAATTACGGTAAGAGATGGTAACGGGTGTACGAATACGGTAAATGCAGACGTGTTCGATTTCTTTGCCATAACCGCGGATGCCACATCGCTCCCAACCTGTAATGCTGGCGATGGAGTTATCACGGTAAATACGACTGGAGGAAGTGGAAACTTTGAGTATCAGCTCAGGGATGCCGGTACTTTGGCAAACATTGGTGCGCCACAAAGCGCCAATACCTTTACCAATGTATTGCCTGGTGATTATAATATATTGGTTACCGATTTGAGTTCCAATACGGCCCCTTTGTGTTCTGATGAGGCAATCGTAAACGTATCCACGGTGAATACTCCGGTAATCACCGCTACTCCAAGTTCAGATATCACCTGTAACGGTGCCAATAACGGAACAATTTCAGTTGAACTACAACCCGGAAGTGATACGGACACTCCCTTGAGCTACATTTTGTATGACGGCGCAAGTACGACAGTGATTGCTGGACCACAAGCTACTGCAATATTTGATAATTTATCGCCAAACACGTATCAAATAGAGGTGGTATCGGACAGAGGATGTACCGATCGCTCAGGGGATATAATCATCTCTGAACCAACGGCTCTTTTGGTCAATACCGTTAATACAGAATTCTTATGCGTGCCATCAAGCAACCAATTCAGTACGGCAACCATCACCATTTTTACAGATACCAATGGCGATGGTACTGGAACTGATACGGGAACTGGACCCTACACGTTCAGTATGAACGATGGTACTCCCCAGTTTGATGGAACCAATTTTCAAACAAGCAATACCTTCGAAGTCATTGATAACGGTACCGATCAAACCATAATATTGACTGCGAGAGATCAAAACGGATGCGAGGAAACAGCATCAGTGACCATTAATACACCCACGGATATCACTTTCAGCTTTAATGTAAACCAAATTACATGTGATGCATCCGGTACTGGTGTAAGCCCAGGTTCAATAGATATCATCATTAATGAAGGACCTGGAAACTATGAAGTGGAGATTTTACCGCTCGGTTCCGAACCAGCGCGGAGTTCCTCAGGAACCGATCGCGTAACGTGGGACATTTCAACCCCTGGCGATTACATTTTTGCGGTAACTGATGTTGGAAGTGGTGGATGTACCTATCTGACACCAACTGTAAATATGCCCGAATACAACACTATTGAAGCTACTATTGCTGAGGTCCGACCCGTAACCTGTTTTAACGGTAGCGACGGGGAAATCAGTTTGGAGATAAACAATTATACAGGTCAGTACAATTATGAGGTCTTTTCTCGTGACAGTGGTGGCATTGAGACATCAACTGGTGTAACGGGTTCATTTGATACAACTGCCCCAATCAATACACCAGAAATCATTACTGGACTACCAGCAGGAAACTTGGTGGTACATATAGAAGCGCTTGATACCCCTTTCTGCGATGTCATCAGCAACGTGACCACAGTAAGATCTCCGGATAGGGCCTTGACCGTATCCACTATCCAGACTACTGAAGTTACTTGTAATGTTCCGGGATTCGGTGAAATTACGGCCTCTGGGGATGGCGGATGGGGCAATTACGAGTATCAACTCATCGCTCCTGATGGAACTACGGTTTTGGTAGATTATCCAAATACAGATCCTGTTTTTCAAAACCTTTCCACTGGAACCTATACCGTCAATATTAGGGATGCCGAGGGATGTGAGTCCAGCAGCAGTATCAACTTACCGTTGCCTACGCCAATAACTGCGGACATCCAAGTTGTACAGCCTTTACGCTGTAACAATGATAATGACGGAATCATAGAAACATTCAATGTAGCTGGAGGTCAAGGACCTGGTAATTACTTATATCAATTGAACCGAATTACGGATGGTAGCAACAGTGGTCTACAAACTACACCAACTTTTGCCAATCTATCGGCGGGAGAATATACCATTACCATATTTGACGGCTGGAACTGTAGTTTTACGACGGCACCTATTACCGTTCAAGACCCTGAAATCATCATCGCCGAGTTGGTGGAACTCCAACCCCCTGGATGCGGTGATTTGGGAAGAATGGAATTAACGGTTACCAATCCGGAATTAGGGGTGGACTATTTTTACAGGCGTTCAGGAACGGCCGATCCCTTTACACCCTTCGGTACGGGAATGACCAGTATCGAGATTACCGCAGATATTACCATCGACCCAGGTCCGTTCCAATATGATGTTCAGAATTCTAATGGATGTCCTTTTGAACTTTCAAATCAGATATCTTTGGACCCTGCGGCTCCATTGGTAATTGCGCTTGACCTGACAAATGCAACCATCAACTGTGCGGGCGAAGCCACCGGGATTATTCGTTCTGAAGCGTTTGGTGGTATTGGTAGCTATGTGTATACCCTTTTGGATTCAAATACGCCACCAAATCCAACTGCCACAAATACGATAAGGCCTGCGCAAAGCTCAGGAATCTTTAGAAACTTGGGCCCGGGAACCTATTATGTATATGCTCAAAGTGGAGGTTGTGAGGCCATCTCCGATCCCATAGTCATTGAACCAAAACCACCTTTGGTGTTGGAATACTTGGAAGCAGTCCCGGTTTTGTGTGCCGGAGATAGCAATGGCCAAATTATAATAGAAGCAAGCGGGGGTACTGGGGCCATTCGTTATTCCATCACGGATAATCTGAGCGAATTCTTTGTTGGCGATGACCCTGTGCATCCAAACAGACGTACATTTACTGATTTGGCTCCGAGAAGCTATGATATTATTATCCAAGATGATTTGGGTTGTACCATAACCCAGACTGTAGAGATAACCCAACCGATGGAATTGGTCGCAGGCATAGTTGCAACCACGCCTGAAACTTGTCTTGGTGATGCCGACGGTACTTTGACCCTAGGTGTTACAGGAGGAACTGCTCCGTACTATACCAGTGTGAATTCTACCGATGATGCGGATTTTGAGCAAAATGACACACTTTTCTTCGATAACCTAACAGGTGGGGAAACCTATGCTATTTTTGTTCGGGATGCCAATGGATGTCAAACCAACGTCATTGCAGAAATTGGTCTGGGTATTGAAATTATGGCGGAGCCGATAATCGAATACGGTTGTGAAGGGATTTTCCCAAATAGTACGACCACCGTTTCAATTCAGGACAGTTCGTTATTGCCCAATTTGTTGTTTTCCTTGGATGTTGAGGATATCCAGTTGGCCACAGATCAGCGTATTTTTCCAAATCTTCCTCCTGGAGAACATACGGTTTACATTTACCATCAGAACGGATGTGTGACTTTTGTGGAATTTGTAATCGACGCGTATGAGCCCCTTGTTTTAGAAGCAGAAAAAACGGGTCCAGACGAGATTACCGCCACTGCATCTGGCGGATTCGGTGGATACGAGTACTTTTTCCAAGGTGAATCCACAGGAGAAAACAATGTGTTCAACATCATTGAAGATGCAACCGTGAACATAATGGTGGTGGACCAGAATGGTTGTGTGGCTAACTTTGTCCTGCCTTTTAATTTCGAAGGAATGCCCGATTTTCCGCCTTTCTTTACTCCGGACGGTGATAATATGAATGATTTCTGGTATCCAGAAAACCGCGAGTTTTTCCCTAATATTGATGTTATAATTTACGACCGTTATGGTCGCGTTGTAGCTCGTCTGGACCAAGTGCGGAAATGGGACGGCACGTATGAGGGCAGTCCGCTCCCAACAGGCGATTATTGGTATGTGGTTAATGCCAATGATAATGAAAAACAGCGTTTCGTAGGACATTTCACACTTTTAAGGTAATCCAAAGCGTTTTTTACTATATTTAAGCCTAATTGTAAACCAACCGTTTTCCAACAAAAACAACGACCTAAGTTCTTTTGACTTTCGTAAAAGTGATTGGGCGAACGTCAATAAGTGTAGCGAGAAACCACATGGACAAAAATGTAAATCCCAAAATTGCATCATTTTTATATGATGAAACCCTGAACCTGGAGTATTCTATTTTTCATTTGAACCTATACCTTAATGGATTTGGAGAAGCAGATAAACCTTACAAAATTGATTATCAGACTGTACTTACCAGTTATTATTTGTGGGGTGGGCACGATTTAGAAGAATTTTGTCAAGACCAAACGGTGAGCTACTTTTTAATGAACCCATTAAATGATTCACCAGAGGCAAGAGAAGCGTTGAGTTTGGAAATACGTGAGTTTTTATCTGGAAAATAAAGAGGGTTCTTTTCGCAACCGTACTTGGAAAAGCGTTTTTTAATTCGGTAAAATTTATATTTTTGCAAACCCGATTCGGGATGTGGCGCAGTCTGGTAGCGTACACGCATGGGGTGCGTGTGGTCGCTGGTTCGAATCCAGTCATCCCGACTCAACTGTTTTCTTTTAGTTGCATAACGTTGCAAATCGATTGATTTGCAACGTTTTATGTTTTTAAAGGTTTCAAAAGAAACCATCTGAAACCATATGAAAATGCCTCGCTGGTGAGGGATTCGGGAATGGAACACCACCACATTTTTTGTACATTGAAGTAGCTTTTAAGGGTAATTGGCCTAGTGTTTTTTACCAGTTGTTTATTCATTTAAAGCTACATAATATGTTAGAAAACAGTAGATTATCCGTTATTTTCATTACAAGAAAACTCGAGAGGGAAACTGAAAACTTAATGCTTTATGCGCGCATAACTGTAGATGGAAAAAGAGCGGAGTTTAGTTTGAATCGGGAATTGAAGGCCTCTTTATGGGACAACAGAAGCAAAAGGGGTAGGGGGTCTTCCAAATACGTAACCTCCGTAAATAAGTATTTGGACCAGGTTTTTACTGGCCTTCACGAAGCACATCGCCAACTTTTACAAGAAGGAGAAGACATTACTTCGGCAAAAATCAAGGCACGTTATCTCGGTACAGATGAACAAGGTAAGACGTTATTAAATTTGATTTCCTATCATAATGCCACGATGAGGACTTCCCTACGACCAGGCACCATGAAGAATTATTATAGCACGGAAAGATGTATAAAGAAATATCTAAAAGATGAGCTTAAGATTGAAGACATTCCATTAAATAAATTGAATTACGGTTTCATAACCGACTTTGAGCAATATGTGCGCAAGTATAAGCCTTCCACTCGAATGGGATGCGCCAACAATGGGGCCATGAAACACATGGAACGCTTAAAAAAGATGTCAAGGCTAGGTGTTCGCTTGGAATGGCTCGAAAAAGACCCTTTCGCTAATTTCAAGCTTAGATTTGAAAAAACCAATCGTCAATTTTTGACGGAACGGGAACTGCAGTTAATTGAACAAACGACTTTTAAAAAGTCAAGTACAGAGCAGATTAAGGATCTTTTTATTTTTGCCTGTTACACAGGCCTGTCGTTTGTGGACGTTGAAGGTTTGAAGGCGGAGCATTTGGTTAAAGGTATCGATGGAAATAATTGGCTCTACACTAAAAGAACCAAAACGGATGAACCTCTAAGAATACCATTGCTACCAAAGGCTATGGAAATCATTGAAAAATATAAAAGTGAGGCTAGAATAGTCATAGGGGAAGGTTTACTGCCCCAGTATAGCAACCAAATGATTAATCGAACCTTAAAGGAAATCGCAGACACATGTGATATTCATAAGAAAATGACCTTCCATACTGCGAGACACACCTTTGCCACCTCGGTAACCCTATCCAATGGTGTTCCAATAGAAACCGTTTCAAAACTATTGGGGCATACCAAATTATCCACTACTCAGGTTTATGCAAGAGTACTAGAAAAGAAAGTGGGGGAGGATATGCAGAATTTAATAGACATAATGGAGTCAAAAAACAAAAAGCATAACGACTTTAGGGTGATATGATTGAAGCGAACGGGCCTAATATACTTTATTTAGGATGACAACTTTTCTAACTCGAGTTTGATATTTTTTGAAGAAAGACGTAAAACACTTGTTTTGGGTAGCCGGATGGATTTGGAGGGCCGGAAAGTTTTGACAATACCATTGCACACTAGTTTTTGAATTTCTTTAACTATTTTGGTAGCCTATTAAAGTAATCATGCGTGGGAGAATAAACATACTACTAGCCTGTTTGCTCTTAGGATTCACTTTAGCAATTACAGCGCAAAATAAAACTGGCTCCCTAAAGGCTGTGTTTAACAATCAATCATCTGACACTAGTCAAGTGACTACCTATTTGCAGCTTTATGAATCCTTAAAATATGAAACTCCAGATGAGGCAATTGGCTATTTGGAGACATCCATAAGACTCGCTACCAAGCTCAATTACAAAAAAGGACATTTAGATGGGTTGCTTGCTAAAGGAAGTCTACTGGAAATTACCGATCAGTTGGACAGTGCCCTATCTATTTATTCCCAAGCTGAAACTTTGGCTAGGTCCATGGAAAACCGCAAAGGCCAGGAACATGCCATATTGGGAAAGGGTAAGGTATATCTCAGTACTCAAACTTTACCCAAGGCAGATTCCCTAAGTAAATTGGGGTTGGAAATGGCGAAGCGGGCTCCAGTGGATTCATTGCATATCGCCTTAGCCTATGATATCTTGGGCGGTATCGCGTTTTCTAATGGTAACTATGCCAAAGCATTGGACTATGATCAAAAAAGCCTGGATTACAACAAAACATATCTTGAAAGAAGAGTGTTGTCATTCATAAATTTAAGTACTACAAATAATACTTTAAAGGATTATGATCAAGCAAAAAAGTATGCGATAACAGCATTGGAATTGGCCAAAAAAGCGAAAAATAGAAGAACGATTGCCAAGTCATATCAACAACTTGGCATTATATGCGTTGAGCAAAACAATTTAGCCGAAGCGCAGGATAATTTCAACAAGGCCATTCCCAACTTTAGGAAGATTAAAGATAAAAGTGGTTTAGCCAATGTATACTACTTCCAAGCAAAAATTTACCTCGAAAGGAATGAACAGGACAAAGCCATAGCACAGTACAAGCTGGTTTTAGCTGCGCTCCGGGATATCAATGAAAAAGTTGGTACGGCCTATACGTTATACGATTTAGGGAAACTTTATCTTTCAGCTAAAAATTATGCTGAGGCAGAGGCTTATCTCTTGAAGGCTAAGGCGGACTTTGAAAAAATAAAAATCCCCCTAATGCGCATGTACACCCATCTCAAATTGAGTGAATTGTATGCCGAAACAGGTGACTATAAAAAGGCCTATGAATATCATTTGGAACAAGCCCGAATCAATGATAGTCTATTTAATGTTGAGAGGGTTCAGAAAATTGATGAGTTGGAAGAAAAGTTCCAAGCGGAACAACAGCAACAACAAATTGAATTGCTGGGTGCCGAAAACGAGATTGCCACCCTTAAAATTCAAAAACAAACCAATCTTCGGAATTATCTGATTCTAGCGGCATTTCTGCTGTTGGTGCTTATAGGTGTGGTGTATAACCGATACCAGCTAAAAAATCGGGCCAATTCCAAACTTAAAGAACTTGATACGTTAAAGACCAACTTCTTTACCAACATTTCCCATGAGTTTCGGACCCCGCTGACCCTTATCTTAAGTCCATTACAAGAACTTAGGGGACAGAAAAACGATACAAAAACAGCTAATGCGCTGTCCGTTATTCACCGAAATGCCAAGGTGCTGACCAATTTGACCAATCAGCTGTTGGATCTATCCAAATTGGAAGCTGGGGAATTGGCATTACAGATAAAAGAAGGAGATTTAAAGCAATTCCTTAAGGTAGTATGTGCCTCTTTCGAGTCTCTTGCCGTAGCTCAAAACGTCCATTTTGTTACTCAATTTGAAGAAGCTCCTGAAACAGCCTTTTTTGATGAAGATAAGGTGCAGAAAATCCTAAACAACCTGCTTTCCAATGCGTTTAAATTCACAGCGGATGAAGGAAAGGTGCAAATCACTGCTTTAACGGAAAATGGGCATGTCTTGGTTTCCGTTGAAGACAACGGCAGTGGCATTGCTGAAGAAGACCTCAGGCTTATTTTCAAACGCTTTCATCAAAGTGCAAAGAATGCGCCCAATACGGCTGGTACCGGAGTGGGCCTTACCTTATCAAAGGAATTGGCCCTTCTTCACCATGGAGATATTTCCGTGGATAGTGCGCTGGGTAGAGGCACCACGTTTACCTTAAAATTCCCTATTCAAAAGTCGGCGTATCGACCCCATCAGATTGGAGACGAAACGGATAAAAGTGTGCAACCATCCCAGATACCAAAACCAGGGACTTTAGCCAAAGCCAACAACGAAGTACACACCGCCGAAAAAGTAGTCTTACTTGTGGAGGACAATCCCGACCTCAGCAACCACATGCGCTCCTTATTAGAACATACGTTTCAAGTAAAACAGTCGATCAATGGAAAGGTAGGTATTACAGATGCGTTGAACTTTATTCCTGATATCATTATTACAGATCTTATGATGCCCGAAGCTGACGGTGTTGAAGTATGCCAAACCCTTAAAGCGGATGAAAAGACAAGTCACATTCCTATCATTATGCTCACGGCAAAAGCGGATAGAGACACCAAATTGGATGGATTGAAAACAGGGGCCGATGATTTTTTGACCAAGCCCTTTGATAATGCAGAGCTCATGGTCCGCGTACAAAACCTCATCGACCAGCGTGATAAACTTCGGGAGAAATTCGAGCAAACCCTCCGATTGGCCCCTTCTAAAATCAAGGTAAAATCTCCAGAAGAAGCATTTATCAAAAAGGCACTTGAAGTTGTTGATAACAACCTCTCCAATTCCGCATTTACCGTGGAGGCCTTTCAACAAGAAATGGGTATGAGTCGCATGCAACTGCATCGAAAACTTAAAGTATTGACCCATTTTTCTGCAAGTGAATTTATTCGCGACATTCGGCTGCAACGCGCAGCTGATCTGCTGGCGGACAAAAGTCTTACCGTTTCTGAGGTCGCCTACAGTTGTGGCTTTAATAGTGTCTCCTATTTTACCCAGTGCTTTACCCAAAAATTTGGAGCAAATCCTTCTAAACATCTTGCCAAGACCTAGCAAACCTTCCTTTCAAGCAGTCTAAATACCATAAAAAGCCTCCATTTTAATGCTTTTAAGGCCTATGTTACATATCTGATAAGTTTTGGGAGATGGATGATAGTCAGCTGATTCACTTGTGAATAGCTTCACCTCCATATTAACCAAATGTTTTTGAAATGAAAAAGACAATTCTATCCTTATGTCTAACTATAATATCACAAACGTTTTTTGCACAATCGGATAGCTTGATTACAAATGGTAATCAACCTTCCAAAGAAGAAATCAACAAAGAAATCGCTCTTAAATTTTACCAAGACCTCTGGTTTACCAACAATACAGATAAGTACTTGGATTACGTCGCGGAGGAATATGTAGTTCACGATATAGGAGACCGAAAAGGGGTGACCGAACCAGCTATGGAACAGAAAATCATTGCCGACAGGTTTTGGGAAGGCGGTTCTTGGGACTCCAAAATTGATTACCAAATAGCAGAAGGTGACTTGGTGGCCACACGCTGGACAGCCAATTACAAAGCAGATTCTTTTATGGCTAAAGTCATGTTTGGGACTGGAAGCATTCCTATCATTAACGTGTTTCGAATACAAGATGGTAAAATCGTGGAAATCTGGAACCACCGTCACGATATTGACACCAATGTTCCTTTGGTCTTTATCGGTGGAACAGGATTGCTGATTGGATTGTTGATAGCACTTATTCCCACAATCATAGCGTTTCGATTGCGAAAAAAACTAAAGAAAGTATCGGTTGAATAGTCAAAAAGAGTTCAATCAGAATAATAACAAATCATAGATACCAATGAACAGATTCCAATCCCTTTATTATTCCATTGTACTTCTGGCTATCATTTCCTGTAAGCCAAGAAATACTGTAGGGAAAGAAACTCCGACAACCACCTCCCAAACTATCGAATTGGTCGCTCAAGAATGGCCAGGTCAAGAACCGAAATCTTTTCAGATGCCCGTGTATCGTGGACTGGACAAGCTGGAATTTGCAAATCGCGAAAAGATCACTTTGAATGATACCGATTTGGTCATGGGGATGATGATTGACGATACCCAAATCGCATTACCGCTATTGTATTTAGAAGGATTTGAAGTAGCCAACCTCACATTAAACGATGAGCATTACTTGGTGACCTGGTGCGGATTGGTGGGTTCGGCCCAGATGTTCGAGGGAAATATTACAGGTGATACCCAAGGTTTTGATTTTGGAAGAGCTTTAATCAATAGCAATCTACTGATGGTGGACAGAAAAACACAATCGGTATGGAATCAATTATCGACCAAGGCGATTCATGGAGATCTTAAGGAAACCCCGTTAAATCTGCTTCCCACGCTACAAACCACATGGGGTTATTGGAAGGAGAAATATCCTAATTCTAAAGTACTCATCAACAAAGATACCACGGGTGCGGCTTTCCCCTCATTGGTTTTTGAAAGACCCTTTTACACCTCATGGCAACCCAAAGATGGTAATTTCCATATGGTTGAAAAACATCAACCTAAAAACCTTGGAATGGGTATTGAATTGGGCGGTATATCAGTCTATTTTCCATTGGAAGAACTCTTCAAAAGAGATTCGTCTATGGTATATCAATTGGCAGGTAAAAACATAACCATCCATTTTGACCAATTGGGTTTAACCGCTTGGGCAGAAGACAGTATGGGTATGGGTACTGCAATTCCCACCACCTTAGTGTACCAATGGGCGTGGCAAAATTTCCATCCCAACACGGTAATTTTTAAAAGTAATGGTGAAGGCATGTAATTATGATGAAACCTAAATTCCATATCAAAACAGAATCCAACCTAGCCGGTCTAATATTAACGGTAGGTACACTGATCATTCTCACCACCATTGTTTTTGAATATCGCATCGGTTGGATTGGGGTGAAACGACCGGCTGGCGAAGTTCCCTTATTCATATTTCAAAAGTGGGAGGGCTTACAAAAGATTTGGGGTTGGCAATGTATTGGTTTTTTTCTACAGACCATAGCCTTTGTATTGCTTTTGAAAAATTCCAGCAATCGCTTTAAAAGTATGCTCTGGGCCATTTTGGTCTTGCTGGGACTGTTAATCGTCATCGCTTTTGGCATGACCCTGGGCAGCTATGGCCCCGCACTGGAAGTTTACGAGTCACAACAAGAGTTGTTTCTTTCGTTGCGAGGTGCTGTCGGATCGCTGTACAGGCCTGGTTTATTGGGGTTGGTATTCTTGACCATTATTTATCTCATCGAGACCTTTAGTGCCAGCGGCCTAATCCATCGTAAATGGGGATTCATAGGATTCGCCTTCATTCTACTGGGCATTGTGTTAAGCTTTGTTCCCAGTTTACCTGGAAAAACTATTGGTGCTGTCATTTTTTTCGCGCCCTTATTCGTGGGATACGCGTATTGGATAAACTCTTAATTATACTAAAAACAAAAAATATGAAGATAAAAAAAGCTTTACTAGCCTGCACTTTTCTCCTAACACTATCAATTTTTGGACAAGTAACAAACACCAATCTCGATAAAGACCGGAAAGTTCTATTAAAGGTAATTGAAGATTATAATAAGGCCTGGGATACCGCTGATGTTGATTTAGCCATAGCGAATTATTCAAGCAATATCTACTGGGTAAATTCTGTAGGGGATGTCATAAGAACCCACACAAAGTTAAAGGAATATTTGAGTTTCATTTTTAAACTCGACTTCGTAATGGAGGCAAAACGATTATCTCAACTGGATGAAATAACATACCTCGATGATAGCATCGGTATAGTGCAATCTGTACATCTTGAGTCGCAGGTAAAAAATTTTCATTTAAGAGTTTTTCAAAAACAAGGGGGTAATTGGAAAATAATCAATCATCTGACCAGTAAAGAACATCCCAAGGAATAGCTATTAAATCATAGCATTGAACATTAGAAAATCCATAAACTATTTATAATGAAATATTTAATCACACTATTTGCAATATTTGCCTTTTCGTGCACGCATAAAGTGGAGAAGAAAGTAGCGGAATTCACCTACCCACCCGAATGGGAACCGCACGAATCAGTCTGGATTGATTTTCCGGATGAAACCAATTGGGGTGGTGGTGCTCTACCACCAGATTATCCTGCGCGGATTGAAATCATTAAAAACCTCATCAATTATGTTCCGGTCAATGTTATTACAAAATCCAAACAAACCCGTGGGATATTGGACAGCATGCTTTTGGAAGCCAAAATAAATCGAGAAAATATCAACATCTTTCAACACCCTGATGTGGTCGGGGCTTCGATACGGGATTACGGCCCAATACTGCTTACCAATGGCGAAACCTATCAGATGGCTGATTTTGAATTTAATGTTGAGGGGGCCGTGTATGGTGATTCTACCTTTCTCAAAAGAGCCAAAATCGATAATATCTTGGCAGATTCTTTAGGGTATGCTGTTAAACCCATAGACCTCAACAGTGAAGGCGGGGGATTCATTACGTCGAGTAACGTACTGCTGCTTTTTGAAGATTACGCAAAAACTCGAAATCCCGATTTAAGCATGGTCGAAATTGAAAAACGGTTTCTGGAGGCCCTGAATATGGAAAAGCTCATCTGGGTAAAAGAACCCATGTTATTGGACAAAAACTGGCATAAAATTGAACACACCTACGGGCAAGGGGGCAACTACCACATGGATGCCTATCTACGATTTGTTAACGATAGTACTATACTGATTCCTACAATTAACACCGCAATTAAAGATAAAACACCGTTGTTAAAGGCTGATTATGAGGCCTCTCTTGCAAATTTGAAACGTCTAAAGCAGGAGACCAACATCGATGGAAAAAAATTCAAAATTGTGGAAATACCCTATCCCGATGTTTCATTGTATCAATACCAATTCCCATTTGTTTCTGGTGATGAAGAATATTTTGTTCAGAGCCAGTTAGGGGACACCATCACCTATGTCCCCATTATGGGGTATTCCAATTTTTTGATTACCAATGGAGCTGTTCTGGTATCCGAATATTGGAAACCTGGTCTCCCAGAATCCGAAAAAGCCAATGATGAAAAAATAAAGGCCATACTCCAAGACTATTTTCCCAATAGGGAAATCATTGGAATCAAAAATGCGCTGATGTTGAATTGGTTTGGAGGGGGTATCCATTGCCAGACCATGCAAGTGCCAAAAGTCTATTAAACCTTTCATTCATGGAGAAATATAAAAAATTACATCTATTTATGATTATCCCCATGGTGGTCATGCAATTAGGTATTGCATATGATTATTGGGGGGATTTTTCCGATAATGCTTGGTCCATTCATATTCATTATTGGTCAGGCACCATCTGGTATCTCTATTTAATCATTCAGCCCTATTATGCCACCCACGGTCAATTGGAAAAACACCGTACCAATGGCATCATAGGAATGTTCTTGGCAGGGGGAGTTTGCCTAACCGCCCTAAGCATGATGTATCGTGATATACAAAGTGTACAAAACGCAATTGCATTTCCTGAACGTTTTGGACCCTTTAAACCCTATTTTTTTTATGGAGTTATCGCGCTGGAAATTCCGATGATTTTGGCTTTTGGCTATGCCGTGATTCAATCCATTTTGAAACGGAAACAGCTCGAAAATCATGCTTGGTGGCTTATCTCAACGGTTTTCATTATCATGATGCCAGCTTTGGGCAGAGGTGTTCAGTTTTTACAAATAGCTATGAATGGGTTTACTTTGGATATCGACGCTCTATTAGGCCTCTACATAGCTAATAGTATTATAATCGGCCTCATCTTAATTACTGCGTTTAAATACAAGAACCTTAAACATCCTGCCACCTATTTGGCCATAGGTGTAAATATCTTCAATTACTTTCTTGAACCAATTGGCAAATCAGAAGGGGTACAACAGTTTTTAGAAACAATGATTAAAGGGTAATCACTAGAAATCAATTTTATGATAATGAAAGAGAATTCAAGAAGAAACGCAATCAAAAGGTTAGGGCTCTTTTCAAGCCTATGTTTAACTGGTATACCCACTACGTATTCCAAAGTCTATTTGCCCGAAAAAACTGAGGGAATGATTCTAAAGGCGAAAGAAGGCGAGAGATGGTATATCGGTAATGAACGAAAAGCAGAGGTTATCATTAAGGTAGCCAGAAGTGAGGAGCATCAACCAGAATTTTCCTTGCTCACTGAAAAAATCCCTCCAGGAGATGCTGTTCCCGTACATAAGCATCTAAACGAAGAAGAATTTCTATTTGTTCAAAAAGGAAGTATTGAAATTACTTTGGGTAACATAACACAACAAGGTAATGTCGGGGACCTCATCTACGTTCCAAGAAACCTATGGCATGGTTTTAAAAATAATGGAACAGAAGAAGTAGTGTTATTTTTTGGTTATTCCCCATCGGGCTTCGAAGATTATTTTAGAGCCATTGGCACAAAAACACTAGACGAGGATCTTGGTTTTACCGAAGAAGATTGGCAACGAACCGACCATAAGTATGGCGTGGTTTACAAAAGTTAAAGCTGCCTCTGTGCTAAAACTAAATATAATTTGAAAATGAAAAACGTTCTAAACCAATACCGGAATGCCCATAAATGGATGATTATTCCTTGGTTGATTATCATTGTAGGCTTTACACCGCAATATTTTATGACATGGTTATCCGAACCGTGGGCCTACCATCTTCATGCACTCTCAGCAATGGCTTGGTATGCCCTCATGGCATCACAACCCTATTTGATTACCCGTGGTAAACCGAAACAACACCGATTGTGGGGCATGTTAGGAATCTTCATTGTAGGAGCCGTAGTGTTTTCTGCATTATCCATAGTACCTACTAATGTATATTTTGGGGCAATTGGAGGCTTTGAACCCGTTTTGCCCGCCTCATTTTTTTATGGTTTAGTGTTTACGGAATCAATTCAAATTATTGGTTTTGGTCTTGCGGTAATTATGGCCATTATCAACGCTAAAAAGCCAGATCAACATGCCATTTGGATGCTTTCAACACTATTTTTTGGCCTCATGCCTGGATGGGTAAGGCTTATTATGTTCCCCATCTTGATAACTGGTGAAGGCGGTGGATTGGATGTTCAAATCTGTCTTAATATTGGCATCCCTATTTTCGTTCTGGCGGTTTTAATCGTAGGATATCGGCTTAACAAGCTAAAACACCCCGCAATAATTTTATCCATCATCTTGGTCATCTTGATGCTTTTCACCTTGGAGATTGGAGAACGGCCTTCATACCAAGAACTCGTAACCAAAATCATGAAACCTACGGTGCCTTGGAGATTTTAGGGTGAAACTTTTTCCGAAAGTATCGAACGTTTGATTGGTATTGGAAATAGATAGTTTTCCTTGTCCTGATATCTCTTCAGAAGTCAGAAAACCTTTCTGGTTTTCCGACATCCTCGGAGCGGCGCGAAAGCACAAACGGTAAAAACCGCTTGACCTTTCTTCTCCCCACCCACAAAATTTTTACGTTTCTACCTAGCGTATACTAGGTTACATCGATAATTTGACTGCAACCCTTCTCCTTTTGGTTATCTTTAAATAAATACCCATTGAATTGATGAAGTTAATCGACACCATAGCCAGTTGGTTGGTCAACATCAAGCTGCGGAAGGATAGAATCGAGAATGATACGGACAGTTACCTAAAAAGAGGCAACAATGGCCTGTACGTATGGTTTTTGGTTTTCGGTGCCTTTTTTGTCTTCTGGGCCATAGAGCTTTATGATGACTATGGGCTTCTTTGGGTCGCATTGATTCCAATCCTACTATTCGCTTTGATTATAATGGGGATACTCGTGAGAGAATCCTATAAAGAACAGTTGAATCGAAAGCATAGCACCCCCAGACTAAAACTTGTCGGCATCAATTTGGACTTCAACGAAAGAGTCCTAAGAAGGATTTACAATTCACTTGTCCGCTACGAACTATTGGATGAAAACCTGACCAGTTTCGCCGATTTCCACTACTTTTTTGTTCTTGATTTTGAAGAACATGATTCCGAACTTCATTTTATCTGCACACAGCCTCAATTGAAATACATCCTCGAAAAGTTCAAAAAGTTTAAAAATGGATTGCATTTAAAAACCTTTGAGCGTTCGGAAAAGGTCTATCACAAAGGCAACCTTATCTCCGCAAAGACCCTTTCCAAAAAGTACAGTGAGTTTCCACCGGGCGACGAATTCGAAGCCCTAATCGACTCTTTCTTCGATTTTTTGGGGGACAATTGAATTTTCTTTGGGAGACATCTTCCCTTTTTTCCCTTTCCATCACATATCATTCGCTTTCTTTGGCTCTAAGATTTGTAACACAATTGCCCTTTGTACATGGCAATTATTAGAAAATGAGATTATGGAAGCAGATGAAAATGTGGTGGAGCTTTTGAAAGACATTAAGCAGTTGCTATCCCACCAAAAGCGGATTATGAATGTCAATGACCTTGCCCGTTATTCAGGATTGTCGAAAAGTAAGATTTACAAACTGACACAATTGCGATTGATACCCATGGGTGGTAACAAGCACATTCGCCAGAAATTTTTCGATAAGGACATTATAGATGCTTGGTTAATGGGTAAGCCCAACCTCTCCGATGAATATTTAGAAGCTGAATTTGAACGAAGAATTTCAAAGGATAAAAAATGAATGCCAATTACTTTATCCTTATGACCTTGTATTTGATGAGGAATGTTTTTCATATGTCTTGGGGTTTATGGATAGGGAGATGAGAGGTGATATGGTTGCGGCTTGGTATATGCGTCTGAGTGAGAATTCAAGATGTGTCATTGTCATGACAAATCTTGCTTTTGCTCCCGGAGGTCGCAAAAGAAAAAAAGGATTATGAAATGAGCCATAACCACTTTTGAAACTTGGAGATATGCTAAATGGCGAATTACATCTGACCTATAAAAAACAATTGACTATCAACAGATGAAACGGGAATTCGTCCAGTTTAGGTGCTCAGTATATGAGAAGAAACTGCTGAAAGTGAAGGCCAAAAAGTCAGGTCTTTCTATCAGTGAGTATTGCCGTCGTGCCGCATTCGATGATAGGATTATTGAACGATTGTCTGAAGACCAAATCGAAGCTTATAAACTATTGGTAAAGTACCAGAACAATTTCAAACGTATCGGGAATATGTTTCGAAAGCGAAATCCAAAATTAGCAGATGAAGTCACCCAACTGGCAAAAGAAATCAGGGAACATCTTTTAAGTTTTAAGGTATGATCGGAATGGGAAAATCCATATCGCACACATCGGCATCCATGGCCTATGGACTTCGGGAAGAAAAGAAACCCGAGATTATCCATAGCCAATATTTGGCAGGGGAAACCCCAAAAGAGATTACCCAAGAGTTCAGGACCATCCAACAACAGAACCATAATTGTAAAAAAAACACTTTGAGTTTTGTACTTAGTCCGACCATCAAAGATGGTAAGGAAATGAGGAACCAAGAACTCCAAGATATCACAAAACGCTTTTTAAAACAGATGAAGTTACAGGAGAACCAGGCCGTTGCCTTTGTGCATAGAAATAGAAAACATGTGCATATCCATTTATATGTGAACCGAATCAATTTTCAAGGAAAGGCATACAAAGATAGTTTCATAGGAAAACAGAGTCAGCAAGCCGCTGAGCGGGTGGCAAAGGAAATGGGATTAACCACTGTCCGAGAGGTCCAACAACAAAAACTGGACAATGCCAAGGATATGCGGATGATTCTCAAAAGAATCCACGAAAAGGTCATCAGTGAGGTCAGGCCCAAGGACTTTGACCAATATGTCAAAGCTATGGAAGCTTATCCCGTAAAGGTCATCCCATCCATCAACAAACAGAACCAATTGCAGGGCTTTCGGTTTGAGTTTGCGGGGCAGAATTTAAAAGGGAGCGAGGTGTACCGTTCCATGTCCATGAACAAAATAGCCGAACAGATTGGTTTCAACAGAAGTGTAGTGGAGAAAGCCAAAACTGAGAATGCAATGAAACTGATGGGCAAAACGGTTAACCTCTCCCCTAAACTCGTGGCTAAAATTGCGACGAAGGCAATCTCAAGGACCATCAAAAGAACAATCGATAAAGGGATAGGAATCGAAATTGGAATGTAAGGTTATGGCAAAACTGGATGAAATAGCGGAACTGCTGACTGAGGAAATCAGGTCTTTTGGAAGTTGGGTTACTGAACTCAAAGTACTACTCAAAAATATCAATGACTTTGGCTTTGAGCCAGACACCTCAGAGATGGAACAGCTATTGAACGAACACCAATCCAATCTAAAAACCATTTCGGAAAGGCAGCATCAAGCTCTGGATAAAGTCTTAAAGAACATTGACAAATCGAGGTTAATACCGAAATGGGAGCTAGCTTTAATTTACACCGTCATGATACTCAATGCAACGGTATTCGGTTACTTCGGTTATCATTACATTCAATATGAAAAGCAAAAGGAAGCTGCCTACCTAGAAGGAAGGAATGAGGGATTATTTAAAGCGAGACAATATTTTGAAGACCACCCCATCATTTTCAAGGATTACCAAAAGTGGATAAAGAAACAGGACAGTATCCTTCATAAAAAGTAGATGCGCCCTATGGAATTTCTTCTTTCCGCTTATCTTCCCGAATGCGGAAGAAATTCCACAGGAACCACGCGCATGAAAGTTATGGTAAGATTTGGGGGCAGCGTAGGTTCAAATGTGGGTGCCGGATACCTCTCTACCCTTACTTTGTTACAAAATTTTTTATTTTTTACTCTTACTTTATTACAATAAATTAAAATAATTACCCTTACTTTGTTACAAATATTATTGCAATATGAATTTTAAAAGGCATGTTCTAAAAAATCTGAAAGCTTGGAAGGCCAGTAATAATAGGAAACCGCTAATACTACGTGGAGCAAGACAGGTGGGCAAGACGACCCTAGTAACGGAATTTGCCAAAAGCTATGATTTTTTTATTTCATTGAATCTGGAAAAAACTTCTGACAAAGAGTTTTTCGAAGCCTATGACGATGTTAATACCATTGTAGAGTCATTATTATTATCAAATAATATTACTCCTGACCAGCAGCAGAATACGTTACTGTTTATAGATGAAATTCAAGAACTACCCAAGGCCATCCAGTTACTTCGCTATTTTTTTGAAGAAGTTCCAGAGCTTCATGTGATTTCAGCAGGATCTCTACTGGAATTTGCAATAAAAGAGGTAGAGAGCTTTCCAGTGGGAAGGGTCGAGTTTCTTTATCTATATCCTTTAAATTTTTCTGAATACCTACAAGCAATAAACCATAATGCGGCTTTCAAACATTTGGGAAGCGTACCTTTAAATCCCATAGCACATAAGATATTATTAGGACTTTTTCATCGGTACGCAATAATTGGAGGAATGCCCGAAGTAGTCAAAAGGGACATTGGAGATGGCAACCTAGCTAATCTTCCCCAAGTTTATGAAAGTATTTGGGCCACCTATAAGGAAGATGTTGAAAAATATGCCTCCAATGCCACCGAAAGACGGGTAATCAGACATATTATGGAAACTGCCCATCTCTACATAGACCAAAGAATCAAATTCCAGAATTTTGGAAATTCGAATTATAGGTCAAGGGAGGTAGGAGAAGCCATGCGTAATCTGGATGCAGCAAAAATCATACAACTCATTTATCCTACAACAGACATTGAACCACCTATTAAACCAAATATCAATAAATCACCTCGCTTACAGTTTTTAGATACAGGTCTGGTAAACTACACTTTAGGAATTCAAGCACAGCTTTTGGCGATGGAAGATTTGAGCAATGTTTTTAAAGGAGCTATCATTCCCCATCTCATAACCCAAGAAATTATATCATTAAATACCATTAGTAGTACCAAACCCCATTTTTGGATCAGAGAAAAAAAACAATCTTCCTCGGAAGTAGATTTGGTGTATCCCTACCAAAATAAGGTTATTCCCATTGAGATTAAATCGGGAGCAACAGGAACTTTAAAATCTTTACATCAGTTCATGGACCGGACTGACCATCCTTATGCTATTCGGATTTATGGTGGAGAGTACAAAGTGGAGAATTCAAACACTATAGCAGGAACACCTTTTTTATTGATGAATTTACCTTATTATTTAGGTACACAGTTGCCTAAGTATGTTGAGTACTTTGTTAGCAATTATTCTTTGTCCAAGAAGGAGGAGTAATAAGTTTTTCACCTTAGGGGGGTTCCTTAAAAGGTCAATTAACGGCACTACTAAAAAAGACCAAGAATGGGATTTATATCTTTGGAGCATCTTGAATTCAGAATGTTGTCCTTTAACTCGGCCGATTTATAACATTACCTTGTCTCGTTAAAATCAAAAAAGCATGCAATGATTTTCAATTAATGATTGAAGGAATTGTTTTATTTGGATTAAGTCTAATTAAGGCTATATTTGCTTTAATGACAGCCAGAGAGTTTGAACATATCTACAGAACACATGGAAAAAAGTTGTTCCGTATCTGTTTGGTCTTTGTAAAAGATGAGAATCGAGCTGCTGAAATGGTTCAGGATATCTTCTGTTCCATTTGGGAACGTCGCCAAACTTTGCAAGTAAAAGGCAACTGGGAGCACTACCTCTACCGGGCAGCAAAGTTCAAATACTGTAATAATTATCGAGACTCGATGTCTGAACAGCGTTCACTAGCCACTTACGCCACTGCTCAAAAAGAAATAGTCGACAATATAGAGGAAACAGTACATTATAATCAGGTACTTGACCAGGTAGAACAATTGGTTGAACAATTGCCTCCTAAACGAAAAGAAGTGTATAAATTAAGTCGAGAAAAAGGCCTTAGCAGTCGTGAAATTTCGCAACAACTTCATATCTCGGAAAAAACGGTCAAGAACCAATTGACGAAGTCTCTAGCCTTTTTAAAGGTCAACTTAGCACCTTACGATTGTTAAAGTACTACCTAAAATTTTAGTCCTTCTTTCTTGCCAATTTCAAAAAAACCCGATTTTTTTGTCTTTCGAATGGGACTACTTTGCTCTTCATGGTACTTATGGAATAGAGACACCGATGGTGTTCAAAATTTGATAGGTACACTATGAAGAAAATAACCCCAGAACTACTGGAGCGCTATTACAGCAATTCCTGTACGGCCGAGGAACGACATAAGGTCGAAATATGGTTGAACAGTCAAGACCCCCAAAGCCCTAACGAAAACGAATTGCTTTCCAAAACCTGGGAAGCCCTAAGTAGTGAAATTTCGACCACTGAGAACAAGCCCTCCTTTTACCGCTCCCCTTTGGTGCGATGGGGAAGCATTGCAGCGGTTTTTGCCGTAGTACTGTTTGCTGGATTCTATAGCTATGACAATTTATACAGCCCCAAAGATAACGGCTCGGAAGTCCTCGCTTCCAACTATTCAAAAATTGCCGTGAAAAGGGGCGAAAAAAGAACGGTGGAACTTCCTGATGGTTCAACAGTCATCTTAAATGCAGAGAGTGAGCTACGTATTCCCAAGGTATTCGAGAAAGACTCGCGTCTAGTATATTTAATAGGCCACGGGCATTTTGATATTCAAAGGGACGAAAATCGCCCATTTATTATTTATACGTCAACTTCGAAAACCCAGGTGTTGGGCACCTCTTTCGATGTGGTTGCCGATAAAGACTCAAAAACCACTGAAGTTGTGGTGACCAGTGGTAAGGTACGCTTTTCAGAGCTTGAAAATGGGGCCAACAGTGTTGAGCTTACTGTCGATAGGCAAGGGGTGCTATCTCCGAATGTACCTATTCAGGTTAATCAGGTTGTCGCCGCCTATCGCACGGCTTGGAAGGACAATATTTTGGTGTTCGAAGACCAAGCTTTTAAAGATATAGTACCGGTATTGGAGCGTTGGTATGCCATTGACATAACGGTCAACGATCAAGAATTGCTTGAACGTCAGTTCACCTTTACCTACGAAAATCCCTCGGTCGAAGAACTACTTGAACGCATGGGGTTTGTGGCGCAGTTTCAGTACGCCATTAATGGACAAAATATTACCATTTACTAAAGGCCAGTTTACCCATGCAGTATTTGAAGACTGGCCGTTCGCGGTTGCATATTCCGTTGTTTTTATTGTTAATGTTCCAACAAGGAATCTTGGCACAACAAAAACCGTTGAACGAAAAAATATCCATTGGCTTTGAGGAGGTTTCCATAGCCCAAGCCCTAAAACAATTGGGAGCTCAAACGGGCTATTTTTTCAATTTTGGCAATTCCGATGTGGATGCCGATAGACGCATTTCAAAAAACTATCGCCACGAACGGCTGGAAACCATTATTAAAGATGTTTGGGGCAGCGGCGCCATAATACTTCAAGTATCGGGTCGAACCATAGAAATACAAAGTCGGGGTTCAAGTTTGTCAAAAAAGAAAGGAATCATAAAAGGAAAGGTAATTGATGACCTCAACCAAGCTGTTCCCTTTGCTTCCGTTTTTCTGCAAAACACCACTTATGGGTCAGAAACTGACCGAAACGGTTACTTTTCCTTTACCGCCCCTCCGGGAGAGTATATTCTTGTGGTAAACATGTTGGGCTATAAGGATGGGAGCAGAAAAATCCGCATTTCCGAAAACGCCCAACTGAACATCAGCATTACCATCACATCCTCCGAGGAGGAGTTAAATGAAGTAATTGTACAAGGCAAATCCAAAGAGCAGGAAAAGCGTGAAGAGCCCATTAAAGTAGAGGTGATAGACACAAAAGAGCTACAAACAAAGTCCATTGGTCTGCCCCAGATCATTAATCAGACCACGGGTGTCAGGGTTCGTCAAACCGGTGGGATTGGCAGCCGGACTATTGTAAATATTAACGGACAACAAGGTCGGGCAATACGGTATTTCAGGGATAATATACCTATGGATTATATGGGTCGTGCTTTCAATTTAGAACTGCTTCCCGTAGATCAGGTGGACAACATAGAGGTATATAAAGGGGTATTACCGGCAGAATTGGGTGCAGATGCCTTGGGAGGAGCATTAAACTTCACCAGTCGGCAAAACTTTAACGATAATCTGGATTTCGCATATACCGTTGGATCGTTCAATACACATCAGCTCAATTTAAACGGCTACTATAAAATACCGAAGAGCAAGCTCTTTGTGTCCCTCGCTTCATATTATGTGAGTTCCGATAATAATTATAAGGTGACCGTACCCCTGGCCGATCCCGTTACGGCCAATTTGGTAGACACTGAAGTAGAACGTTTCCACGATGGGGTTGAAAGTTATCTTGTAGAAGGTAAGCTTGGGCTAAGGGACTTTAAATATGGTGATTTATTGGAGTTCAGTTATGCTAGGTTTGATTATGAAAAAGAGCGACAAAATGGAGTCCAGTTGGATCCCAATTCCGCGTTTGGGGAGGTTATGGACCTGGAGTCATCCGATATTTTCGCTATGCGCTACAAACTGTCCAAAGGAAAATTTTCAATGGACGCTTTTGGCTCCTACAGCAATCGAAATACACTGTTCATCGATGATCCGGAATTTAGGTACAATTGGCTTGGAGAACAATTGCCACTAATAAATCAGGGAGGTGAGATAAGTCGTACTTCAAGATTCTACCGTCAGTTAAATTTCAAAACCTGGACAGGACGAATCAACGCAAAGTATAAGCTAGGGAAAAAACACGATATTACGTTCAACCATAACTTTATTTCAGAGGACCGTATTGGCTCTGATACCCTTGAAATCATCTTTGGAACGGATATCGACCCGAACAGCTTACCTTCCAACTATACACGAAATATCACAGGACTTGCATGGTCTTCCTCATTTTTCAAAGATAAGGTGAAGAATGTTGTTACGGCGAAACGGTTCAGTGTTAATACCGCTTCTATTTCCCGTACCGGGGCAGTGCTTTCCGATGGCGATCTAACGGAGATTAAAAGGACGAATTATGGTCTTGGGAATTCGACTAAACTCAGCATTGAGCAAGACCGCTTTATTCGAATATCCTATGAGTACGCCACCCGTATACCAGAGAACATCGAGTTTTTGGGCGATGGTCTTTTTATACTCGGAAACCCAAACTTAAGACCGGAAACCAGTCATAATATCAACCTTGGTTATTACACCCCTTTGTCCAAATCAAAGCGACACTGGATGGATATTAACCTTTTTCATCGCTTTGTTATGGATAACATTTTCTTAACGGCCGCGGGATTTGCCGAAGGTATTTTCGAGAACCAAAATGATGCAAAAATCTACGGAGCGGAACTATCCCTGAAGGGAGAGTTGGTCCCTTCATTGTACTATAGCTTTTCTACGACCTATCAGGATATTCGAAGGGCAAATTCCAGGGATCCAAATATAGAGGGTGCCCGACAGCCCAATGTACCTTATTTCTTTTCCAATGTAAACTTGCGCTACAACCATCCAAAAACAGTACTCAAGGGCAATTGGGACAGCTATCTTAACTATGGTTTTGTCGAGAAATTCCTTTTGTCCACGGTACCCAAAGAATTGGAACCGGCATTATTCGGGCCCGTTGATAAGATCAACACCACCGCTATCATCGATACACAGCATACGTTGGATGTAGGGGTGACCTACAAACGCGCGAACGCACCCCTTTGGATAAGCCTGGAAGTAAACAATGTCCTGGACATCCCAGTATTTGATGGCTTCCGAGTGCAATTACCGGGAAGGAATTTCAGATTGAAACTAAAATATATTATAAATGCTAAAAATAGAACAAATGAGAAATTACAGTGATGATACTTTTACGGGTTCAAGATTGTTGAACGGTCTTTTTCTATGCCTTCTGGTCTTTGGGCTCGTTTTTCAGACCGGTTGCAGTAATGATGACAATGGCGACCCCGATGTCGTAGCGACCCCCGATCCAGAACCAGAACCAGAACCCGATCCGGAGCCGGAGGTTGTAGGCTACCTACTTTACACTTATGGTGCGGGTACTTTTATACAGATCAGTGACACCATGTTTTCGGGTCTGATAGATCCCGCTTCCTTCGCTAATGCCATTCAGGTCGCCGGAGATGGTAATACCGGTCGTACTGGGGGCATCTCCTTTAACGGAAGTTTTTACGCACTGATAAGTCAATCGGGTGATCCGGGTATTCAAAAATATTTAAGGGACGAAAACGGCAATTTACAAGCCGATGGTTTTATTTCTATAGCAATGGGAGGGCCTTTTGATTTTGTAAGCGAAACAAAAGGGTATTATTTGGACATAACCAGGAGCACAACGGCTTTGCAGACCTTTAATCCTTCCACCATGCAAAGAACCGGACAGATCGACTATCCCAATGAAGTAACTGAATTGATTACGGCCGACGTGGCAAATGTGAACCTCTCTTTGGTAATAGTGAGTGGGGATTATGTGTATACCCAGATAGAATTTCAAGATGCTGATGGCAAAGCGGTTTATGACTCTACTTTCATAATAGCCATCAATACGAACACGGATACCTTTGAAAAATTGATGGTCTACCCACAGGCCTACGACTTTAGTGGTGGAAATGTAGATACCAATGGGGATGTATACCTAATTGGAGGAGAGAGTGACACTTCCCTTATTTTGGCCACAACAGTCTATGCACGTATTAAGTCGGGAACTACTGATTTTGATATGTCATTTGGAACTGACGGCCTATTTGATTTTAGAGGGGTAATTGAAAACCCAGGTACAGGTGAAGGAGCAGTTTGGCTTGTTGGAGGAGGAGTGTTCGATGGGCAATTGTACGCTAGAATCAAATCAAATGAGCTTGTAAGCTTTGGACAATTTCAAGACCAAGACATAGATGCCTATGTGGTAGATATGAACACCCTAAGCGGTTTTAAAATTCCTGAGATCCCCTCCAGCACTTTCTTGGGGAATACATTGGAAAATCCAAAAGTTATCGAAGGACTTGCCTACTATGCTCTAGGTAATCCCGAATTTCAAGGATACTACACCTATGATCCGGTTTCTGGTGACGTGGCCCTGGCCATAGAATTAGAAGGAGGAAGACCTGCAGCGTTAGCAAAATTGGTAAGAACCGAATAGTATGATCAGCCTTGCCATTTTAACTTCGCTTATATCCGTTTTCGTGTTGTACAGCTCTGCTACCAAGACTGAATACCTACCAGGAAATTTGCTTGAGCAAGTTATGGTAAGGCTCTCAAAACAGTCGCTTTTTGCGACCGGGGCCTTTGGATTTTTAGCTTTTCTAGTAAGCACCCTATTGCTGTGCAGCAAGCTTGGAAACATCAATGGAACGATCGGAAGCATAGTCCTGTGGACATTGGTCGCCAGTTCGCTTACCCTTTTTGGCCCTATTCCAAAGGTCAGATTGATATACCTATTGATTTTATTGGTAGTAAGTAGTTTTTTGGAATTTATGTTGTAACACTATGCCCGCGAACAAAAAATATCTGTTGAAGACCCGACTTGGAAGAATTAGTAAAATACTTGCAATGCTTTTAGGTACCCTTATCACTTGTGTGGCCGCACATATGCCCCTATCGCTCCTATTCGGCAATAGGCTCGCTTTGGTCATAACCACCTATACATTTTTCATCATCTGGCCCCTTTTGATGTGTGTGGTGTATTGGATCAAAAAGCCCTGGGTTTCCTGGGCGGTACTCATGGGGGCTGCCCTGGTATTATACATCACTTTTTATTTAGCAAAATAGGTATGGAAAAAAGTAGAAGAAATTATAACGTTTTCTTTAATCTCCATACGGTCAGTGGTATTGCCATCAGTGTAGGGATTTTTGTGTGCTTCTTTGCAGGGGCCTATGCCTTGTTTCTCAATGAGATTGATATTTGGCAGTATAACACAAAAATTGCTGATACACACGTGATAGATTATGATCGCGTATTACATATTGCCAAGGAAGAAGGGTATCAATTAACTGGAAGGAAATCCATAGCTATCAAACAGTTAAAAAAGACAGGGGAAATAACAATCGGATCAGGTCGGCTCAAGGTTGATAGTTTACAGGTGAATGGGGCCATGTCCCCTAAGGACTCATTGGCCCATGCAGCCATTTATCTTCGGATAAATCCAACTACGTATGAAATAAACAGTAGGGAGCGTCCAAAATATGACAGCCACTTGGGCACCTTTCTTTACCATCTGCACTTTTTCGAGCAGATCCCCACAGCGGGAATCTTTCTTTCGGGCTTTGTTAGCCTCTTTTTGGTCTTTAGCATCTTCACCGGAATCATTGTGCACTGGAAGAAAATAAGGTCCAACTTTTTTACGTTCCGCTCAAAGTCCAGCGTAAAAAACTTTTGGACGGATGGGCATACCGCCCTTGGCATCATCGGCATACCATATCAGCTAATGTACGGAGTGACCGGAGTTTTTTTGGGGGGGACAGTAATATTTGCATACTTGCCCACAATTTTAGTATTGGAAGGCAATACCCAGGAGCTTGGACAGCTGATATATCCCAAAAATGAGTCGCCGCAACCAACAGAAAGTGAGGTATTAGATGGGACATTTTATATCAATCCATTGGTCGAACGGACGGTCTCGACATTGGATGCAAGCGAAATTGGGAGTATTGATGTGAATTTATCAAATTATGGCAAGACAGACGCTGCTGTGAAAGTTTCGATCATCATGGATGAGCAAAGCTATTTTTCAGGTAAAACAAATACGAAGTACCGATTGGCCGATGGAGAAGTCATCGCCCATAAACCAATTCAAGAAGACAGCTTTGCATATTACCCTAGGTTATTATTAAAGAAAATCCATTACGCCACCTTTGGAGGGTATTTTATGAAAGTTATCTACTTTCTTATGGCATTGTTGACCTGCTATGTGGTTCTTTCCGGGGTGATGATTTGGCTTGTGGCCCGGGAAAAGAAAACCTATGCGCACAAAGCAAAATTTAACCGGAATGTTGGGGCCATTTTCATTGGGTCTTGTATGGGGCTTTATCCTGCGATAGCTCTCTTCTTCTGTTTGGTAAAGATGTTCCCTGATAACTTTGGCCAAATGTCAACCATCTTTTTTCTGTTTTGGTTGGGATACACCGTTTATGCCTTTTTTATCAAGAGCCCGTATCGCATAAACAAACACGCCTTGCTATTGGCAGGGATATTGGGCTTGTTAGTGCCAATTTTCAATGGTTTACAATCGGGTCTTTGGTTTTGGAAATCCCTTCAAATGGGGTATCCCAACTCCTTCTTTGTTGATGTCAGTTGGTTGGTCATGGCAAGCATTTCGCTTTGGGTGGGGCTTAAGGTGAAGCGTTTTGTTACACATAAGTATCAGAAAAAGCAAAACGCTAGTCAAAAGGCACTTGAAAATGCGTGATTTTAAATTTAGTCCGTATTGCTTGTTTAAAACTATTCTAATTATAAATAATTGAATATCAATAATTTATATTGATTATTTGTTAAACGAGTCCTAATTTTAAAAGACCAATAAATTGCATACTTCCCTAGTATTGGAAAAGGAAAAAAACCTTAAAATCGTACGTCAAGTGCTAACCGCGTACCTTGATGAAAAAGGGCAGCGAAAAACCCCGGAGCGCTATGCCATCTTGGAGGAAATCTATGCTACAGACCATCATTTTAATGTCGATGACTTGCATTTTAAAATGCGTTCCAAAAACTTTCGTGTCAGCCGGGCCACCATTTATAACAATCTTGATTTGTTAATCGATGCCAAACTTATTCGAAAGCACCAGTTTGACAAGGGAATGGCACATTATGAAAAAAGCTATTTTGATCGTCAACATGATCACGTTATACTCACAAAAACTGGAGAGGTCTTGGAATTTTGTGACCCGCGAATCCAACATATCAAGAAGACCATTGAAGAAGTGTTTGATATCAACATTGAATCGCATTCCCTCTATTTTTATGGAACTCGTCAAAGGAAAATGGATGTTGATAAGAAAATTACCTAAAGTAGCTTTTGTGTCTTAAAAGGAACATTTCTCGGGAATTTATCTTCTCTTTTCAATCAGTCCTATTAACTCGCGGTTATTCAAGACCATTCTTGATGATGGTTGAGTATCCAATAAGGATTTGTGAACACAATGTTCAATACACCTTCCAATTTGTTCAATTCACCTTTTTTCTCACTAGGATGTCTTCCAAACCACCTTTCATTTGCATTGGATTTAGAACCAATAAAATTATTTACGATGAAAAATTTAGTAGCTCTAGTTAGTCTCTTTTTTTTAACCATTTCCATGAATGCTCAGGAGTCCATTGCTGGTATTTACAATATGGGTGGTAAAGACAACACGCAAATTGAAATTGCAGAAGCCAGTGATGGCATTTACGAAGGAAAAATAATAGCCTCCGATAATACTGATGCAAAAATAGGAGCAACACTATTGAAAGACATCAAATTGGTTGATGGCGAATGGAGAGGAAAATTATTTGCCGCCAAAAAAAGAAAATGGATGGATACCGTGTTAAAAGCAGAAGAGAATCAACTTTTGGTCACTGTGAATGCAGGTATAATGAGTAAAACACTCAAATGGACCAAAGGATAGAGGTAATCGAACAGTTCCATCAATTTAAAGAGATAAAAATGCATATTGATCTCAAGTTCAAAACCACTATCCTGTTTTTCTTGGTCAGTTTCAACATACTTGCACAGGACTTTGAACTCTTTAAAGTTCAATCTGCCTACTATCCAAATCAAACAATTGAAGATTCTGAGACTGGTAGGGAAGTTGGTTTTTGGGAATGGAATGCACAACTTGCCATACCACAACGCTTAAAAAATGAAAAAACCGTACTTATACATCAATTGAGTTATACCAATTTGAGGGCAGACGTGGAAGGAACTTTCGCCAATGACGAAACGGAAGCCAGCAAAGATTTCCATGCTATTTCGTATAGTTTAAACTGGATTCAAACCTTAAGCCCAAAGTGGAATCTTGCGGTAAATCTGTCACCAACTTTTGCTTCAGACTTTGACCAATCTTTAAGTACGGATGACTTTTTCTTTTTAGGTAATGCCCTGGCCATAAAAACGGTAAGCACTAAATTCAAGTATGGATTTGGATTGGCCTACACCACCAGTTTTGGACGGCAGTTGGTCATTCCCATGGGAATGTTAAGTTATCACACAAACAATATGGCACTGGATATTATATTGCCCAATGGGCTGTCCGTTGTTTTTAATAAGGACAAGGCATTTCACTATGGCTTTCAAGCAAGATTGAATGGCGGATTTTTTAACAACACCAGTGACATTCAAATCGTCAACGATGAAATTGACAGAGTGGGTTATGCTCGTTTGAACATTGGGCCTAAGATTGGATTTAGATTCAATGAAACCATAAAAATCAATCTTGAAGGAGGAATGGCCATAGCCAGAAGGCTTGACTTTGTTGATCCTGAGGGAGAAACCTTCGATAGAACACCGGAGAATGGTCCTTTTTTCAAGGTTGGATTGTCACTTAGCCCAAAAAGAAAAAATAAATAGGTTTTTAAAAAATGAGCAATGTTGAAAATAGATTATTTCCTTTGTTTTTTAATGCACACCAAGAGCCTGAAATTTTGAAGTTAAAAGCCATTAACATAGTACCCATAGTGCTGGCCTTATTGTTGCCTACACTGCGCTTTTATACGAATAGTGAAGTGCATGCTTCGGAATATGATTTGTTCATTTATGGACAGGTTTATACTTCTTTATTCCTTATGGTCCTATGGTATTTCTTATGGCAATTATGGGACATTAAACGAGTGAATAAAAGATGGTACGCCTTGGCACTTTTTGGTCTTACCTCAATATTGTTCTTGATTTACCGTAAAGTATTTGATACAGATACAGACTTCCGGGTCCTAGGGCTACTTTTCCCCTCGGCTTTGATGTTGACCATTCAATACGCCTTAAGATCGCAGCAGAAAGCCTCCCATTTATTCTTGGAGAAGGAGCAACTACAAACAGAAAATTACAAAACCCAATTAAAGGCCCTGCAATCTCAGGTAGACCCACATTTCCTTTTTAATTCGCTAAATACCTTGCGGTCCATGGTTCGCCAGAACCATGCAAATTCAGAAAAATTCATCATGAGCCTTTCTGACTTTTTCAGACAAACGCTGAAGCACAATGAAAATAGCACCTTAAAGCTAAACGAAGAATTACAACTCTTGGAGGCCTATTTGTTTTTGATGAAAAGTAGAAACGAGAAGGCCGTGGTCGTTGATATTGCGGTGGACAAAAAATTACATCAATTCAAACTCCCTACCCTGGCGCTGCAAGTGGTGGTCGAAAATTGTTTTAAGCACAACAGTATGACCGCCAAGAAACCCCTGCTCATTGAAATCGGCAACATTGACCAAGAATATGTTATTGTACGGAATAACCGACAGCCCATTTTAAGCGATGAAGTGCCCTCTGGCCGTGGCCTTGAACTCCTTGAAAAAAGATACGATTTGATGAACATCCAAAATGGAATAAAAATCATTGAAAACGAACATCACTTTAGTGTCCACTTAAAACTATTGAAAAGATGAACGTTCTAATTGTTGAAGATGAGGCCCATACTGCATCACTCCTGCAGGAAATTATTGAGCAGAACGAGGATTTCATCGTGACCCAAGTGCTGGAAACCGTTGTGGAAACCGTACAATATCTCAGTAAAAACCAAGGAAAGCTGGACCTGCTTTTTTTTGATATTCAATTGGCAGATGGTAAGAGCTTTGAGATATTCAAGCACATTGATGTCACCCTACCTGTGATATTTTGTACCGCTTTTGATGACTATACCTTTTCGGCCATCAAGAACAATGGTATTGATTATGTATTAAAGCCATTTAAGGATAAAGAAATTCAGGAAGCCTTACAAAAGTTCACTCGTCTAAAAAGTAATTTTCAGGTCAACGAGAATTTGCAAAACCTTATTGAATCTGAAACAAGGGTTACCTATCAGCAAAACTTTCTGACCTACCAGCGGGAAAAAGCCCTGATAATTCCAGTTAAGGATGTTGCCCTATTTGCATTGGAATTTGAAACCCTTTTTCTCTTTACCTACACAGGTAATAAACATGGTCTTTTGAAGAAAATGGAATATCTGGAATCGGTTTGCGACCCTAACCAATTTTTCCGGATCAACCGTCAAATGCTGGTGAATAGGGGTGCAATTACCTCCTTTGAACCCTATTTTAATCGAAAGATAATTTTGGAACTGAAGGTTAAAACAGAAGAAAAACCTATTGTAAGCAGACTAAAAGTTGGCCTTTTCAAAGCTTGGCTAGAGAAATAAGGGACGAATCGAAACCCCTGGCATTGCGTCTTAGGCACTATCAAAAGCCAAGGCCTCAAAAGTCTGAAAGCACCAAATTATATATAGAGTTAAAATCAAAAACACAATTCAAAATGAAAAAAAAGCTAATAGTACTTTGGTTTTGTATTGGTATGCTGTATTTCTTATTTCTGATATGGAATGGTTTGTTTACCAGTGCATTATCAGCACAAGAAATAGAAAAATACACTGAAATTCTAAAACAAGATTATTCTGATAGTGAGTTCCAGCAAATGCGTTCGTTTATGGAAGAAGATGATGGCAAACCTGTCATCATGGTCAATGTCATAAAAACAAATGATATTCCAAAAACTGTGAATGGAAAAACGTTTAGTTCCTCTGAAGAAGCTCTTGCCGATTATACAAGTTTTGTAGGACCATTTTTAATCAAGAGAGGCAGCTATCCCATATTTAATGGAACATCACTAATGGATGCTCCTGAGGTGTGGGGAATTGAAAACGCAAGAGAATGGACGACAGGTTCTCTGGTAAGATATAGAAGCCGCAGGGTAATGTTGGAATTATCCACAAACCCTGATTTTAAAAAATTTCATGATGGTAAAGTAGCGGGCATAGAAAAGACATTCGCTTTCCCAGTAAGTACTGATATTCATCTTGTCAATTTAAGCCTGTTTGTCGCCATGTTTTTAATGGTTGTGGGATTAGCGACTTCGTTATTTGTTATAAAAAATGCCTTCAGGAAAACAAAGCAATTGTCCTAGACAGCTATTTATGAATTTGATGTTGAGAATGTACTGGAAAAATGAGGATAGGAACACTATTTAAATGAATTCAAACAACCGCAGCAACAATTATAGAAGACAAGAACGACATTGATTATGCCAATTTGGTGCTTTCGGACTAAATGAAATATAGGCAGTAAAAATCAAAAAGAAAAAGGTACACGTTGAAGACCTTAATGAAAAACAGAATTAAAAATGAAAAAAAAGCTCATAATACTTTGGTTTTGTATTGGGATAGTATATTTCTTATTTCTGATATGGAATGGTTTGTTTACCCGTCCATTATCGGAGCAAGAAATAGAAAAATACACTGAAATTCTACAACAAGATTATTCTGATAGTGAGTTCCAGCAAATACATTCGTTTATGGAAGAAGATGATGGCAAACCTGTCATCATGGTCAATGTCATAAAAACAAATGATATTCCAAAAACTGTGAATGGAAAAACGTTTAGTTCCTCTGAAGAAGCTCTTGCCGATTATACAAGTTTTGTAGGACCATTTTTAATCAAGAGAGGCAGCTATCCCATATTTAATGGAACATCACTAATGGATGCTCCTGAGGTGTGGGGAATTGAAAACGCAAGAGAATGGACCACAGGTGCTTTGATGAGATATAAAAGCCGCAGGGTAATGTTGGAAATGATTACCAACCCTGATTTTAAAAAATTTCATGATAGTAAAGTAGCGGGCATTGAAAAGACATTCGCTTTCCCGGTAAGCACCGATATCCATCTCGTCAACTTAAGTCTGTTTGTGGCTATGTTTTTAATGGTTGTGGGATTAACGATTTCGTTATTTGTTATGAAAAATACCTTGAAGAAAACGGAGCAAATTGCCTAGGCGGCTATTTATGAATTTGATTTTAAGAACATATTGGAAAAGTGCGGATAAGAACAATATACAGATGGGTTAAATAACTGTGGCTAAAAATTCCATACGAGTAATGGTTTATTCTCCATTACTTATGTAAATCCTTGCGGATTTTTGGTTTGGGGTTTACTTGAAAAATCAATCACTAACCCACCTATCTTAATCGAAATCGTCGACATTTATTCTTTCAGTTCCGTAAATGGAACATTTCTCGGGAATTTATCTTCTCTTTTCAATCAGTCCTATTAACTCGCCGTTTTTTGGGATTCGTTAAATTTTCAAAAGCTCTGACAATGTTTAATGAAATACACTTAGTATTCCAGGCATTAATTATCATTGTCCTTAAAAATTATGCCCCAAGGATTTTTGTGTCATATGTATAAATTCAAAGCAAAATTTTCATCAAATAGCAGCAAAGGCTCTTAAAACGATTGCATATTCATTTGTCTTATTGATGCCAAACACTTAATGGTATATTCTTACTATACCGTTTAATCTCCGATATATTCACAAAAACGGTAATGGACGTAATATTCTGAAACAATCAAAATCAATAGAAATTACACTAGATTTATGACAAATAAGGAGGTTAAACGTATTTGTCCTTATATCCAATAGTTGTGCTTCATTATGACCAACCGTTAACTAATGATAAAATTTTTTAGAAAAATTAGACAAAAACTACTCTCTGAAAATAAATTCAGCAAATATCTGATTTACGCAATTGGAGAAATTTTTCTCGTAGTTATTGGGATTTTAATCGCGTTACAAATCAATAATTGGAATGAGGAAAAAAAGACAAAAGCTGTTGAAATAGAAATTCTTACTCAATTTAAAGAAGACTTAAATGATGATATTGAAAGTATTAATCGTGTAGAATTTTGGATACGAAAAGTTATTAATTCATCTAATATAGTCGTCGACCATCTTAAAAATAAGAAATCTTGGAACGATTCCTTAGCTATTCATTTTGATCTCTGGAATGATTATGACCAATTAGGATTAAATACAGTTGCAATTTCCAATCTTAGATCACGCGGCGTTGAAATTATCTCTAATAAGGACCTAAGAAAAAATATTATTCAACTCTATGATAAATGGTACTTCTACATTTTATCGTCAAACAAATATTTTAGAGAAGACCACATTCATATGTCTTACAAGAAGTACCTACAACATATTGAGCCCATCAAATGGAGACTTGCTGGAATACCCAGTGATTATGAAGAGTTATTGAAGGATAAAGAATTTATTAACACAGTTCAATGGATAAGGAACGCAGCCGAGTTTGATTCTGAATATCATATTTTAACGATAAAGGAAATTCAAAAAGTAATTGATCAAATTGACCGTGAGCTTCAGAATATCTAATTACAACAAAGCACAACAACGGCTATTAAGTAATGCAGGAGCAGTTGCTAAAACATTACTTGTTACTTATTTTTTCGCTCGTAATTTGAATCTTTATTAAAGAAAATAACAAACATAAAAATGGCTCATTCAAGTTAGTGCTCAATTGAATCAAAGAGGCTTTCAAAAACCCGAACTACTAATAGCCCGGAACGTCGTGCTTCATTATGACCAACCATTGACCAATGATAAAATTCTTTAGAAAAATTCGACAAAATTTGCTTTCAGAAGGAAAAACTGGCGAGTATTTGAAATATGCTATTGGAGAAATTATACTTGTGGTCATTGGTATCCTAATTGCCTTGCAAATCAACACTTGGAACCAGAAAAGAATAAATGCCAAGGAAGAGCGACGCATTTTTAAAGACCTCTCAGAAGAGTTGCAATTTAATAGGTTCCTTATTGAAAATGGAAGGAAAACCATGACGGAGGTGGTTGGGACGGCAGAAGACATGTTGACTAAAATTAACAATCCTAACATATTGGTACCCCAAAAAAAACTGGACATTCAAATAGACAAACTAACACGGGTTTGGCTTTCAGGTAAACCCACGAGCCTTTATGACGTACTTAGTGGTTCGGGTGATTTTAAACTTATCAGCTCCTCCCTGCTGCGAAAGAAATTAACTGATCTAAAAGCTAACCAAGAATCTTTGCAAAAATGGGAAGAAGACCAGACCCGCTTTGTAGATAGCGAATTAAGACCGTTTTTAAATCGTAATTCAGATAGAACAAAGGTTAGGTCCATTCGCGAATCAGCGAACTTAATAACCAGTTATCACAAATCTATTTTTCCAATCGACAACCGTGAAATATTGCAAAATAATGAATTTGTCAATCTGTTGATAGATCTTATTTTTTTTACCCAAAGGATAACGGATACATATGTACGAATCGAAAGGGACATTAATGTAATAGATTCACTGATTCATGTGAAATATCCTGAGATAGACGCAAAGTCTTACACTCCTTACTAAAAAAGAAAGACCAAAAAAAGATGATAAAATTCTTTAGAAGGATACGCCAACGATTGCTCTCAGAAAATAAACTCAGAAAATATCTGATTTATGCTATTGGAGAAATCATTCTGGTGGTTATAGGTATATTACTTGCACTTCAGATTAATAATTGGAATGAATCAAGAATCTTAGCTAAAACTGAAAAAAAACTGTTAAGTGAATTTAAGTCTAACCTTCAAACGAATGTGCAGAGATTGACCCAATATCGAACACTTGATCGGATAGCAATCAATTCAATGTATCTTGTCGAAAATCATATCATGAATAGGAAACGCTATCATGATAGTCTGTCCTATCATTTTCATAATATTCAGGTGGTATTTGACCCTCAATTTGTAAAATCCGCATATAACCGGGCTCAAGCAAACGGATTTAACACCATATCAAATGATACATTAATTCAGAAACTAGTCAATCTATATGATGAGAAATATGAATTTATGATTACAACATTCGAGAGCAATGATTTTTTCTTCAAAACTATAGGGGAGACTCTATATTCCAGTTTTTATTCTAAAAGTGAGGGTAAAAACTCAAATGGAGAGGAAATAGTTCGATTAATTCCATCAGATTATCAGGAGCTCTTAGAAGACCATAAATTTATAAATCAATTGAGTGTTTGGAGAGAACTGACTGAATGGCACACAACTCTTCGCGGTGACGCCATCCGTGAAACAAATTTAGTCATTGAACTTATCGACTTAGAACTTCAGGATTAATTCTGAGCTACATTATTGTCCCATATACCAAGTGTAGTTATCAACTTACTGGATTCATTTATACTACTGGCTTTCCCGGAGGAAGGTATATAGAGCTTAAAAAGCAACTGAAAGAAACAATAGAAATTATCGATGCTCAAATAAAATAACGAAAGCACAACAATGGCTATAACCCATGGCTAACACTTGGGCATTTTTTTCCTAAATTCAATGAAGTAAAAATATCAGGCGCTGGCCAAAGGGTCATAGCCGAACCGTTGCCAGTAAATTTTTCTTGTTTCGAAAAACCAACGTTTTTAGAGACCTTGTCAATAGCGAAAAAATTGTTGAACCATACTATATTATCCGATCGACTTTATGCTCTGATCTATTGTGTTTCCAACGCTTATGGGTCCACAACCAGTATTGGGGAGCACTCAAAATATCTTCTTCCAATTGTTTTGTGAAACCCTTTGTGATATCCCCTTCCTTTAATATGCAATGATTATCTGAAATAAGTGTAAATACCACCATGTATCGCCCACGTGCCACTTTTAAGTTTGAGCCTGCAATAATGGGCATGTCAAATTCCCTTGCCATTCTCTCAGCACCGTAAGCTACCGCCGTTTCTTGGTTCAAAAATGTGGTGAAGTGGGCCAATTGTGATTTTCTCGGCGATTGATCGCTTCCAAAAATCACCGCAAATTGCTCTTTTTTTTGCGTCCTCATTGTTTGAAGAACCGAATCAACAGTTAACATATGCAGTCCATATTTGGAACGGCTTTCAGTAATCTTTTTATCCCAAAACTTGTTCTTTAAAGGGGAATAAAGTGCCATAGGGGTATGTTTGATCTGTCCTGGAACGGCAAGCGCAAACAATTCCCAACTGTTGTAATGACCCCCTACCAAAATAACACTCCGTCCCTTGTTGAAATAGTGTTCCAACAATTCTGCGTTGACTATTTCCATACGCTTCCTGGAGTCGGTTTCGGAAATGGTGAAGTTCTTTATGCTCTCCACGATCAAGTCACCTAAATGCCGGTAAAAAGCCCTTTCAATCCCAAGTATCTCGGCTAACGATTTTTCGGGAAAGGAACATGTCAGATTATTTCTTACAACGGTTCTTCTATACCCAATAATTCGGTAAACGATGTAGTAGAGCACATTGGAGATTCCATACAAAACAAAGAGCGGCAAACGCGATATCGGTAAAACCAAGAAGTAATAGATAAGTTTGTCCATCATGGCCTGTTCATTCTTGACGACGTTGCCCTGGCAAAAGCTTTTGTAGTCGTATTACAGTTGATACCCCTTCACTGCCACTGTCCCTAACCACAAAGTTCTCGACAAATGAAATCATGAAATTTTCACCAACATGTTCATCCATGTGCAATGGATATTTTTCAAGTATGACCGATAGAATCTCATCAAAAACGACCATCTCCTCAATTCCCAGTGATGTTTTGCAACAGAAAGAATACCCACCCGCAACACGGCCCAGATAAATCCCTTCAACCTTGTTGATCTGTTGTGACCCCTGTGAAACCGAAATGGAAAACGAGGTCAGAAATAATAAGGATAATGTAATCTGCTTAGGCATCTTTACTCATGGTCTTGCTTAAAATACTTAGTGAAAATAAGAGAGCTGAAAACAAATCGAGAATCTGTGAAGACTAAATAATCTGCGCTTTCTAAACTTAAACCTTGCGAACATACCACTAAATGCTGCGGCTTGCCCCAATACTATGTTAAATGTTAAAAATAGCCATTTAAAGGATAAACCAAACTTGGATAAAATTCACATTAAAAATTGATTTTTAAATACTTACATGTCAATACTGTATGTAATAGAAATTGGCCGAACAAAAAAATAAAAAGGATAAAAGATATAGGATCGGATTTAAATCCTTTCCTTTATAAGGAATCACGGATCATGGACAATTATTGTTCCAATCCTTAAATAAAAAAGATAGCCCTCTCCTTTACCCGTTTTCAATTTCCAAGGACCGCTTCTTCGTTATTTTCTGCTTGAACCAATATTTACGTTTCAAACCCCGTCTGGGGCGCAGGCCCTAAGCATGGCTTTTCATTTGATATCCATTTACCAAGGGTGCTTTGAAAACATGTCGCTTTTAAAATGGTACTGTCCATTATTAACTATAAAAGAGAGAAGATATGCTTATAATCAAAAGGGCTCCCGGTGAGAACATTGAGAGAGCCCTGAAAAGATATAAACTAAAGGTACGGAAGACACAACAGTTAAAAAGTATTAGGGGCAAACAGGAGTTTACCAAAAAATCCAAGCGAAAAAGGGATAGGTTGGCAAAGGCTGTCTATCGAAACAAGTATTTGCAAAAACAGGAGGAAGGATTGTATGGATAAAGACCTGAACCTTGCCGTTTTAATAGACGGTGACAATGTTCCCTCCAAATATGTCAAGGAAATGTTGGAGGAGATCGCCAAATATGGAAATCCAAGCATAAAGAGGATATACGGTGATTGGACAAAACCAAGTTTGGTGAAATGGAAGGATGTCCTCCTAAAAAATGCAATCACACCTATCCAGCAGTACGGATACACCACTGGCAAGAATGCAACTGACAGTGCGATGATCATAGATGCGATGGACATACTGTATTCCGGTAAGGTAAATGGCTTCTCATTGGTCTCCAGTGACAGTGATTTTACACGATTGGCCATTCGGTTAAGGGAGGCGGGCATGACCGTTTTTGGCATTGGGGAGAAAAAGACACCTGACCCTTTTATCGTTTCTTGCGACAAGTTCATATACCTTGAGATACTTCAAAAAAGCGATCTAGGAGAATCCAGTTCACTACGGAAAAATGATAAGGGCAAGGTTGATACCATCACCCCAAGGGTCATTGAACTTATCCTTTCCACTATCTCGGATGTGGAAGATGAAGAAGGTTGGGCATTCTTGGGAGAAGTAGGGACACTTATACAAAAGAAGCAACCCAATTTTGACCCAAGGAACTACGGTTTTCGAAAATTGACGCCCCTGGTCAAATCCTTAGATCAAATTGAAATTATATCCAGAAAAAATCCGAAGGGAAGCGGAAATCTTATTTACGTTCGGACAAGGTCATAACCAAAATGTAAAAAATATGAAGCCACTTGCGATATCAAAGCAGATCACAAATAGGGACAGTCCCTCCTTAGCAAAATATCTTACCGATATCGGTCGTATTCCCATGGTAACGGTTGAAGAAGAGGTGGATTTGGCCGTTAGAATAAGACAGGGTGATAAAAAGGCTTTGGAAAGATTGGTGTCGGCCAACTTAAGGTTTGTGGTCTCGGTCGCAAAACAGTACCAGTTTAAGGGGCTCAACCTACATGACCTTATCAATGAAGGGAATCTTGGACTGGTCAGGGCGGCAACAAAATTTGATGAGACACGCGGTTTCAAATTCATCTCTTATGCGGTTTGGTGGATACGCCAGGGAATATTGCAGGCACTCGCAGAAAAATCCAGGATGGTCAGATTACCGTTGAATAAGATTGGCGCAATAAACAAAATAAAAAAAGTTTCTTCCCATCTGGAACAGGTACATCAAAGGCCTCCCACGGCCGAAGAAATTTCGGAAATGATCGATTGCCCTTTGTCGGAAATAGAATTTTGCATGAAGCACTCTTCATGGCCTGTTTCTATGGACGAACCTTTAAAAATCGGTGATGGGGAATTGAATATGAAAGATGTCATACGGTCGGATGGTTCTAGCAATCCCGAAAAGAAACTTGTGAGGAGTTCCTTGGAATCCGAAATAGACACTTTGCTCGAAACCCTATCCGCTCGGGAAGCTTACATTATAAAAATGTACTTTGGTATTGGGTTGAGTTACTCTTTGACCCTGGATGAAATAGGTACCAACTTGGATATTACCAAGGAAAGGGCAAGACAGATTAAGGCAACAGCTCTGGAACGTTTGAGACGCTCCCCTTCCCGTAAAATCCTTAAGGAATATTTGGAATAAGGACATTTCGCAAAAAAGAACAATCGATTTTTACAAGGTTTTCTGTTTTCCCGTTTCCTTGCTCAAATTGAAAATTCGTTGAAGTCCTGCCTTTTAACATTTTAGGCATAAAATGTAGAATATTACCAACGGACCTGGACTTGTGGAAATAAAAAAGCCCATCTTTAAAAGATGGGCTGTAAAAAATAGAATTTATGTCTTTAGATGACCTTTACGTTTACCGCATTCAATCCTTTTTTCCCTTGCTCTAAATCAAACTCAACTTGGTCACCTTCGCGAACTTCGTCAATTAATCCAGAAACATGTACAAAGTGCTCTTTGTCCGCACCCTCTTCATTGATAAAACCAAAACCTTTGGTGTCATTGAAGAACTTTACTGTTCCTTTACTCATGGTATTTATATTAAATTTATAATGAACTGCAAAGGTGGGGCGAATAATCGGATTTTCTGGGAATTAGATGAATTAAAGTTCAAATAATCATGTGTTCCGGGCAATCAGTTATGTTTTAAAGTACTTTACCTTCATCTTGGCAAAACAACATATACAACTTGAGTCATAGAATCCAGAGGGTTAAAACGTCAAATTCAAGAGCCAAGAAAAGGAACGATTTTTAGGACAATAATTTGATTTTACAAATTGATTATTGAAGTCAAACTATTCAATCTGGTGTCGATTATGTATTTTCTTAGTACTTTCATATTAGAAAAGCACTTAAAAATTACGTTCTTAAGTTACTTCTTGGTTATTGGTGTCCATAAAGGGATTTTATTCAAGATTTCAATACTTAACTATTTGAAAATAAAATATTTGACTGTATCAATTTACTTCAGTCATCCCGACAAGTTAAATCGATAAAGGTTTTCCTTTAGAAAGTCTTCTTTCTTAAGGAAAACCTTTCGTTTCTAACACGTAAAAATAACTTGGATTAGTAGCATATTCCGTCTACATAATTACAGCAATCCTCTTCCGTTTTTCTCTTTTGACTTTAAGAATACATTTTAATTATTCCAAATACGCGGAATTCTATGGGTATTGAAAACAGGGGCTATAGTAGAATTTTAGTATTTTAACAGGTGTAAGTCCATATTTTATGACCCCATACAAATTGTATCTTTTTTGCATAGCTTTTACCTCGGTTGCCTTCTGTTCATTGTTGCAAGGCCAAAATTTAGACACCTTGACCTTAAACAGGCATCTTCAAGAGTTAGACGAGATTTGGGATACGGGTGATTATCGAAAGGGTATGGCCATGAATACCAAAATGCTCGAAAAAGTGAGCAGAACAGATTCCAATGCCTTGCGTAAGTTGTATAACGAACAGGGTAGATTTTATATGAACCTTGGAATAATGGATAGTATTTTGCCTAATGCGAAAAAGGCATATTCCTATTCCTCAGCAAAGACTCCGGTTTTGGATAAAGCGGATTATCTAAATTTAATAGGTGCTGGGTTCTATCGCTTGAATCAAATGGATAGTGCGGAGGTAAATTACCTGAAATCCCTAAAGTTGAAAAAAAGAGGGAAAGCACCAAATGAACGCTTGGCTGTTTCCTGCTACAATTTGTCGCTTTTCTATTTGGTCAACTCCAAATATGATAAAGCGGTCTTATATGGGACGAATGCCCTGGATTACCTAAAGGAGGAAGAAGAAGAGGATGACTTTAAGGCGGATATCTACTTAGCACTTTCGGGTAGTTCAATGAATAGAGGTGATTTAACGATGGCAGAAGAATATTCCAGATTAGCAGTTAGTTATGGGGTATTGGGCTATGGAGAATATCATCCAAGAATGGGCCTTATCTATATGGGCGCTGGAGCCATCGATGGAGAACTAGGGCAAACGAAAAAGGCGGTTGACTATAACGAAAAAGCGGTTAGAATAATCGAGGAAAGCTACGGGAAACAAAGCTTTTTTCTTTTGGAATTGTTAGTGAATTTAGCTCTTGAGTATGAAATACTGGGCAATTTGGAAAAGGCAAAAGCATGTTATCAACGGGCTTCTGAAATTACGAAGTATCTGGACCATAAAGAAAGTACCGCCATGGTAAATGCATGTTGGGCAGATTTTTTAATGGGACATGAACTAGAGAATCCGAAAATTGAAGGTATGCTTACAAATGCTCTAGAGGATTATAAAAAAACCTATGGAGATTTACACTTAAAAGTTTCGGAAACCTATTTAAGGCTAGCAAAATACCATAGCTCCAAAAGAGGGTATACTAAGGCCTTACTTTACTTGGATGATGCGAAGGAATCTATAGGGGACTTTAAAGGTTTTGAAAAAGAAGTACCTCTAAACCCGCGAGTTGCAATTAAAATCATTCGTCTTCGTATAAAGGTTTATTTGGACCAATACCATGATAAAGGCGCTACTGAACCCTTGTTGGCAGCCAATAATTTGATTGCACCAGCACTCTTATTAGCACAAAATTTTGTACATGATCTGTCATCAGAAGAGTCTATAGTACAAGCGCAGGAACTACTAAATGATTTATATGAAGTCATTTTAGAGGCATTATACGAGCTGTCCAAGATAGATACTGAAAAGAACCATAATGACTTACTTTTAAAAACATTTGAACTGGGTAATAGCAATTCATTGTTATTATCTATCCTGGAATCCGAACTGAAATTGCGGTCCAACGCTCCTGATTCGGTTTTAAAGGCTGAGGAACAATCCAGAAAGGAATTATTGAAATTAAAGGAAAAACTGGAAAGTCCAGAAGCATCAGAAATTTCCAGTGTTGAACTTTCAAAACTTTACGAGGAGTATTTGGAAAAACAACAGTTACAAGATAGTCTTAAGCGTAAAGTTTTTGCTTCCGTACCTGCGCACAAGAAATTGGTTCAAGCCTACAATCCTGAAATCATGACCGGAATTCTTAATGAATTGGACCAGAACCAACAGGTGGTCCATTATTTTATGGGAGAGCGAAATTTATACTACCTTCTTCTCTCAAAAGGAAGTTTTAGTTTTAACAAAAGGGCGATCACACAGGAAAGGAAGGACCAACTATTGAACCTAACTTCTGATTACCGAAGTGCTAAATCATTTATGCCAAGCGAGGACTTTTTTAATTGGTTGGGACTTAATGAATTGAACGAAAACAAAAAAGCGCTTTTGATCATCCCAAACAATATTTTGGGATACCTTCCTTTTGAAACACTTCAAAATAAGGATGGGGAGATGTTGATGCAACATTATGCGATAAGCTATGGTTCTTCCTTACAATTGGTCAGACAACTATCCCGAAAAGAACAAAACAATACGAAAAGTTGGGCTGGTTTTTTTACCACCGATGAATCCAATGTCCAATTAAAGGCCGCCAACACGGAAATTGTCGAGATATCGAGGCTACTGAAAGGAGATGTATATCAGGATGATGAAGCTAAGAAAAAAGAACTTTTTAATGCGATTTCAACCTATGATATAGTGCATTTGGCGGTGCATAGTGAAGTGGATGAAAACAATCCCTTGTTCAGCAAAATCTATTTTAATGGAGAAGTGGTAAACGCGGCAGACATTTATGGAAGCTCCATTTCGTCCAAAATGGTAGTTTTGAGTTCTTGCGAGAGCGGTACGGGCGAGCTTAAAAAAGGGGAGGGGGTCATGAGCTTATCCAGGGCCTTTACCTATGCTGGAGCAGCAAGTACAGTGGTAAGTCTCTGGGAAGTGCCCGATAAAGAGACTGCTAAGGTCATGACGTTGTTTTACCAGCATTTAAAGCAGGGCAAAGCTAAAGATGTAGCGCTTCGAGATGCCAAATTGGAATATTTGGACACTACAGAGGATACCCTTTTGAAGCACCCCTATTATTGGGCTGGATTTGTAGTCACTGGTGACACATCACCTTTGTTTTCGAAAACAATGAATCCATGGTGGGTCATATGTGGTTTCGGAATATTGATCGTTGGTTTTCTGGTATACCAAAAAAAACGCTTAGTTAAGGCTGCGTAATAGTTTTTGAGCAGTTTGGGCTTTATACCTATTTTGTTCCACAACTTGTTGGAGCCACTTTTTCGTATTGTTTTTATCATTAATTTTTAAGTAGGCCATGGCCAGGTACCACGGGGATTTTTCAGCTAAGGTATCTTTCGTTTTGAGATGGGCCTCCAATAAAGGAATGGCTTCTTTCGCGCGATTCAGTTGGATAAGGGCATTAGCTTTGTAGAATAAATAATAGGGTTCCTTAGAGGTGCTATATAATTTGTCAAAAAGAACTATGGCTTTGTCATACTTCCCTTGTTCGTAATATTGGAACGCCAATTGCTTTTCATTTTTTTGTTGCTCCTCGCCCCGAACTACGGGTTGAATAACATTTCGGTAGGGTTCAAAATGTTCTACAAAAATCTGTTCCATGGATTCCTGGGGTTTTGGCCAGAAAACATAGCCCAACGAAACCACTAGGGCAATTGAGGCAGCTAGTAGTAATTTGACATACCTACCGCTCATTCTTCGGACGTTAGATTCTTTTTCAAAAATGAGAAGTTGTTCGCGAAAAATACGTTCATCTTCCTGTTGCGAAACCCTTTGAATATCCTCCATAAACTGAACTTCATTCCTGAATTCTTCATCTTCTTCTAAAAGACGGTCGAATAAGACGCGTTCCTCTTCGCTCAGTTGGTTTTGCAAATACTTATCTACGAGTTCTTGTCTATCCATAGCTAATCCATCATCAATTTCCGTAAGGTTTTAAGACATCTCGATTTGTGGGCCTTGACCACATTGGGGTTGCTGTAATCAGCAATGGTTGTAATCTCCTCAATAGTTAGTCCCCTATAGTAGAACAAGGTTAACACCTCGCGGCACTTTTTGCCCAAGGCCTTAAAATGTTTTTGCATCTTTAGTTGTCTTGGGTTTAGTTCAGGTGAATCCACAAAAATGATGGGTTCTTCCGCATCTTCCTCAATCAAATTCGGTTCTAACGGAACACTGCGCTTTTTTTCTTTGAGCCTATCGTACATTTTCTTCCTTCCAATACCGAAAAGATACGTTTGGGCACTACTCGAAACATCATCTAGTTTACCACTCAAGGCCAATCTCCGAAAGGCAATAAAACTTTCTTGAAAGACATCCAATAAATCCGCTTCATCTAGACCATACTTCTTGCCAAAATTTAAAAAAACGCTTCGGCTTGAGTGATAAAATGCCTTTAGCACGGGTGCATCGTTGGTCCGAAAAGCATTGATTAAGGTTTGATTCATCAAAAAAAGAAATGAAACTGTTAACCTTTTCAAACAAGGTCAGGACTAAAGGTAAACGGATTAAAATAACTGACAATGAAAAATAGAAGAATCCCAACCTTAATAAGTCTATTGGTAGTGTGCCTGATGGGAACACAATCCACACAGGCGCAGTTTTTTAAAAAATTAAAAGAACGTGTAAAGCAAAGAACCGAGGAAACCATTAATCGAAAGGTGGATGAAAAGACGGAAGAAAAAGCCGAACAGGTTATAGATAGCGTCTTTAGTGTTGGGAAGAAACCAAAAAACAAGAATGGTAATAACCCAACCCAATCAGAAGAGGAAGGCATGGGCATGGGAATGGAAGAGATGCCCTCGGAACCAACTATGGAAGGTAGCGATGGCATGGGAATGGGCAGCATGGAAGAAATAGGAACCCCGGTACAGTTTGAAGCCTACTCCAAATACGACTTTGTTCCCGGGGAAACGATTATCGCATTCGAAGATTTTTCACAAGATGAAGTAGGCGACCTTCCAGCACTGTGGAATACCAACTGTTCTGCTGAAGTTGTGAACCTAAACCAAGAAGAAGGCAAATGGATGCAGATTGTAGGGGGTATGCAAACCGGTTCCGTGTGTTCTTACGTAGGTGACTTTATTGAAGAAATACCAGAGAACTTCACCTTGGAATATGATGTCATCTTTAACTATACCGATGCTTGGGCTTACGCACGCTTTTTTGGTTTTGTGCTATCGGATGTGGAAAATCCCAACTACAAAATGAATTGGCCTTTGCCCGGGGATAACCTGTTCCGAGCCGACCTTACCTATTTAAAAGGTGCTGTCTACACTAAAAGGGCATCCAATTCAAGCCTAAATAGCCAAGGGGAAAAAGAAGTAAAGGGTTTAACAAAAGACACCTTTCAAGCTGGAAATAAGTTCCACGTTGCCATTTGGCGGCAAAAAACCAGGGTAAGGGTCTATATAGACGAGACTAAGGTATTTGATATGGCACGTGCCTTGGAAAAAGGTGTCGTGGCCAATGCTTTGCGCTTTCATGGACATATTACCAATGAGGGAGAGAATGCGTACATCAGCAATATCAGATATGCGGTGGGTAAACCCGATTTACGAAGCAAACTGCTCACCGAAGGTCGATTGGTCACTTACGGAATCACCTTTGACTCAGGTTCTGCACGGATAAAACCAGAATCTACGGGCACTCTAAAGAAAATCGCAGAAATCCTAAACGCAAATGCCGAAATACAGGTCAAGATTGTAGGGCATACCGATACCGATGGAGATGAAACCCTCAATTTGAAACTCTCGGAAGACAGGGCCAATTCGGTATTACAAGCGCTTGTTAACCAGTTTGGGGTAAGCGGTTCGCAATTGATGGCAGAAGGAAAAGGGGAAAGCGAGTTGTTGGACCCGGGAAGCTCTTCTTTGGCCAAAGCGAAGAACCGACGTGTGGAATTTATCAAACTATAAACCATAACAATGAATTTTTTTCTAAAAAGAATGCTGCTCATAGTTGGCTGTCTAGGTTTATTCGCGCAACTGAGCGCTCAATCAAAATGTACAGATTCTGCCTATAGGGGCAAAGAATGGACAGGACAATGGAAAACTTCATTTGGGACGTTGATCTTAACGCAAAGGGGTACAAAAGTAACGGGTAGTTATCGTGATGTTGGTAAAATAGATGCTACCTATTATACTTCTACAGGAAAACTAAAAGGTTCGTTTACCAATACATCCAAGAAGGGAAGCTTTGAATTTACATTTAGTTCTTGCCAAAAGTTTCAAGGAAGATGGGGGTGGGGGAATAGCATAAACCAAAACAATTGGTCCGGCACACGGGTTGAAGCGAATACAAGCAGCGTGGCGACGCGTAGTTTATCTACCTCTAATCGTACCGGGGTTTACAAGCTTAAGATAACATTGCAGCAACTTTTTCATCATAACCCAGCTGTTGGTAGGGAAAGAAAGTTCCTCTTACGATTTAATCCAAGTTTACGAATAGCAGGGAAATCGTATACACTAGAGAGCAAGAAGTATACTAGAATCGGGAAGGAGATTGAGCGCTATGGAAGCCCTAACCAACTATATGTGAGTCGAAAACGAAATGAAAAGGACTTTGATAAAGTACTTCTGAAAGGAAAAGGAAAAGGTAAAATCCAAATTAACAATTCAGGAGTATTTGAGATTCCAAAAAATATTCAGATAGCGGATACCAATACAGATTTCCAAATATCGGTAGCACTTATGGATGTAACAAGCGGAACAAAAAATCTAATTCGAAAAACGGTAAAGCTGAACCTTAAGGCCATGTTGGATTATCTGATAGGAAAAAAATCAGCCTCAAGCTTCAGTCAGGCCAAAAATAGATGGAAAGGGTTTAAAGATATGGGAATTGGCTACCAGGGTATGAAGTTAACCGGCCAGTCGGGCAAACGTCACATAGAAGATGAAATTGAAGAGCATCATACTGGCGAAGTTGTTAGGAATATGTATGACCGCCGGATTGACTATTCTATTGAACTAGTAGATTGACTACTAACCGGAGAAACATTAATCATCTAAGTTTTATTTAATCAAACAACAATTAAAATGATCAAGATCTTTAAAATTCTAGTATTCATTATATCTGTCGGCTTTGTGGCAAACGCACAGAACTTTACTAAAGTGCCTGGTGCGGCAACCGATGTTGCCATAGCACCCAACGGCAGTGTTTACGTGGTTGGTACTTCCAAGCGTGTCTTTAAATGGAACAACTCCAAAAAGAACTGGGACACCTTTTACGATGCAGGGCGGCAAGCTAAATTCATAGACGCCCAAAACAATTACCTGAATACCGTAAACAGTCGCGGGCAATTGTATACTACCAATACTTCTACAAAATCGAGCCGTCTCTTAAAAAGTTTGGGAAGCGGTCTTAAAGACTACGGACAAAAAGGCGCCATGATACTTTCCACCGGGATTGCGCTAAACCAACCTGCAAGAGATAAAAAGCAAACTTTGGCTGACGCTCCGATAAACAACAAAGTAGCCGCCGTCAACGAACAAAGCATGTATGTTATTAAAAATGATAAAAGTATCTGGTTTTGCCAGCGCAATAAAAAAGGGGTCAAGCTTCCAGGTGCAGCTTTAGATATTGCCTACGACCCCATCAAAAAGAAGGTTTACGTTATTGGCACCTCAAAACGCATTTTTGTTTGGAATGCGTCTCGACGCAATTGGGATACCGTACGAAATACCCGAAATGATTTTGCAAACCTTGCCGTAAATAACGGAGTTATCTGGGCCACTACAGCAAAGGGAGATATTTATACAACGGCCAGCACCTCCAGTGGTACATCAAATACTGGAGTGTATAAACTTAAAATCACATTACAAAAGGTAACCTCGTTCGGACCGATTAACAAAGATGGAGATACGTTTCTTTTAGCGTTCAATCCCACCCTCAAAATAGGTAGCAGTAAAACAAATATTAAAATGAAGGACCGTAGATATGCTAAAATGTCCCGGGAAATTCAACGCTATGGCAAAGGAAATCAACTTTATGTAACCCGAAAACGAAATGAATCTGATTTTGATAAAGTGCTTATAAAACCTGGAAAGAATTTGAGAAATACCTTTTCTATAAATAACTCAGGCGTCTTTGAGATTCCTAAAAACACACCTCTTACCGAAAGTAATTTGGATTTTTCCATCGGTATCAACTTTTCTGAAGTTAGTGAGGGGACTTTATACCTTAACCGACAAACGGCGAAGTTAAATCTTAAAGAAATCTTGAACTATTTAACTGGTAAGAAGAGTGCTTCAAATTATGATTATGATGACACTCAATTTAGGGAAGAAGCTAGGAAATTAGGTGTAGGATACAGGACCTTGTACCTGAAGACCCAGTCAGGTAAACGCTATATAGAAGATAATTTTACCGGTAACTATAGCGAAGAAACCAACAATAGAAAAAGAAACGTATCTCTGCGGCTTAACCGTCCTGTTTCGCTTTCCACAGGCAAGGTATTTTATACCATAGAGCTAATCGATTAGCACATTTTTTTCAGAATCTTTAAAAGCAAATACTATGAAACGGATAAAAATTCTTACCCTAATAACGGTCCTCTTTTCTATTGGGATAACAATGGCCCAAACAAAAAAAGATAGCGACAATACGAAAATGGGTATGCAAAATATTAAAACACCTGCGTGGCGTCAAAATCAAAACGAGGCATCCATTGCTTTAAGCATCAATGGGAAAAAACAAATGCAATTGAAACTGGAAGAACGTTCTCTCAAAGCGTTCCAGCAGGCCTTTGAGGAAAAACGGTATACCATTATTCTAAAAAATACGGAAAGCACCGGAATGATCCAAGGCGCTTATCCTTTCTTACTTCAAACCAAAATTTATGTAAATGGTAATCAAATTGAAGTGATAGAAGAAGAGCAAGAAATTGAAATGTTTCCAGGGGATATTTTTATACCCATCACCTATTTTGCTTGTTTTCCACCAATTGGGACCGCAATTGGAGCAACCGTTCCAAAAGACCAAATAAAAATTGAATTATCTGTACAATCTCTTCAGGATAAGACTCAAGTGGATGCCTTGGTCTTCTTTTTGTAGTCCTACGCACGGTAACCATTACACAACTCTAATCTCTTTGAATCTCGCTATTGCTATGAATCGATTTGGTGTCAAAATATGGAATGAGGCTAAAACTCTGTTTATCAATATACTGTTGGGTTTTGTTTGTTTTCAAGCCGATGCGCAAATTGAACCTCAAAACAGCAAGGACTCTTTGAAACATCATAAAAAAAAGGACAATGTTATACTTAAAACTTATGATACTCCAAACAACATTAGCACAAAGGTCAAGGATGGTCAAATAGTGAAAGATAGTTTGTCCATAGGGCAAATCAAAGATTCCCTTAATGTGGAAACCCAAATGCTATCGCACCTAAAGGCGCTTTTGAATGGTAAAGTGGATGCTTTTCTTTCTTATTATGTTTCAGATTATGAAGATATTAGAATCAAAAAGGATACTAAGAGCGATAAAGAGGTACTGAGGGACATGATGGTTGAGGTACAGGAAAATCAGTTTTTTAAGAATTCCCAATTAGTTGAATTATCAGCATGTATTCAAGCAGATAAAACAAAAATTATCGATTTTAAAGATGCTTTGGCCATGGGTCTGCCCACGCAAATTGATGATTTTAAAATGCAGGAAGGAGATATTGGGATAGCGGTTTTTTGGAACGGAAGCTGTTTTTTTCAAGGAAATATGGTCCGTATTTTTAGAAAGTTAGATAATGAGTGGAAGATAGTTGCAGGGTTCTAATTAACTTTTTAAAGATAAAAAACACGTAATTAAACCTAGCATTAAACTTAACTTGGATATGATAATCACCTAGAAGTTGTGTATTTGTATAGACTAGTATGCGACCTAAATTTTGTACCAAAATGTACGTACGGGAACCCTGTGTGGAGTTCAGTTAATCAGTTGGAAAGATTTGTGTAAAACATTGATATACCAGTGATAGTGATGACCATCGTAATCTAGTCATCCAGACTCCAACCTTTCGTACAAAAGTCATTTTAATATGTTTTACACTTTGTGGGCCTCTTTAATTTTTTCAAATGTAAAGTTAGCAGAAACAACAGCCCCTTCCATATACCCGGGAAAATCCTTGGATGATTCGGAAGATGAAATAAAAAGTTTGGAGTCGAAGTATGTGGTTCTAAAAATAGGAGCACCATTGTTTTGATGCGGAAAAAGCGGAGTGCTGTTTTTAGAGAATGTTTTGTCCTCTTTGCTCCAATCCAATTCAGTATAACGAATGAACTCGTTGGACCTAGTACCAAAAATGGTTTCTAACTGTTGTATAACGAGCGCTTTTCTTTCGTTATGAGATAGATTTCCGAATTCTGGATGTAAAAAACCGCAAAGGGCATATTTATCACTTTTTGAATTACAATGGTCGTAAAACTCGGTAATCGGTCCTGAGTTGCTGAACAGCGTTCCCGACTGTCCGCTCTTTCTCCAAAATGCGGTTGGATAACTAAGCGCAACTTTTATGGAGTTTTCCATCCACGTATGCGTGTTTAGCGCAGTAACTATTAAATTCTGCGGAAGTTTCGGCGTAATGGTAATGTTGTTCGCCCACAATTTAGGAGGTAGTGCCAGTACAACCCTGTTGGCGGCAAAAGTTTCATTATTGGAAATTACATGAACTTGCTTTTCAGAAAAATCAATGCTTTTTACTTGCTGGTTTACATAAATGTTGTCATCTCCGCTACGTTCGGCGAGTACCTTAATAAGTGAAGATGTTCCATTATTTATTCTGTAGCTCGGTGGTTGGCTGGGTATCGGAATGGCACTGGCTGGAGAAGTAGAAAGGGGTTGAAAAAATGACGTCCCCTTCATATATTGCGCATAATAGTCCAAACCCAATTCGTGCAGCAGATGCTTTAGCTGAACATGTTGGTTCCCAAACCATGTAGCACCCATTTCAAGTGTGGTAGTATTAGAGTCAACGACCGTATATATTCTACCACCAATTCGTTCTCTTGCTTCAAGTATTTTGAAAGGAATTCCTTCTACTTTGAGACGATACCCAATCAATAATCCAGAAAGCCCGGCCCCTACGATTACTACCATCTTGTATTTAAATTATAGGGTGAAACGGATAAGGTTTCACCCTTAAGTTCTCTATACTGCATTAGTTCCTACCAGCCATTACTCCACCATCTATATCCCAAATGGCACCGGTTACCCAAGAGCTTTCATCAGTCAGTAAAAAGTGAATTGTTTTGGCAATATCATCGGGTCTTCCCACTCTTCCAATTGGATGGAAATCATTGAATCCTTGAAGTGTCTCTTCAATTTTATCCTCTTCTATAAAAGCGCCATAAATCGGGGTGACCACTACCGCTGGTGAAACAGCATTTACGCGAATATTGTATTCTGCAAGTTCCATTGCCAAATGCTGTGTGAGACTATGTAATCCTGCTTTGGCCATGGAGTAGGCCGATGAAGGAGTGGCTTTTATGGCCTGCTTTGCCCACATTGAGCCGATATTTACTATTGAACCCGTTCCATTTTCCTTCATCAGTTTAGATACGGCTTGTGTAATAAAGAAAAATGCCTTGTTGAAATTATGGTACGTATCGTAATCATGGGCGGAGTGTTCCAAAAATGGTTTTGGACTAAAGTAGCCGGCCGCATTTACCAAGTACTTTACCTTCGGCGCGATAATCTGTAATTCATTGATAAAATTTTGTATTGCATCCTCATCAAATAAATCTATTCCAACTGTTTTGATTGCTCCAAACTTGGACAACTCCTCCTTCGTTGAACCAAGATTTTTATTCGGACGGCCAAGTACTATAACTTCTATTCCGTCCTTTATTAATAATTCAGCAGTGGCTTTGCCCATCCCGGTCGTTCCACCTACTATAATTGCCTGTTCTTTCATTGTTTATGATTTAATTACACAACAAACATAGATTCAGAAAATCTTTTCAGATGGTAATCCAAGGTCGAACAATGGTAATTTAGGGAAGGAGTTCTTGAAACTGCTTAGGGGTCTTTGTGGTTTCTTTTTTGAAATACTTAGTGAAATACGTCGGTTGGTCAAATCCCAAACTGTAGGCGATTTCTTTTATAGAACTGTTTTTACTGGCCAGCATTCTTTTTGCCTCTAATATTTTCATCTCTTTAATGAGACTTGCTGGGGTCAAGCCGGTGTACTGTTTTGTCAGCGTATTGAGTTTCTTAGAGGAAATCCCCAGTTCTTTTGCTATTTCATTGATATGGAGGTTTTGGTCGAATTGCTCCATGATGTGCTGTTTGAATTGGACAACTTTTGAGAAATCAGAGTTTGAATCGATATCGAAAGTGGTCTGCTCCCTCTTTAAGCGTTCGATTTGGTAGAGCAGTACTAAAAACTGATGCATAACTACGTCCGTGTAGTTCTCTTTTTTTTCAGTAAGCTCTTTTATTATGGTTTGGGAGAATAGCTCAAATAGTTTCACTTCCTTATTGGATAAGTGTATAAAAGGTAGACCCATTTCGTTGAAAATGGAAATCGAAAATCGCGATGGCAATTCGGAGCTCAGTTTTGAAATAAAGGAAGTATTGAAATGAAATAAATATCCTTCATTGCTCGATTCTGTACAGAAGTAATGAACTTGATTTTGGTTGATAAAGAACAACGTGTTTTCAGCATGTTCGATGACCTCATAATCGATGTAGTGTTTCCCCTTTTCCTTGAACCATAAGAGTTGAAAAAAACTATGTCTATGTGGTCTTGAAGCTTTTGCTTTGTTATGCAAAAAGTAAGGTGCTAATGTCTTTAGTTCAAAGTGTAGTTTTGAAAAGTCATTTTTATGTAAGTGATATTTTTTTATTGCTTTCATTGTGGCCAACAAAGGAGTATAGTTATGAACGAATATAGGGATATATCATCTTTGTTTAGATTCTGCGGATCTCAATCAATTCGTGGTGATTGATGTTTTGTAAATAGGCAGTTTTATAGGACTGTTTTTTTAATCAACGAACCAGTTTTTCTTGAGTCACATTAGTGGTCTCTTTTAGTAGTTTCGCCAGTTCACGTTTCATGGAACAAATGGACGTACTCGAAGAATTATGAACTTCAATCCGTTTTTTGACCAAGAATAAGTGTTTTTTGGTGCTCACTGTAGACTAGTAATCACCATATCTATAAAAGCGAAAAAGTCAGCTCGAAAGGTTCCCTATTCGGTTAGCTGTCCTGCGAAGGTCAATGTAAAATTTTGATAGATCAATGATTAGAATTCCTTTGTGGGTTCGATCATCCCGACTTTTATTTTTTATCCAATAAAGTGCTGATTTTCAGAACTTTGTTTTTTATTTCAAAAAGATACCTTTAAAAGTTACCTACCTTTCCTGTGGTTTGAGATAGTCCATTTTTCTTGGGCTTCAAGCGTTTTGAGTATCCGGTACTTTGATCGAAGACATATACGCTTGTCTAATGGATTGATTTTATCTTGCTTAGAAACATTCAAATCTGGCACAATAATATACCTATTACTGATAGCATTTTGCATCTTGACCCGGCAGACGAAGGAGCCAAAGAGTTATCCGCTTTCGTAAGATAACCATTAGACAGGCCCAAGAAAAATAACTACTTTACCTTTCTTTAAAAGTTGAGGATGGAAAAACTGGGTAAATGGACAGCGATCAGTAGTGGTTTTCTAGCCTTGGGAGTTTTGCTTTTTTGGATTTTTGACAGGGTTGAGTATCTCGCTCCTACCTTGATATTTTGTCTTATTGCACTAGCGATAACATTACAGCTTGACCACCGCTTTAAGGGATTCTCATTTACTGTTTTAATTTTTGCTGCTGTGACGGCATCTCTTTTTTACCCCCATTTTTTTATTGAAGTAGGTTCTTTTAAGCTGAACAAACTAATCGTACCCCTTTTAATAATTATCATGTTCGGTATGGGAACAAGCATAGGAGTAAAAGATTTTGTCGGTGTGGTGAAAATGCCAAAAGGGGTTTTGGTCGGTTTGGTCGCCCAATTTACCATAATGCCGTTTATTGGTTTTGGACTAGCGAAATTATCCGCCTTACCTCCTGAGATTGCGGCAGGTATTATTTTGGTAGGGTGTTCGCCGGGAGGATTGGCGTCGAATGTGATGGCGTATATCTCTGGGGCTAACTTGGCCCTATCCCTGACCTTGACGGCTATATCTACATTACTTTCGCCACTATTGACCCCTTTTTTTATGCAACTTTTGGCCAACGAATTGGTGCCAATCGATTTCTTGGGTATGTTTTGGAGCATAATAAAAATTGTGATTCTTCCAATTTTGGCAGGACTGCTTTTTAACCATTTTGCCCATGGTAAGTTTAATTGGTTGGACAACGCAATGCCTAGAATATCAATGGCTGCTATCGCCATAATAATAACCATTATTACCGCTTCGGGTCGGGACTCGTTGCTTTCCATCGGTTTGATATTGATTGTTGTGGTAGTAGTCCACAATTTTGCAGGTTACACTTTAGGTTATTATGGAAGTAAATGGGTAGGACTCGATGAAAAATCATCTCGAACCGTTGCTTTTGAAGTTGGTATGCAGAATTCGGGCCTTGCTTCTGGTATTGCCCTTGAAATGGGTAGACTGGCGACCATGGGATTAGCGCCAGCGGTATTTGGTCCATTTATGAATATTTCTGGCTCTTCTCTAGCCACCCTTTGGCAGCGAAAGACCAGGACATGATCGTTACAAATATTAAATCCCAATTTTCCCTTTTTATAGCATTTTAGGGCGTGGATAAGCTTACTTCTAAAGCGTGGGTTTAGCCTAAACGTGTTGTCGGTAACAAACTGTTGATATAATCAAAGGTAATGGGGAGGCTAAAAAAGAGCTTAACCACCGACTTCATGGTTCGCCATCTACATTTTAATCAACCAGATTGGGAGGAAGTTCAAAAAAACAAGACATTTTTTGAGGCATTAACAGTTTTTTATCAAAAAAAAAATATATTTACAAATAAAATTGGTTAACCAATCTAGTAAACCAATTAATTTGACGATTTAAACACATCCTATATTATGAAAAATAAACTGTTACAAAATGTTCGCTTTGGACTATTCCTGGCACTGATTATAGGCTATATGGTTTCTTGCGACAATGAAGAGGAAGGTCTACGGGCAGATAAGAGCATGGGAGAGCCAGCTGAACTTTCTGTGAATTTTAGCACTTCTTCCACCTTTTTGGAGGTTAGTACAACCAATACATCGTCTAATGGTAGAACATACTTATGGGATTTTGGTGTGGATGGTACTGATGAGGATACTTCCAATGAATTTGCGCCATCCTACACCTATGATGTTGGGGGTACCTACAATATCTCTTTAACAGTTACAGGCGAAGGCGGCCAAGAAAATACCCTTGTTCAACAAGTAACGGTTTCACGCGAAATGATAAATCCTATGGCCGCATTTACCACAGAAGAAGATTTTTTGATGGTGACCTTTAAAGATGAATCCGTTAACGCGGTTTCCTATTCTTGGGATTTTGGTGATGGAACTGGGACATCGACAGAGGCAAATCCAGTTTATACCTATGCTACCGCTGGGACTTATACGGTTTCCCTTGAGGTTACCAGCGCTACGGATGATACCGATACAGTGACATCCGATATTACCGTAGAAGCAATGCCTGTCGCTCCAGCTGCGGGCTTCAGTTTTACAGCAAACTTCTTAGAGGTTACATTTACAGATACTTCAGCGGCCAATGACGGGAATATCACAGCATATTCTTGGGATTTTGGAGATGGAAGTGGAACGTCAACGGAGCAAAGCCCGGTCTACACCTTTGCCGCGGCAGGAACGTATCAGGTAGCACTTACCATAACTTTTGATGATGTTTTAGGCGAAACTAGCTCAACCTCTACCCAAAGTGTTTCCGTAACCGCAGACCCGGGAGCCACAGCGACCTTCGCCGCAGTCATTCAAAATGCGGATTTTCAAACTTATCCAACGGCAGAAAATAACAATAACGATCTTGTCGATGCTTGGACGGTAGACCCTGACAATACTTTTAACGACATGTCGGCTACCTTTTTTGACTTCTGGAGGAATGACGATTTGGAAGCTTGGGTATCCGATCCTGTCAATAATGGTGGTCCAGGTACAACGGACAAAGCAAGTTCCTCTGGAACGGATGCCACGTCTGCCGGGGGAACATCGGATAGGTCCATTAAATTTGATAGCTCAGGTGAACGAGCATATCAACCTTTTGAGGTAGAAACGGATGTAATTTATAGCATCTCTGCTTTTGTCAGAACCGAGAGCACTCCTGTAGGTGAACTCGAGGGTACCTTCTATATTTTGTCTGACGAACCTTCAGCTGACACGGAATTGGCTTCGCTAGCATTGGTCACCGTTCCAGTGACCTCAAATGCGGTTGACGGATGGCAACAAGTTTCATTTAGCTTTAAAGCGGAGGAGACTTTTAGTTTCCCACAAGATCGTGTGGATGAGAATGCTTCGGATATTTTGACCTCCATAGATCAAAAGTTTGTGATATTCTATTTTGTTCCAACTACGACCGTGACTAGTGATAACGAGGTGTTCCTCACAGATGTGGTTATAACTACCCCAGGGTTCTAAAATGGATTCGTTCAGCAGTAAAAAGGATAACCCGATGATTGATTGTCATCGGGTTATTTGTTTATTCTGAGTATTGATTACTATCTGTTTCCTTTCATCGGAAGGATAGTTTGACAAGGCTGTTCCTTTATTATCGCTTTTCCAGCCATGCCTCATATTGCTGTTTTATCGCAGCATCGGTCAATGGATACAGACCAATAATTGATTCCCCTTTGTGTACTTTTTCCAATACAAATGCTTCGTATTTTTCCATGACAAGACATTCCTTTGCAATTTCTTCAACTAAGTGAATGGGAATTATGATTACACCATCTCCGTCGCCAACTACTAAATCCCCTGGAAACACAGCAACATCACCACAACCTATAGGTACATTGATATCCGTGGCCTGATGCAGTGTTAAATTGGTAGGTGCTGAAGGCTTTTGATGAAATGAGGGAAAATCCAGAGCAGCAACTGCCTCGGAATCCCTAAAACCCCCATCAGTGACCACTCCTGCGGCCCCTCTCTTCATCAGACGTGTTATTAGAATGGATCCCGCTGAAGCGGCCCGGGCATCTTTTCTACTATCAATTACTAAAACTCCGTTTTTGGGACACTGTTCAATGGCCAATCTTTGTGGATGTTTGGCATCTTGAAAAACCTGAATGGGATTCAAATCCTCTCTTGCGGGAATATATCGTAACGTAAATGCCTCACCCACCATTTTTTTGGAATTTAATGGATGCACATTTTGAATAAACTGGTTTCGTAACCCCCTTTTGAATAATGCAGTGGCAATGGAAGCCGTGCTTATGTGCTGATAGGTTGCCAGAAGAGAACTTGAGATTGCCATAATTTTACAGGGGATTAAATTCGAAAAAGGTATTTTACTGTTAAAAATTTGCCAAGTTTTCAAATATACATATATTTGGTAAACCAATCTGGTAAACCAATTTAGATGAACTACTCTTCGAGACTATTGTGGTGCTTTCTCCTTGCACTTCTTATGGGCTGCCAAAATGAAAAGCAGATAGGCTATGTATCAACTATCGATGAGTTCAATCAAGCTGTAAAAGAAGCACAACCTGGAACTACAATAACCTTGGCAAATGGGATATGGAAAGATACGGAATTGCTTTTTGAAGGCAAAGGGACGAAAGAAAACCCTATTCGACTAACAGCGGAAGAGAAAGGAAAAGTGGTATTGGAAGGTCAATCTAACCTAAGAATGGCAGGGGAATATCTTCATGTTGAGGGCTTGGTCTTTAAAAATGGGTATACCCCGACCAATGAAGTTATCTCATTCAAAAAAGACAAGAACTCATTGGCGAACAATAGCCGTCTAACGGAATGCGTAATAGATAATTTCAGTAATCCCGAACGACATGAGCCGGACTCTTGGGTTGCCATCTATGGCAAGAACAATAGAGTAGACCATAATCATTTAGTGGGAAAAAGAAACCGTGGCGTAACGATGATAGTGCGATTAAATTCTGTTGAAAGCCAGGAAAACCAGAATCAAATAGACCATAATTACTTTGGACCAAGACAAAACCTTGGCTCTAATGGGGGTGAGACCTTGAGAATTGGGACTAGTCATTATTCCAGAAAAAACTCAAATACGCTGGTTGAATCCAACTACTTTGAAAGGTGCAATGGAGAACATGAAATAATTTCGAACAAGTCCGGTCAAAATACCTATAAAAACAACGTTTTTTATGAATGTACCGGAACCTTGACAATGAGACATGGGAACCAAACTTTGGTAGATGGCAATGTTTTTATTGGAAATAATAAGCCTAGCACCGGTGGAATCCGAGTGATCAATGGGCAGCAAACGGTTACCAATAATTACGGAATTGGGTTAACGGGTTATCGTTTTCGAGGTGCTTTTGTGATCATGAACGGCATTTACAATTCCCCAATCAATAGATATGACCAAGCCAAAGATGCTGTGGTAAAGAACAATACCTTCATTAATTGTGACCACGTGCAGTTCTGTGCTGGTGCAGATGAGGAAAGAACGGCACCCCCTGATAATTGTATTGTGGCCAACAATATTTTTTACAATGAAAATCAGGATAAGCTATTCACCGTATATGATGATATTACTGGAATAACTTTCAAAGACAATATCTTAAGTCCAAACATAGAAACCATTTCAAATGAAGGGTTTGTACCAATGAAGTTGGAACTTTCCATGAATGATAAGGGGTTTTTATTACCTGAGAATAGTGGTAGCGAAGCAGGAGCATCCATAAGTAATGAAATAGCTACAAAAGTGAATACGGGAGTTTCATGGTACACCAAAGCGCCAAGGGATATTGCTTTGGGTTCCGGAAAAACCATCGAAGTTCCTGAGGGCTTAAATACCCTATATGATGCAGTAAAAGAAGCAAACGCTGGAGATATTTTGGTTTTGAATAATCAAGGTGCTTACACTTTAACCAAAACCATATCCATTGACAAACCTTTGACGATAAAAGCCTCTGATATATCAAAACCGCTGGTGTACTGGGAGAAAAAATCATTGTTTCAAATTGAAAACGGAGGGAGCCTTTCTTTGGACGGAATCCGGTTTGATGGTGAGGAGGCTCCAGACAGGACCGGAAACTCGGTAATCACGACCAGCAAATATTCGATGAACAAAAACTATAAATTGTTCATCAATAATTGTGATTTCACCAACTTGGATGTCAACCATTCCTATGATGCCATTCGCGTGTATAAAAACACCTTTGCGGATACCATCAGTATTACCAATTCAAAATTCAGGACCATTTCAGGGAATGTTGTTGCCCTGGACAAAGAAACCGACGATATTGGTATCTACAATGCCGAATATGTAATTGTCAAGAACAATAGTTTCCAAGATGTGGGAGGAGTTGTTTTAAGATTGCATCGGGGCGGTAAGGATGAGAGTACTTTTGGGCCTTTCCTTGAGATGGAACATAACGTTTTTGATGTCGTTGGACATGACAAAAGAAACAAATACGACGCATCCGTATCCCTATATGGTGTGCAGGTAGTGGATGTCAAAAACAACATTTTTAATAAATCCCTGGGTTTGAAAATGCATTTGGTGGTGGGTGAGCCTATCGTACATATTTTGAACAATAATTTTTTCGAATCCGAAAGCCTCGATGTTACTGGGGACCAGAAGTATATAGTGGAAAATATGTGGTCTTTTTCTCCTGATTTTAGAGATGACACCTATCAATTGAATGATACTTCACCACTTCGCAAGTTGGCCACGGATGGTTTGGACCTAGGATTGATACCAAATTAGCGAATGAGGAATCAGCAAAAAACATATCTCTTATTTGTTAGTTTATTGATTTGCACGGGAATTGGAGCTCAAGAACATCCCAACCTCATTTTGACCAAATCTGGGGTAGAATCGATACGAAAGAATTTAGGGACCACTTCTTTATTTGACTCTTCACTAAAGACTGTACAAAACGCAATTGACAAAGAGATTGCTTCTGGGATAGATGTTCCAATTCCGAAAGACTATTCTGGGGGATATACCCATGAACGACATAAGCGCAATTTTTTGGCGATGCAAAAGGCGGGTGTGCTTTTTCAAATCTTAAATGACGAAAAATACGCAGTTTATGTTCGGGATATGCTCTTCAGCTATGAATCGTTGTATAAGACTTTGCCCCTTCATCCCAAAGAAAGATCATATGCTAGAGGCAAATTGTTCTGGCAGTGTTTGAACGATTCCAATTGGTTGGTTTATACGAGTCAGGCATATGATTGTATCTATGAGTTTTTGTCCAAAAAAGAACGGGAGATGCTGGAAAAAAACCTCTTTCAACCTTTTGCCGATTTTATTTCCGTAGAAAACCCACAATTTTTTAACCGTGTCCATAACCATAGTACTTGGGGCAATGCAGCGGTGGGGATGATTGGTTTGGTTATGGGTGATGATGAATTGGTAGATAGAGCCCTTTACGGAATTAAAGATGCAAACTTAAAGTTGTATGCCAAGGACAACGATGGAGGATTCATTAAAACCGAAGGTAAAGCAGGCTTCCTCGCCAATTTGGACGAGCCTTTTTCTCCAGATGGATATTATACCGAAGGACCCTATTATCAGCGATATGCCATGTATCCTTTTTTGATTTTTGCGGTGGGATTACATAACGCAAGACCAGAGTTGAAGATTTTTGAATACAAGGATAGCGTTCTTTTGAAATCGGTCAAGACCTTGATTAACCTTTCGGATAAGGACGGCGAGTTTTTTCCCATAAACGATGCCCAAAAAGGCATGTCCATATTTTCAAGGGAATTGACCACCGCGGTGGACATCGCCTATCATTATGGTATTAAGGACCCAGAGCTATTGGATATCGCTCAAAAACAGAATCGGGTGCTTTTGGATGATTCGGGTATGGCAGTTGCCAAAGCCATTTCGCAAGGACGGGCAAAACCGTTTTTAAAAAAATCCGTTGCGTATTCAGATGGCCCGAAGGGTGAAAAAGGTGGAATATCCGTATTAAGACAACAAGATTTGGAGCTTGTTTTTAAATATACCGCGCAAGGTTTAAGTCACGGGCATTACGACAAGCTATCCTTTATGTTATATGAAGATGGCCATGAGGTGATTCAAGACTACGGAATGGCACGTTTTGTCAATATTGAGCAAAAAGGAGGAGGGAATTACCTAAAGGAGAACAAAACCTGGGCCAAACAATCCATAGCGCATAATACCCTGGTCGTTAACGAAACTTCTCATTTTGATGGAAAATATGAACTGGGAAGCAAGTACCATTCACAAAGGTTTTTTTCAAAAACATCGGATGATAAGGTACAGGTTGTTAGTGCCAAAGAGGGTAGTGCATATCCCGGTGTTGTGATGCATCGGACAGTGGCTATGATTCAATCCAAAGAGTTTGATAAACCTATGCTACTGGATGTTTTCAAAGTAAATGCCAACAAAAAGAACACCTATGATTTTCCCATACATTTTATGGGACAAGTAATCCAGACCAATTTCGAATATGCTGCTCCAGGAACATTGGAAACCCTGGGAACAAAAAATGGATATCAGCATTTGTATTTGGAAGCTAGCGGAATTTCAAAAAAGGGGAATGGAAAACTCACTTGGATGAGAAACAATCAATTCTATACTTGGACTTCTACCACTAAGGAGGGTGATGTCTTTTTATTTACAAGATTGGGCGCCAATGACCCTGAGTTTAATTTAAGACGGGATGCCGGCCTAATTCTGCGAAGAAAAGAAAGTCAAAACACCTTGTTCGTTTCGGTGATAGAAGCTCATGGTGAATATAGTCCAGTAACGGAATTGTCGTCAAATTCAACAAGTAGTATTTTGGAGTTAGCTATTGAACTAGATACGGATATGTATACCGCAATCTCTGTGAAGCATAAAAATGGGAAGCGGGCCATTTTACTACTTTCAAACCAAGACCCATCGCCGGAAACTCTACATAAACAGAAAATAAACACAAAAGAACATCAATGGAAAGGCCCTTGCCATTTTGTTGATTTTAAATCCTAAGAGTACTATGAAAACATTTGGAGCAAGTAAGGAATTCATTAAAGGAAATGCACTGGACTGGGAAACGGTGGGACCAGGTTTAAAGCGAAAAATCATGGGATATGATGATAAAATTATGTTAGTAAAGGTTCATTTTGAGGTGGGTGCTGTTGGGCAAATGCACGAGCACTACCATTCGCAGGTCACGTATGTGGAAAGTGGAAGTTTTGATGTGACCATTGATGGAAAAACACAAACGCTAAAAGGAGGAGATTCCTTCTATATTCCGCCACATGCCTTGCACGGGGCGCTATGTACGGAAGCGGGGGTGCTAATCGATGTTTTTAGTCCCATACGCGAGGATTTTATGCAATAGCGACCAAGCTTTTTTTGATTTTGCTCAGAGTAGGTAATTTTTGCCGCAACAGATTCATAAAATTCTAAAATTTTAACATTTAAATGATAAAATCATTTTTTTTTGGCTTTTATATAACATATATTTGGTAAACCAAACTGGTTAACCAATTTGGTTATTCAACAGAAAAGACCTGAAAACAACAACAACTAAAACTATAGCAACTAACAAAAAAAGGACAGGTGCACGCCTATCCTTTCATACCTTACTTCTTTCGGAGGGAAGTAAAATTCAACAAATACATATTAAAATGCTTATTTGAAGAATTCAAAAATAATCAAATTCTTCCAATTTTCATATTAGCTATTTGTTGTGACCAAAATGGTTTCGATGCACCAAACGTCATCGAATATCATGCGAACTGTAATTAACTATGTAACAAATGAGCTTAAAAACTAAACTTTTTCTAGTTGGAGCATTGCTGGCCAATATCCAACTTTTTGCACAGCAGATTGGTACCGTTACCGGGACGGTTACGGATGCCAACAGTGTTCCCATTCCAGGGGCCAACGTTATCGTCCTAAATACCAACAGAGGGGTCCAAACTGATTTTGATGGAAATTATTCCATTCAAGTATCCTCGGGTGAAGTATTGCGCTTTTCCTACATTGGTTATGCCCCCCAGACCGTACTTGTCGAAGCGCAACAGACCATCGATATCGTGCTGCAGGAAGACACTGAAAAATTGGATGAGGTCGTGGTCATTGGATATGGAACACAAAAGAAGTCTTTACTTACTGGAGCGATTTCAAAAGTGGTCAACGAAGATTTGGACCAAATTTCGGTTTCTCGAATCGATGAAGCTTTGATCGGTCAGGCCGCTGGAGTAAACATCCAAAATACGGAAGGCGAGGCAGGGGGAGCACCAACCATACGAATTCGCGGTGTGGGTTCCATTACCTCCAATAGCGGCCCTCTTGTAGTCTTGGACGGTGCTGTTGTGGATTCCGATTTCTTGACAAACTTGGACATGAACAACGTAGAATCGTTCGAGGTGCTAAAGGATGCTGCCTCGGCAGCGATTTTTGGTTCGCGTGGAGCGAATGGGGTAATACAAATCACAACCAAACAAGGTAAAGAAGGTAAACCAAAATTTACCTACAATACGTTCACCGGTTTTAAGGAGGGCAGAAGAAGTGAAGACTATGATATCGACTTTGAGGCGGAACTCCAAAGGGAAATTGCAATAACCGGAGGGCTGTCACTGGGAAGCCAAATGAGGCAGTTGATCAATGCCGAAAACGATTGGCAGGATATTATTTTAAACGGAGGTACCATACAAAGTCATAGTTTTAGCGTTCGAGGTGGTACCAAGAAAACGAAGTATAACCTCAATCTAAGTTACGTCTCTGATGATGGGGTATTATTAACCGATAGCTTCGAACGGTATCAGGCTCAAGTAAAATTGGATACGGAACTTTCAGATAAATGGAAAATAGGAGCTAGTTTTTCACCTTCTTTTTCCAATCGTAGACGATTTAGTGCCACGGGTCTTTATGACGTAATACGTCAACCTTCATGGGTCCCAGCCAGATTGGACGCCACAAATATCAACTTTGTCAATCGAGTACGCGATGGCGGAAGATATGCAGATGCCCAAGTAGGGGACTACGTACTTCAAAGAATGTTCGATGATTTTGCCTTCCCAGATGGGGCCACAAGCATTTTTGATTCCAACGGTAATTTCTTGGGCGTTCCGGTAGGAAGCGGAACCGATGTAAGTAATACGAGTAACATCAATCCTTTGGCAAAACTATTGGAGCGAGAGCGTCTTGAAGACCGATACAACTTTTTTGGCCGAATGTATGTGGATTACAAATTCACCAAGGATCTAAGCTTTCGGTCATCCTTCACAGCAACCTATGAAAACCGGATAAGGACCAATTATGAAGGGGTAAATGAATCCAGAAATGGCGCTGCGGGGGCAAATGCCAGAAATGATACGAGAAGCAGATACGCTTTGATTTCTGACAATATCCTGAGTTTCAATAAAACCAGTGGTAAGCATGAAATCAGTGCTATAGCTGGGGCCTCTTTCGAACGTCGATTCTTCGAAGAAACGATAATTGAAACCAGTGGATTTACTTCAGACCTGATTCCCAACGTTGGAGGTGGTTCCATCATTAACCAGGCCACGGCCTTTGAATACGAAAACCTTTTAAACTCTTTTTTCGGAAGGGCCATTTATTCCTATGATGGGAAGTACCTCTTCAACGCAAGTTATCGAACGGATGGGAGTTCCATATTCGGTAGTGACGTCAAATATGGTGGATTTCCGGCCGCTTCCTTGGGTTGGGTAGTCTCCAACGAAAACTTTTTAAGGGACAGTAATGTCGTAAATCAACTAAAGTTTCGGGTGAGCTACGGTGTGACCGGTACAAATGATCTGGCTTCTGGTTCATTTCTAACGGATAATTACCCTTCACTGGCCCTTTTACAACCTTCTAGTGCGGTGGTGGACGGAACGATTGTAAATGGTTTTGACCCTGCCAATATTCCAAACCCAAATTTGCAGTGGGAACGGTCCATTGAGATAAATCCTGGTGTTGATTTCGGCTTGTTCAATAATGTACTTTCTGGTTCTGTAGATTACTACAAAAGAACCAGCGACAATCTTCTCTTGAATAATCCTGTAGCCGGTACCACGGGCTTTACGAATGCCTTGGTGAACCTTGGCGAAGTGGAAAACGAAGGGCTTGAATTTGAGCTTAGAGCACGGTTTATCAGTACTGAAAAAGTACGATGGGGAGCAACCTTGATAGGCTCTTTCAATGAAAATACCCTAGTGGAATTTGGAGATTCAAATGGACAAGTTGTCAATACCGGAGATGGTAGTAGATTGGTAGAATGGATCAATCAAGAGGGACAGCCAATCTCTTCCTTTTATGGCTATGTATTTGACAGGGATATACCTTTTGAGTTTTTGAGTGATCCTTTCCGACAGGTAGGAAATAGAACTCAATTTGCTTACGCCAAGGATTTAAATGGCGACGGGCTCATCGATGAAGATGACAAGACCATTTTGGGAGACCCTTATCCCGATTTAATATGGAGTTTTGGAAACGATCTTAGGGTTGGTAACGTGGACTTTAGCTTCTTGTTCCAAGGAAGTCATGGGGCAAAGACCTATAATTTGGGGGATCAATATGTTTTTGATTTCTTCAATAGCAATACGGTAGATTTTGACCGCTCAATTACCCCGGATCAACAATTTTTGGTCCAACGGATATTTACAAGCCAGTTGGTCCAAAACGCTGGATATCTGGCACTACGTACCGTTAGTCTTGGATATAATTTCCCGAGGGATATTACCTCCGCTTTAAAACTGACAAATTTAAGGTTATATGCTACCGGACAAAATCTATTGTTCATAACGGCTTCTGATTATTCCGGTTGGAATCCCGAGCATATTAGGACCCTTCCGAACGGTCCCCTCACCTTTGGCTACCAAAGAGGCGGAACTGCAATCAATAGAACAATCACCTTAGGGCTTAATGTTGAATTTTAACATACAAAAAAGACTTATGAAACATATAAAACTTTTGATACTTGGTTTGGGCTTGGTTTTTAGTGCCTGTGATTTGGACCCAGAGCCTATAAATGCAACAACTATTGATGATTTCTTTAACGATGATGATGAAATATTGTCTGGCATCATTAATATTTATGATGGTCTGCAGGGAAGTAACCCCTTGGAGGGTGATGGTGGTTTTAATAATCCCTTTTTAGGTATCCAAATTGAGTACCAAATGGGGGAAATCCTGAGCGATAATGCCAGGACGAAAAGTGGTTCACCCCAAGGGTTTGAATTTGAGACATTTACGGTGATACCTCAAACAGCGGCAGTGACGACCTACTACCGTAGCATGTATCGCATTATTTTCGATGCCAACGTGGTTTTGGAAAATCTGGAAAACGCATCAGCGGAGAATGCGAACAGATTTGAAGCCGAAGCCCGTTTCTTGAGGGCCTATGCGTATTTTAATCTAGTGCGTTATTACGGAGGAGTTCCCTTGGTGGATCGGGTGATTTTTCCTGACGAAACAGAGATAGCGTTTACCCGGGTTCCAGAAAATGAAATATATGATTTTATACTCGAAGATTTACAGTTCGCTGTCACCAGTGACCTAGATAATAGTTTTAGAACAAGAGCTTCCAAGGCGGCCGCGCAAACGCTTCTAGCCAAAGTCTATCTTACTTTGGGAATCAGTTACCTAGAGGCGCAACGCCTATTGGAAGAAGTAATGGACAGTGGCGATTACAGTCTTGAGGAGGATTTCCTGGATATCTTTTATACAGAAGATAATAGTGAAACCATTTTTTCAATTGGCTTTGATGATACCAATGTCAATGATAGTCAAGGCTTTTCAGCGGAGTTCTTGGACGCGGTTGGCCGTGGAACAGGTTCTAACTACGCAACTGCCGAACTGGTAGCGGCCTTTGAAGCATTTGGCGGAAATAGGGGACAGTTCTCATTTAGGGAGGACCCTGGAAACCCAGGTTTATTTCAAACCGTAAAGTTTTTACCGATTGTGGATGAGAACGTTGGTGTGACTTCGGCACCTGCGAATCCCAGGATAGCCGGAAACGATTGGATAGTCACTCGGTATGCGGATGTATTGCTACTTCATGTGGAGTCAATCCTCGCAGGAGGAATGTCCACCACCGCCCCAGCTGCATTGGAATCATTTCAAGCGGTTAGAGATAGAGCTGGATTGACCGATACTGTAACTGAAATAACCATGGAAGACTTGATGAATGAACGTAGGGTTGAGCTGGCCTTCGAAAACCATCGTTTTCTGGATTTAAAACGATTTGGGGTGGCACAGCAAGTGTTGTCCGAGTTCTCTGCCGCCAATAGCCATGATTTTCAAGCTTTTGAGCTTTTACTGCCAATTCCTGCCGCTGAAATTTCGATTAGCCAAGGTTTTTTAGAGCAAAATCCAGGATACCCTAATTAATAAGAATGTTATGAGAAAAAATGTTTTAAATAGAATAATAGTGTTCAGAATAAGTGTTTTATCACTGTTACTAAGTATGGTTTCTTGTGATTTTATAGAAGAACTTCCGGAAGCAAATTCCCAAGTGGATGAAACTCCACCTACAGCGTTTTTTACGTTTACGAATGGTGTGGAGGTAGAGACCTTCAATGAGGTCAGTTTTGCCAACCAATCCAGTAATGCAACCGCCTTTGCATGGGACCTGGGAGACGGGACCATATCTACCGAAGTCGACCCCTTTCATACCTACGCGGGGGAGGGCTCCTTTACGGTTACCTTAACCGTTTCAGATGCGTTAAATCAATCCGCTACGTACTCTGAAACTATCGAACTGATAGAACCGGAAGCTCCCGCAGTACCAGACCCTGTCTTGCTAAACATGGATTTTGATAGATTGCCAAAATCCTCTGGTTCAGACTGCACCTGTTCAGGTTGGATCAATACAGATGTAGGTGAACAAGGAGAGTCCAGTAGCGGTAACGGTTCAGATGTTCTTAAGTTGGATAATGCAGAACCTGATCATGCCTATCAAGAATTTGCGGTCGTTCCCAACGCGGAATATCGAGTTGAAATACCCTATCTTTTTCAGTCAGATCAAGCTGGCGACCTTCCAAGTTCGCTGGAAATACGGGTTTTGGCAGGTGAAGGATATGTTGACGGTTACACCCCGGTTTATTTTACCGATACTACGGAAATCCCACAAAGTGGATTTGGATATGCCACGGTGGCGCAAATTGAAGAAGCTGACAATAACTTGACGATTCAAGTGGTGGAGAATCCGAACAGCGGAGACTATAGAAGCTTTGTCTTTACGTTTAATTCCGGTGCAAACGATAGTGTGGCGCTGTTCATACGCGGTATCGGAAATTCAGGTCCCGAGGATCCAGCAGATTTTGCCCGTTATGGTTACGCGAGTGGAGATGAAGAAATTAGGGTAGATTCCGTAATAATAACTGCGGTTAATTAATCGTATCTGTATCTGTTTAAAAACTATACACTGTCAATACAATGAAACTTTTGGTAACCTTTTTGAGTGCTGTCCTATTATTTTCGATACAATGCGGTTTGGCACAGACCCGAGAGAATTCTGACACAGTTGAAAATATTCCAGCGCAAGTCAGAAAGAAGAAGAAAAAAAAGAAAAAATATAGGTTGCCAAAAGTTGATTTGAGCCATTGGAAAGTGACTATTCCAGAAGGGAGTGGCAAAGGAGGGGCCATTAGTGTCGCACCGCCCGAAATTCTGGATTATGCGAACAATGAAACCCTACGTCCATACATGTATAACGATTCCAGTGCCGGGGCACTCGTCTTTTATGCCTACCCGAGTGAGGCAACCACTGCGAACACCAAATACTCACGTTCTGAACTTCGAGAACAAATGGAGCCGGGGAATGATAACGTAAACTGGACATTCGCAGATGGTGGTTACTTGAAAGCTAAGATGTCGGTTCCGGAAATCACGAAAGACTCGGATGGCAAACCGCATCGAACGATTGTTGTGCAAATCCACGGAAGGTTGACCAATGAACAACGGGATTTGATTGGACAAAAGGATAATAATGCTCCCCCCATTTTGAAAGTATACTGGAAGGAAGGCAAGATTCGGGTTAAAACCAAGGTGTTAAAGGAAAGAGGGGTTTCATCTGAAGGGATTCTACATGAAGAAGCTTGGGGCGATGACGAAGGAAGAACTTTTAAAGAAGAAGTTGGCTCCGGCAAGTTTGTCGTGGAGGTAAAGGTAAGCGATGGTAAAATGGTGGTGTCTTTGAATAAGAATGAATTCTTCGTCTATGACGATTTAAGTATGAGAAGGTGGGGTGTTTTCGAAAACTATTTCAAGGTGGGGAACTATTTCCAAACAAGGGATAAAGGGGCCTACGCCAAAGTCAATCTTTACGAACTTGAAGTTTCCCATTAAACCCGCATGTCATATGAAAAAAAGCACTATGGCAATTCCCATTTTTTTGTTGTTTATCCTGAGTGGCTTCATGATTATTCAGGCATGTGGCCAAAGTGAAACAAAGGAAGATGAAACATTGGTTTGGACCACTGGGGAGGATAATGATACATCACAAAATAACAATTCCGAAGAGGGAGATGGTCAATCCTCGGAAGAGCAGGCCGAAGAGGGAAATGATTCCCAAGAAAGCGGGTCTTTTGTCTTACCAAATATAGACCTAAGGAATTGGAAGGTTACGTTACCTGTAGGAAACAATGGCAAACCCATAGAAGTGGAACCCCCTGAAATCTTGGATTATGCAACCAATGAGACTTTGCTTCCTTTCATGTATAACGATTCAATTGACGGCTCTCTAGTATTTTATACCTATCCTGGAGTTACTACACCTAACTCCTCAAGATCTAGGACAGAGTTGCGCGAGCAGATGGTTCCCGGCAGCAATAGTACAAACTGGACCTTTGCTCAAGGTGGAACCATGAAAGGAGAAATGTCCATGGAGGAAATCTCGAAAGATGGTGATGGCAAATACCACCGCACGATAATTATGCAGATTCACGGCAGGCTTACCAATGAACAACGGGATTTAATTGGTGAGGACGATAACAATGCACCTCCCGTACTTAAAATTTACTGGCAAAATGGAATCATCCGAGTGAAAAGTAAGGTGTTGAAGGATGAAAGTACTTCGGGTACGGCTCTTTTATACACCGATGCCTGGACAGATGATGACGGATTTAACTTTAGTGAAGAAGTGGGTTTTGATAGGTTTTCCTTAGAAGTAAAAGCAAGTGAAGGACGGATGGAAGTTATTTTGAACAAAAGTGAGTCTATTGTTTTTAGTGGCTTAAGCATGGATAAATGGAGTGTTTTCGAGAATTACTTTAAAGCCGGGAACTATTTGCAGACCACGGATGAGGGTGCTTTTGCCAAGGTAAAGATTTATGAACTTGAGGTTAATCATTAGGAATAAATTGAGTTAGTTTAGTTATTTAGGGGGGCTATTGATAATCAAGGTTATCAATGGCTCTTTTCTTCAAAAAAAGCGGAATTATCCCATTATTTGTTGAAAGATTTTTTTAAATTTAACAAACCAATCTGGTTAACCAATCTGGTTCAAGATATGAAAGTAGAAATTTTAACAAAAAACGAGAATAGCAATATCCAACGAGAGATTATTTCGAAGTTAAGAGATTATATAGAGTACAAAAACTTGGAGCCAGGGGATAAGTTGCCTTCAGAAAGGATGTTGACCGAGAGATTTCAAGTAAGTCGGAGCAATATTCGAGAAGCGATTCAAAAATTGGAGTTCTACGGAATTTTGAAGTCCAGACCCCAAAGCGGGACTTTCATTGCAAATATCGGCAGGGTTGCCATGAGCGGAATGCTTGATGATATTTTAAGGCTGGAAGACCCTGACTTTAAATCTCTGGTCGAGACCCGTATTCTTTTGGAATTGAAAACCGTAAAATTAGCTGCCTTGCGCAGAACAGATGAAGATCTGGAAAAGTTAAAAGATGCTTTGGATGCCTACGAAACTAAAGTCCTAAATGGAGAAAGTGCTGTAGAAGAAGATTTACTTTTTCATTTGGCAATTGCAAAAGCAAGCAAAAATGTTACCATGAATACGTTTATGCTGATTATTACACCGGAGATTATCACAAATTTTGAAAAGTACCATGTTTGTGACTCAAATCTATCCATGCAAGGAATTACGGAGCACAAAGAGATTTTTGATGCTATAAAGGATGGAGATCCCAAAAGAGGCAAAGAAAAGATGAAAGCACACTTTAAGGTATTGTACCAATATTGTTACAATACCTAAACATGCTGGTGAAAATGAAAATGCACGCTTCATTTTCACTGTTTAGATCAAATTAAGGAGGGAAGTAGAATTTAACTAAAAAAATTGCATAACCCAGTACCAAAAGGATGGGGATGTATTTTATCTGGTTTCATATGTTCTACCCAATGACGTGGATTTTAGAATAGAAAATATCCAAATTTAATGGGTTTTCGGACCCCTAGACCATTGATATATGAAACTTAAAGGCTTACGTTGGTGGGTTATAACATTGATAGCACTTGCAACGGTTATCAATTATATAGACAGACAAGCGTTACCTGTATTATGGCCAGATATGGCTGAGGAGCTGTATCCCGATAAAACATCGGATGAGAGAAAGGGCATCTATGCATTGATTTCCACTTTCTTCATCTTTTCCTACGCATTTGGGCAGGCCATTTTTGGGAAGATTTTTGACAAGATCGGAACAAGATTGGGTTTTACCCTATCTATAGGATTTTGGTCCTTGGCCACAGCTTTGCATGCTTTTGCCAAGGGAGTGGTGAGTCTTTCCATTTTTCGGTCCTTATTGGGTATAGCTGAAGCAGGAAATTGGCCTGGAGCCGCCAAAGGAAACGCTGAATGGTTTCCAACCAAGGAACGCGCTTTTGCACAAGGAATCTTCAATTCGGGTGCGGCAATAGGGGGAATAGTCGCCTTTCCCACTATTGGCCTCTTATCCGTTTATTTCAGTTGGCATTACATTTTTATTTTGGTTGGTCTCTTAGGACTGATTTGGCTCGTTCCCTGGTGGATTTTGGTAAAATCACACCCAGCAAAACATCCATGGATTTCTGACGAAGAGCGAGCGTATATTTTGACCGGACAACAGAACCAGGACAAGGATGGGGATGGGGTTCAAGATGAAGGATACAATCCTCCAACGGGCAAAATGCTGTCCCATAAAGAAAGTTGGGGGGTTATTATTGCTTCTGCGGCAATTGATCCCATTTGGTGGTTATTCATTTTTTGGATTCCCATATATCTCAATGAGGTGTATGGCATGGATGTGAAAGCCATCGGATTTTACGCTTGGGTACCTTACGTAGGTGCCATGATAGGGGCGTGGTTCGGGGGACTTTTAGCACAAAATCGTATTAAAGCCGGTTGGACCGTAAACAAAACCCGAAAGCTGGTAATTACCTTGGGCTGCTTGATAATGTTGCCCACTTTGTTGGCCATGGCTAATCCTGGAGGGCCTGAAATAGCCGTGATGTTAATGGCAATCATTCTCTTCGGTTTTCAAGTTGCCATCGGGAATGTACAAACCTTACCAAGCGATTTACTGGGGGGGAAATCAGTCGGCACATTAGCCGGTTTGGCTGGTATGGCGGCAAAATTGGGAGCTTTCGGCTTAACGGCTTTGGTGCCCTGGTTAACCTCTGGCGGAAACTACACACCCGCATTTGTAATTGGCGCCGCATTGGCCATCATAACCATGGCAAGTGTCTGGATACTGTGCCCAAAAATTGAACCCCTACAAGAACAACATAATTAGATAGTTAAAACTAAATCCAACAAATAAAATGAGTGATTCAAAAGGAAAAATAGCGGTTATCACAGGTGCAACAGGAGGTATTGGCTTTCAAGTTGCCAAAAGACTGGGTGAAGACGGCTATACAGTGATTTTAAATGGAATTGAGGATGGGAAAGGTGCAGAGCGAATAAATGAACTTACTTCCGCAGGTATTGATGCCGAATATTACGGTTTTGATGTGACGAACGAAGAGGAGGTCAATGCCAATATCAATAAAATTGGCGTAAAATATGGAAAAATAGATGCCTTGATCAATAATGCCGGAGGTCTTGGAGGGAGGTCACGTTTTGAGGAAATGACCACGGAATTCTATAGAAAAGTGATGGCTTTGAACCTTGATTCCACTTTTTTCGTTTCAAGGGCCGCCATTCCTTTATTGAAGAAAGGGGATAACCCGTCCATCATCAATTATACTTCAAATGCAGGATGGAATGCAGGGGGACCTGGAGCAGGAATTTATGGGACCTCAAAAGCAGCGGTACATACCTTAACACGGGCCTTGGCAAAAGACTTGGCGGAGTACGGTATTCGAGTCAATGCGGTTTCTCCCGGAACTATAGACACTCCTTTTCATGAGCAAATCAAATCAACCAAGCCTGAGGTTTTTGCTTCCTGGAAAAATAATATCATGTTGGGCCGCCTGGGTCAACCTGAAGAAGTTGCCTCTGTAATTTCCTTTTTGGTAAGTGATGATGCCGCGTTCCTAACCGCAGAAACCATTCAAATTGGGGGAGGACAAGCTCTGGGTATTTAATTAAAAAATGTAGTGGGCAATTGGGGGAGTATCCCTATAAAAACAGCATGATATTTCAATCTTAAGGAATAAAATCAACTAGAAGCAATCAATAAATGAAAAAAGTAGTCACATTTGGGGAAATTATGTTACGACTGGCTCCACAGGGATTCTTGAGATTCTCACAAGCCAATAATTTTGATGTGGTTTACGGGGGAGGCGAATCGAATGTTGCAGTCTCACTGGCCAATTATGGCGTCCCCGTGGATTTTGTCACCCGACTTCCAAACAATGATATTGGGCAATGTGCGCTTATGGAAATGCGCAAACGTGGCGTGGGTACGGATAAAATTGTATTTGGAGGAGACCGACTTGGGATTTACTTTCTGGAGACCGGTGCGGTTTCCAGAGGCAGTAAGGTGGTATATGACCGGGCCCATTCTGCCATGGCTGAAATACAAAAAGGCATGATCGATTGGAAAGAGGTGTTTGCTGAGGTTGAATGGTTCCACTGGACAGGAATAACACCAGCAATTTCGCAAGGTGCTGCCGATGCCTGTCTTGAAGCGGTTAAAATGGCCAGTGAAATGGGGGTTACCATATCCACGGACTTAAACTACCGCGCCAAACTTTGGAAGTATTGCGATGATGCAAAAAGGGAGGAAATCATGTCGGAGCTTACGGCCTACTGCGATGTAGTTTTGGGCAATGAGGAAGATGCCGAAAAGCACTTCGGCATTAAACCAGAAGGATTGGATATCACGACCCAAGGAGAACAGGTTAAAGCAGAAGCCTTCTTATCCGTTTGTAAACAGATGATGGAGCGTTTCCCAAGAGCCAAAAAAGTAATTACAACGTTAAGAGGCTCCCTTTCTGCTTCCCATAACACTTGGGCCGGGGTATTGTATGATGGAAAAACCATGTATAAATCCCCAGAATACCAAATTACCCATATTGTGGATCGTGTAGGGGGAGGGGATTCCTTTATGGGCGGACTGATTTATGGTCTTTTAAAATACCCTGAAGACGACCAAAACGCTTTGAATTTTGCTGTGGCCGCTTCATGTTTAAAACACACCATTAAAGGAGATGCTAACTTGGTTACGGTCCCTGAAGTAGAGAAATTGATGGGGGGTGATGCTTCTGGAAGAGTGGCAAGATAAGTTTGATATGGCACAATATTCAAGAATAGAGGTAGCAGAGACGATGAGGCTCCAGGGAATGGTGCCCTTGTTTTACCATCCCAATATTGAATTGGGAAAAAAGGTCCTGAAGTCCTGTTATGATGGAGGTTCACGACTTATGGAGTTTACTGCAAGAGGAGACTTTGCTTTTGAGGTTTTTTCGGAACTTAACAAATACGCTATCAAGGAATTGCCGGGAATGATTTTGGGCGTTGGGTCCATTACGGATGCAGCTGCAGCTTCTTTATTTATCCAAATGGGAGCCAACTTTATCGTGACCCCCTCCCTAAGGGAAGACATAGCTGTCGTTTGCAACCGACGGAAAGTGTTATGGTCCCCTGGATGTGGTTCATTGACAGAAATCAATAGAGCTGAGGAATTAGGTTGTGAAATAATTAAACTGTTTCCGGGTTCCTCCTATGGTCCTGGGTTCGTAAAAGCGATAAAAGGACCGCAACCATGGTCAAGCATCATGCCAACCGGAGGGGTAAGTACAGAAAAGTCTAATCTTGAAAGTTGGTTTACCGCAGGTGTACTATGCGTGGGCATGGGTTCAAAACTTATTTCTAAGGAAATTTTAGAGACGCAGGATTTCGTGGGACTACAATCACTGATTTCAAAAACTTTAAAAACAATTCAGGAAGTAAAAATCCAAAAATGATTGAATAGTTCAAGAAATAAGTGCAACCCGTCGTCAACAAATTATCCATAAACAGTCAGATTGTTGAGGATTGTTTCCGAATTAGTTTGAACCTAGTTTTTTAAAAAATTACAAAACAACACAACGGAACCTTCAAAATTACGAAAGAGGTTTTTTCAATGGTTTAGTGAGAATTTTGTTGGCGAGACCGGTAAGGATTTTTTTGCGCCATCCTACTTATTGGTCTCCTTTTTAATTATTTATTTAATAATTTTCACATCATTTATACTAAAAACTTTAGAATCAATTAGGATTCAATGAAGTTCCTTCGAAATAATAAAATAAGATGGCAAGTAATTGTCCTTCATATCATTCCTTGGTCTGTCTTGATTTCATTGCCCTATGCCTATCATTCGGAGCTGGAACCACATTTTCATATCAATGATGAGACATATAGCTCCCATTATCTTGAGAGTCTTATCAATGTTTTTTGGATATTGGTCTTTTATTTGAACGCTTATTTCATTATTCCCAGATTTCTTTATGCCAAAAGTTACTTTATTTTCACAGCCATTCAGATTGTATTTTTTTCAGTTGTTGTGATGTTAAGGCGTCCTTTCTATTCTTTTTTTATAGAAGAGTACGCGTCAAATTTTATAATCTCCATTAGATATAGTTTGCTGCCCTTTTTGGGTATTCTGGCCGCCGCGATCGCTTTTAGGGGAATTTCTGATAAGAGGGAGGCAGAACGAATCGAAGCCGAGGTACAACAAGAGCAACTCAAAGGTGAACTCGATTTTCTCAGAGGACAGATAAGTCCCCATTTTCTTTTTAATGTCCTTAACAATATCATCGCGCTAGTCCGAAAAAACAGCAAAGACCTTGAACCGTCCTTGCTTCAGTTTTCCTCGCTCATGCGATATATGTTGTACAAAACAAGGGAAAGGAAGGTTCCTCTTCATGAAGAAATCGAGTATCTTAGAAACTATATAGCTCTTCAAAAACAACGGTTCAAAGAAAAATTGAACTTGGAGGAGGACTTTGTTCTTAATGGAGAAGATAACATGATAGAACCGATGCTATTGATAACGTTCATAGAGAATGCATTCAAATACGGGATAGGTCATGTGGAAGACCCGAGTATTAAAATCGTTTTAAGAGAACAGGACAAGGAGCTTTATTTTAACGTAAAGAACCGACAATCAAAACCGAATGCCTCAATTGGGGATAGTTCTGGCATCGGACTGGCGAATGTAAAGCGGAGACTGAAGTTAATTTATGGTGCCGAGCATCAACTGGAAATAAACGATACGAACGAGTGGTTTGAAGTTGAACTTAAACTGACATTAAAGCAATGATGCGCTGTATTGCAGTGGACGACGAACCTTTAGCACTTTCGCTCTTGAAGGACAACATAGAGCGAATACCGTTTCTAGACTTGGTTGGAACATGCAACGATGTTTTCGAGGCGATGGCCCTCCTCGAAAAAACTAAAATCGATTTGATATTTATCGATATCCAAATGCCAAGGCTCAATGGATTTGAGTACATCAAGAGTCTCCAAACCAAACCTTTGGTCATATTCATAACGGCATATGAAAAATATGCCTCTGAGGGCTACGATTTGGATATTGTTGATTATCTGGTAAAACCGGTATCCATGGAGAGGTTCCTGCGGGCTTGTGAACGGGCAAAAAGCCTGTTTGAAATGAAATCAGTAAAAAAGGCTTACGATACGGAAATCGAAAAGGATTATCTGTTCGTGAATTCGAATTACCGTATGGTGAAGGTAAAATTTGATGATATCGTATGGCTGCAGGGCTATGGGGATTATATCAAATTTTATTTAAAGGACCTTGAAGCACCACTTGTGGTAAGAACCAGTTTTAAAAGTTTGGAATCGGAACTTCCCCATAACCGATTTATTAGGATACATAGGTCTTACATCATATCCATAAACAAGATTTCCTTTATCAAAAAGGACAGCGTTTTTCTAAGTGACAAGGAATTCATAATTGGGGAGGCCTATCGCACAAATGTGGAGAGATTGATAGGAAAATAAGTGAATCATTAAGTACAGGTCGGACATCAAGCTTTTAGTGATAAAGGTTTGTCGCATGGTCTTCTTTGTCTGTACAAGCCCTTCAATATGGAGGACAGGTTTATCAAAATTACAATCCCAACCTTTTTTCGTCCCCGTTATATCCCTATTCATCGCAAGTCCATCGGGATTCACCGCAATTTGGACAAACAAGGGATTTAACTCTATAATTTAATTGTTTAGGGCAGAAAATGCGTGGATAGCATCTAATCAAGTTATGGTGACCATCGAAGATTTAATACAAACCATCGAAACGTGAAAAAAACAAGACTTGTCCAACCATTTGTTTTTTTGGTATTCCTGTTTATGATAACAACGCAAATGTTTTGGGCCCAAGACAATCCAGACATCTTCCCACCCCCTGAGGTTGCACCTAGCGTACAGGCGGTCAGGGCCAGTGGGGAAATCAATATAGATGGAACCCTGGATGAACCAAGCTGGGCAAAGGCAAAATCCATTACGAAGTTCATACAAAAAGACCCGATACAAGGCGACCCGGCAACTAGGTCCACAGAAGCAAAAGTACTGTTCGATGGCACAAACCTTTATATTGGGGCGTTTTGCAAAACGATAAATGGCAGAAAAGAAATCTTGGCCCAGAACCTACAACGGGACTTTGATTATTTCCAGAACGATATGTTCGGTGTGGTATTGGACGGATTTTTAGACCAACGGAACGCCGTTTCGTTCCAAACCAATCCCTATGCGGCACAACGGGAGCTCTTGGTGATGGACGATGAGATATTCAATAGAGAATGGTCCGCGCTCTGGAGTGTCAGGACCCAAATTACCGATGAAGGTTGGTACGCTGAAATAGCAATACCTTGGAAAACCCTTCGATATCCGGAAAACTGCACGGAGATGGGCATTATCCTGACCCGAAACATCAGGGTGAACAATGAATATGTGTCCTATCCCGCCGTGCCCAGAAATTTCAATGTGTATCGTATGCCCTACGAGGCGGTGCTTACGGGAATCGAGCCTCCACCACCAACTGCCAACATCCAGCTCAACCCCTATCTTCTAGTAGATACGGTCAGACAGAAGGAAGGCGAAGAAATTATTTCGGAAAGCACGGATGTCAAGGTTGGGGGTGAAGTGAAATGGGTCATGGGGCCGAATTCAGTTTTAGATCTGACCTACAATACCGATTTTGCACAAGCGGACGTGGACCGGCAGGTCATCAACCTATCCAGGTTTTCAGTGCTCTTTCCCGAAAGAAGACAGTTTTTCCTGGAGGGCAATGAGATATACCGAATGGCGGCATGGGACAATCTTCAACCTTTCTTTAGCAGACGAATCGGCTTGGATGATATTGGGAATCCGATTCCCATAGAGGTGGGTGGAAGGTTCACGAACCGGAGCCCGAATCAAAATATTGGTGCCATTCTATTACGACAGGATGAAGCCAATGGCCAACCAGCTTCAAATTTTGCGGTGGCTCGATATTCCAGGAATATTGGTGGACAAAATCGGATAGGTGGTATGGCGACTTTCCGATATGACGAAGCAAATTCGCAAGGCCAGTCCAACTACAATGCCACAGTTACCATAGACGGATTCTTAAGGCCTACCCAGGCCATCAATGCTTTTTGGATGCTCTCAGGATCAAAAAATTCTGGATTGGAGGACAATGAAGGCTATTCTGGAGCGCTGTGGGCCTATTATTCGGATAACCTACTATATTTGGGACTTGTTGAGAGCGTTATTTCCCAAGATTATGATCCCAAGGTGGGTTTCATAGACGCCAATAACTATCTGTTGACCAGTCCCGCCATAACACTTCGACTCCGTCCCAAGTGGTTGCCCAAATTTACGCGACAGTTCAGCCCGGGAATAACTACCTTTTTCTATCATTATTTGGACGATCTCTCTTTTAGGGAAGGTTTTGCATCTTTTAGGCCTTTTAGTTTTGAATTTCAGAACGGTAGCCTTATCGAATATGCCTATCGATTGAATTGGCAATCCTTGAGAGATCCTTTTTCACCACTGGGAATAGCCATTGCCGCGGGAGATTATGAATACCAGAGACATATCATCAATTACACCGGAGATTTTTCTAAAAAAATAGGTTTTAGTGCAGCTTATGGTTTTGGAGAATTTTTTAATGGAAACCTAAATAACTTTACAGCATCTTTACGTCTTGCCCCCATCCCGCATATCAGCTTGAACGCAAACTACGAATACAACCAAATAAAATCTTTGGGAATGGACGGGATATCGACCGAAACCAACTTGTTGGGCACCGAACTTCGACTATCCCTGAATCCTAGGTTGCAGTTGATCACTTTTTATCAGTACAATACTAGCAATAACAGTTCAACGATCAATTCCAGGCTCTCTTGGGAATACCTTCCATTATCATATATATTCATTGTATTCAACGACAATGAGGCTGATGGGGTGGATGATTTTTTGAATCCGTTAAGATTACGGAATACCCAAGGAATTATAAAATTGACTTTTCTGAAACAGTTCTGATGTAAACCAGTTTTGACCGTTTGGATTCCCAAATTTCAGGTCAAATCTTGGAATCGTAAAAAACCTGGATAACGTCCCTTAGAACGGCCGTTTCAAGGAACTTTTATGTAAAATTGGTTCGCATTTGAAAAGTGGTCCTAGTCTTGGTATTTTACACTAACTTGCTTAAACATCTGAAAAACAAAACTAGGAATGGTGGTAACACGGACTTATTTTTTTAGGATAAGAAAAATAGTGGTTTTCATCGGTTGCCTGTATCTTCTAAACTCATGTACGGCCCCAAAGTTTACTTTTGAACAAAACGGAATTGGCGAATTGTCGTTTCATGAAGGGAAATGGCTAATAAATGATGTTTTAGCTTCTAAAAATCAACAAGACTTGTTGAATCATTCTTTAAAAAAGTGGGGACAAGTAATCACGGATTCGCTTTTTACCATCGATGATATTAGAAAGGACAAACTGATATCGGACAAGATTAAATTTGAATTGAATTCCGATGAATTAAGTAGTCTAAAACTGGGCTCTGGATGCGACTTTCTAATCAATACCAAAGTTGACGTATTAAGTGAGGAACTTTCCGCGTTGTCCAGCCCTAGGGAGTCCGAATTTGGAAATACAATACGGTCCAATGAAGTAAAAGTGGAGATTAGGATATATGACCTAAACAAACATACCCTAATTTCTTCGAGGGCCGCGTTCGGGACAATTAAGGAAACAGCAGGGGAAAACGGAAATAATGGTATTAGCCTAGCGCTCAACACCGAAGGGATTGCTATAAACGGAATAGATCGGATTATCGACTATTACACGAAAAATAAAAAATCCACCACTTCTCAACTTTGAGAGGTGGTGGATCGGTCTTGGAAGTATGAAGTATTTCTAATCTTTCAGGTCAATCCTTACCTAAGATTCTCTTTCCCTTCCAAACACCTCGCCTTAAACCAGCGCCGTAAATATCAACCTCTACGTCGCTGTATTTTTTTGCTTTTAGTTGAGCGGCCAGCGCCTTAAAAAAGTTGTCGTTAGAAGAATCAAAAGTTAGCAGAAAGTTTGTATCAAATTTAAAATCTGTATAGCTCTTGGCCCTCTTTATCCGGTTGGAGACAATGACATCAGTTTTGGTCGGGGCATATCGAACTATGCGAACCATCACCTTGTTGTTCGCCAAGTCACTGCGAAACTGGGAATTTAAGGTGCTCTTAGCCAATTTCAATAGTTCTTTGACCCCACTATTGATGTCCCCGGCGGTAACGCCATCCCAGTTGATGTCCCACTTATCATTGCCCAAAATATCGTCTATTGTTATTTCTAAGGGTATCAAGATCTGTCCATCATTATATATTGGCCATGGATTCGGATTTTTTGGTGGGTCATAGCTTTGGGTACCATCAGTGCGATAGGTAACACCTTTGTATTTGAACTTAACATGATGGTCATTGAACGGGTTGTACTGTTTCGGATGGTTCCATGTGTATTTTACGGTATTGATTCCAAGTTCAATGAAATCAGCTGTACTTGATTGACTCCATCCTATAAAACGTTTTTTTTGGTATTTGGCTTTCATTCCTATTGAGGCCCATAGAAAATAGTTTTCATTCCAAAACTGTGTCTGTACTCTGTGTTTTGAGTCGTGATAGTCGTTGCATTTCACACGATCACCAAATATTTTTTCCCAAATACTGTTCAAAGCGTAATCACATACTCCAAATGTCATAGGTTTCAGCATGGGAATACTGTTCGAGGAAGAACCGCCACCGGAACCTCCGCCTGAGCCTCCTCCAGAGCCTCCACCTCCTCCGCCACCGCCGCCACCGCCGCAGCTTTGATAGAGGGTTATTCGGGAGTCTATGCTGGTCAAACTACCTGAATTGGACGAAAGGGATAGACCGGATGACGAATTTTTTAGAATAGGGGCATCACAAGGCGCCAATAAAGCTGTATCCCTATTTGTGTTCTTGGACTCTTTTTCGGTTAGATAGTCTTTTAAATGTTGTTCGTCCTCTACTTTGCACATGAATAAACCAACGGTCGTATACACGTAAAGAGAATCTCCGACTATGATTTCTCGATTTTCATTTAAAATAGAGGCAAAGTTTGCATCACCGATTACCTCATCGTCCAAATCGATATCCCCAGAATCAGTTTTCGCGCTATATAGATATCCCTTTTTCGCTATTCTGGACTGCTTTTCAGACAGATAACTGTCAATGGCCACTTCATCACTTTCATCAAAAAACGGTCTGAGGGTCTTAAAACCCAGTGCTGCAAGTTCAGTAACTTTTTCTTGGATTTTAGCCTGATCGTTTTGCTCCATAAAACTTTTGAGCACCGCTTTATTGTCAAATTTCAATTTATCATCGACTACTTGTATTGCGATGGGTTTTTCCTCAACACCAACGGTATCAATTTCGATTTCTTCTTCTCTCGTGCATGAGGTGATCAGCAGAGAGATCAATAATAGGTTATATAAGTATTTCATCGTTATTTTATTTAATTACAATCAATAGTTATTACTCTTTTTCGTAGTACTCCGTCATTATCGGATTGGGCCCAAAATTCAATTGAAAATTTGTACGCCCTTAACCTCCGGCTGGAGTAATAGGGTCTGTAGGACTTATTCGCCCTGTTGAATATGCTAGCTTGATAGGGGCCAATGGTACCGGTACGCTTCTTATTTCTCCAAAAATTTCCAGACCCATTGGTCCTTAGAAACATTTTCCAGGCACTCGTGCCGTTTAATCCTAGTTCTTCTTCGATTTTGCTTTGCAAAGAATTCAAAAAACCAGCCTTTTGGTATACTACTTTTGCATGGATTTTATTAGGATTGCTCCTGAAATTAATATCCCATGAAAGCTTCCTCTTTTTGCAATACCGTGATCTGGATGTTGTAGATTCTTCTTCGATGCCATCCAAAATATCAAGTACATTGTCTTCTGTACTAAATACTCTTTCTCCTTTATTGCTGGAAGCTTTGCCATATTCCGAGTTGGAAGTAACATATACCATTTCGCCAAGGGCATCCAATCTTAAGGTGTTCATTCCTATGGAAATTTCGGCATTGGTGTTTATCAAGCTTGCCAATAGCTCATCGTAAATTCCTTCCTTTTCCCGTTCTTCCAGAGAAATGCTTGATTTCATCGACTCAAAACCTAAAGCTTCGGTCCATTCCTGAAGTTCTTCAGACGACATGGGGCCCAGAAACTCCAATGCTGAGTCGTAATCATTTCGTGAAGGGAAATGTAACATACCATTCTGTACCTTCACCTCAAAGAGGGATTCAGCTTCAGAGCTTATCTGGGTCTCATCTATGGAGATGGGTTCACTTTCTTGACATCCTATCACGAAAAAAATCAGTGACGAATACAAAACATATTTTTTTTTCATTTTTTGGTTTTTAAAGATTAATAGCTGTTTTTATCTAATGGTTTATTTCATAGGCTAGAGGTTTTAGTTTGACAAAACGTGTTATGTCCGGACGATGGATTCAATGTTTATGGTTCATTTAAATTTTGTACGTATCATCCCTGCACCGCTGAAACAGGGTGAAAAATGTCTACTTGCTAAAAGCAGACCATCTTAGAAAGATGTTGTGCTTAAATTGGGTTCTAAAATGTGTAGCCCAGACCCACAAAAAGCCAATCAAATCTGGCCTTGACATCTGAGTTTACGTTTGCATCCCTGGCCCTATTCGTAATTTCAAAAGCATATCGGGCCTGCAGATTTACTTTAGGGGTAATATCATAACCGAATCCCCCACTTAGGTCTATTCCCACTTTGCTTACCTCGTCCGTGGTCGTTTCTAGGATATAAGAAATTTGTGGGCCGATTTGTAGATTCAGTTTGTCCAGAAAATAATAGCCTCCTTTTAAAGCGATAAAGCCAAATCCATTGCCATTTATTACACCATAATTGATTTCTGGATTGAGAAACAGTTTCTCGTTCAATCCGATTTTGGAAAAGGCCCCAAGATAAAATCCGGAGTCGGAAGTTGAAGCACTTCCCCCGTTTTCAGTTACCCTGGCGTATGCTCCGAGATATCCAGCGGAAACTCCGAACTTAAAATCCTGCGAGAAACAGTAATTGGAGAAAACAAGTGTTGTGATCAGAATTATTTTTTTAAATTTTTTCATAGTATCGGTCAAGGGTTTTTTAATAAAAAGTGATACTCAAACTTATCTTTTTTTTAGCTTGGATTAGGTTGGAACATACCGTAATTCATGAATTTTGACACGTAATTCATGAATTATCAGAAGATGAAAGGGAGTCCTTGTTGTAAAGCGGTAATTTCCTGGAAATGAAGAACATTTGTTGTCCCAACATTGGCTTAAAAAATGCGATTCAAAGCCTTTTGTCGGATTTATCTAAATACTGATTTTGTTTTTCGGGTGTTGCAAAACCATAATTTTAGAGTATAAAGAAAAGCGCGAGTTTATGTAAGCGAATCTGGTAACAAAATTATACTTGCGGGATACATTATGAAGATAACTTTTGCAAGCGTAATTTAAGATTTCACGGAATACGATTGAAAAGTCAAGGGACCGTTTCCTATTTTAAAACGGGAAATAGCGGCATCCACATAGTACAACCGTTCTGAAGGCGGGAATATAAGAATGTGATGGAGGATTATCCTTTAATTTGAGTTAGATACTTCTTCTGCCATGATCATGGCATTGTACGCATTGAGAACTTTTCCGGATTTGGATAAATCTTGAAAACTTGATTTAATATCATCCTCAATTTTTATTTCCGTATCAAAACTTTCCCCGGATTTGATTAATATCTCTTTTACTTGACGAGAAGATAAGTTGGGGTAGTGGGATAGTAGTAGCGCCGCAACACCTGAGGTTATTCCACATGAAAGGGAAGACCCTCCAAGTTCAAAATAGCTATGGGAGCCTGAATTGGTGGTCATGATTCGTTGCCCCGGGGCAAAAAAGTCAACATTCCTTTTTCCATAACTACTCCAATACGGTTTGATATAGTCTGGATTTTTTCCAGTGGCCCCGACCTTGATGAGGTTATCCACAATTTCATCTCCATTATTGGGATTGTCTTTGGGATGTGGCGAGTTTTCAGGTATATCGATGTTTATTGGTGTATTCCCAGCCGCAGAAATTATAAGAACATCGTTTTCTCCGGCATATTTTATGGCATCCATAAGTATCTCTTCTTTGTCAACAAAATAACGGCCATGACTGTAGTTGATTATTCGAGCTCCGTTATCAACCGCGTAACGTATCGCATTTGCCACATCTTTGTCCAATTCATTTCCTCTTTCAGGGAAAACGCTTAAAACCATCAGCTTTATTTTGTCAGATACACCCTTGATGCCTATTTCATTGTTTCTGGTGGCGGCTATTGATCCTGCCACTTGGGTTCCATGGGTGATACGCCCTTGGGGAGCATCGATATTACCATGGCCCCTTACGTCATCCAAGTCGTAAATATCATCGCCTATTACCAGTCTTTCGTTATAATCAAGATTCGCTACTTTTTCGCTCCTTGCTTCTCCTTGAGCAACACTTACATCCAATAATTCAGGATATGCTCCATAGTAGGCAAAATCCTGGACCGCGGTCAAAAGCTCTTTTTGCGTGTCTGTTTTCGGGGTTAAGCTATCTGCCTTTTCTTTGTCAAATACCCCTGTTTTAGGATCTACAAGTTCAGGAAAGGCTTTTACACACGCGTAGTATTTTTTTCTTTCTTCGATGTGATATTCCAATTCTCCTTGTATGTCAGCGACATCCTCTTCCTTTAGTTTGAGAGCCTTTTTGTATTTTTCGTAATCAAGTTTGTCATCCGGTTCAATTATTGAACTGCTATCTTGACCTTCAAAAATAGGGGCAAGCCTTCTCAAAACCCGGATGTAATCATAGTTGGCAAATTGTATGGTTTTATTGTCTTGGTAACCCAAAAAATTCCAACCATGGATATCGTCTACATAGCCATTGTTATCGTCATCCTTTCCATTACCAGGGATTTCTTTGGTGTTTACATAGATTTGGTCCTTGAGGTCTTCATGGTCTATGTCGACAGGACTATCAATCAGTGCCACTATTATTTCTTGGCCACTATCTTCCGTAATCAATTCCTCATAGACCCGGTCTAAACTAATTCCCGGTAAAGAATCTTTTTTTAAATCCTTATGGTGCCATCCGTGGAACGCTGTGGCCGTCATTTTTAATGATTTCCCTGCCTGTTTCTTCTGTTCCACCTTTTCTTTGCAAGAACTGAATACAAGAAGGACCATTAGAACAAAATGAAGATTTCGAAACATAAGGAAAGACATTTGATTTAACTAAACCCGGTTACACAAAAAAAAGAAAAACCTGAAAATATCAGGTTTTTCTTTAAGAATGAAATTTATTTTATTCAATGTTTTTATCCTTGTCTTTTCGAATGGTCCATCCTCCTTCACATCCTCCGGTTATCTTCTCCGGATTTTTGATTGCGGAAATTTTCACTTTGTTTAGGGAAAGCTTATTTTTTTCAGATCGGTTTTTTCTTAAATACTTCATATCACTTGGTTTTAAATTGTTAAAAGAAAGATAAAGAAATCTATCCAGAGAACCCCCCAGTATTTTGTCGTAATTCATGAAATACGCTAAATTTCTTTCTGGATTTGCTTTAAAAAAAACGAGGGACTGATATCGGTCTTTTTATAGAAGGCCCGGTTCATATGCTCGTAGTTTGTGAAACCCGATTCTTTGGCCATGGCGTCCAAGGTATACTTCCTGAAGTTTAGATCTGTCCTTATTTTGTTGATAAGATAAACCACTCTTAAATCATTGACATAATTTGTAAAGGATTTCCCTTTGTTTCTATTTATGTAGGTGGAAAGGTATTTGCTGTTGGTATCCAGTTTTTTGGAGGTCTGATTTAAATTGGCCTTAGGGTTTATGAAAAAATTTGCATCTTCCAATTCCTTTAACCCACTGGCAATTCTATCCATAACTTCATCAGATATCGAAGCGGATTTTCCAGTTAATGTTACATCTTCCAGCTTTTTGAAGTTTTCTATCACTTTTTGATAGGCTTTGTACTTTTTCTTCTGATTCCTGAAGTAAAAGAAAAAGAGCAAGGCACATATCATCCCTATTGATACTGAGATTATAATGTAACTTTTGCTTCTGTTTTTGTATTTGTTAATCAAACGTTCTTTGTTGAGGATAAGGTTGGGGACATCATACTTGGTTTGAAGGTTGTGGTTTAGGTTTCGGTAATTCTCATTTATTACACTATCGACCTTTAGCAGGGACTTTGTATAATACAGTTCCTTCCTGTAGTTCCTTTCCTTTTTTGAAAAATCGATAAGTTTTTCCCATGCTCCCCGAGTTATTGGATAGACAATGAGGTCAGATTGGAAGATGGAATCGACTTTTTTTAAATGGTATTTTGAAATGCGTATATCGTCAAGCGCAAAATAACTCATGCCAATATAATAGTTGGCTATGGCCTGATTTGTTTTATCATCCAACTCTTTAAAATAAGAGTTGGCGACTTTCATCGAATCAATGGCTTTACCGAAGTTGCCCAGTCCATATAGATTGGCACTATAGGCAGAAAGAAGGTAATAATATGTAAAACTTTCATTTTTGCTAGCCGCGGGCAGTGCACTATTTACTATTTCTTGGGATTTTTGAAATTGATCGTTCTGATGATATGCAACCGCTAATGAAAACTTGGTCAAATAATAGTTTTCCCAACTTTCTCTTTCCTTATAATAATCCAACAATTCCTCATAGATCGTTATTGCCTGTTCATTTTCTCCGATAAAAAGTCGAATAAGGGCAATATTATCCTTTACCAAATATCCCAGTCTTACACTGTCACCTGTTTGTTCCAGAATATCATTTGTCTCAATGTAGTTCTCTAAAGAGGCTTTGTAATCTCTTTTATCGTATGCATTTCGCCCTTTTATAAAATACGCAGAAGCTTCATATTTTTTGGCGCCCAAATCAATAGATAAACTCAGAAGACTGTCCGCATAGCTTGTTGATTCTTCACCGGAAGTAACCAGCGACTTGATGTGATATGCCTTTAAAAAAGCACTTTTTTGTGAAAGTAGTTCGGCTTTTTTGATTAGAGCATCCGCGTAAATATCAATATCTTTTTCGTCTCCCCACCATACCTCAATCGCCTCGTTATACAGGCTGTCCATATTTTTAGTTAAAAGGGAGTCCATTTTTTGTGAGAACGAAACATATGATAACAAGAAAAATATGTAGACAGCGGGTTTCATCAAATACGTTTTCTTTTTATATAAGTATATGTCTGGTTCACAAACATATCCAGAGTAGAATCAAATTTATTCAGTTACCTTCTGACGGCATCTTTTAACGAATACGATAGCGGTCATTTTTTAACATAAACTAAGAAATATATCTTTTTTTCCGAAGTAATTCAAATAAAATAGCACTATTCCCTTTAGACTTTCCTCTGAGAAAGGATAACCTCCATTCTTTACAAAACTACTTCTCTTAAACAAAAAATTTAAGGGTCTTCTTCATTTGAACAGATAAAATACAGAGGATTTGAACCTGATATTTTAACTGTCGAAAAGCTAGTAAATTTAATGGTTGACACTACTTAATTTAAACCCGAACCAAAATCCAATATCCCTCTAACCTTATCCCTGAATCTTTTGGTAGTATCGGTTAATCTATAACTGTAAATCACACGTTACTCCTTTCGTCGGAGAAATAGTACAGGAGAACGACACTTTTGTCTAGAGCGCCTATTTTGGGTATGGACTGACCACAAATGAACCACTTCTGACAAAGCATCACCAGCAGTTAACAACAAATATCTGGAAATCACTGATAAAGCTGTTTTTTTTGTAATGAATAACTTCAACTACCCCCCCAAATGGACCATTTTTTCGACCTATTATTTAAAACCTTGCGTAAGTTGGGTTTTTTATCTACGCTGTTTTTGGTTTCCAACTTTGTAAACGCCCAATTAAGTGATTTACACTATTTACCACCGTTAAAACAAGGTCAAAATAATGCAGGTATCCGGGATCAGGCCATTTACCTTTCCACGCCAGAACCTACAACCTTTGCTGTAAATGCTTATCAAGGTACCAATCCAACCCCCGTTGCAACCTTTAATATTTCAAACCTGACTCCCGCTGAATGGACTTTAAGTGACGGTGACAATAATATTATTTTGGTAAACAACGCTAATACAGGGGTGGTTCTCTCCAACAGCGGGCTGCGTTTTGAATCCCCTAGTGGGAATCGCTTTTACGTAAATTATAGGGGTAATTCCAGTGCTCAAGCTGCATCTTTGACCGCAAAAGGGCGACAGGCCCTCGGAACCCGTTTCAAATGGGGAGGTGTTCCCAACTTGGGCGCACACCCTTCCAAATCAAACACCTTAGGTATTATGGCCACAGAGGACAACACAACTGTTGAACTCTTTGGTTATGACCCAGATTGTGAATTTAGAGTAGGGAATGATAGAGCAGGGATAACGGCCAATACGTATACAGTTACCTTGGATGCCAATGAATCTTTTGTATTCGAAACCTACATCGGCAATAGCCCTACGCAAGCGCATGAAGATGGATGGATAGGGGCCACCATTGAATCGGATAAGGATATTGTGATAAGTAATGGTTCTATTAATTTTGGTCGGCAGGCGGGTGCGAGTAATCGCGATGCCGGAATCGACCAACCAGTTCCAGAGAACCGATTGGGAAAAGAATATGTATTTATACGGGGAAATGGCGGAACCAATGGCCTTACCGAATTCCCTTTGATCATTGCGACGGCCGATAATACGCAAATATTTGTAAACGGTGGTACTACACCAATCGCTACCATTAACAACGGGGACTATTTTCAAGTACCGAGTACGTACTATTCATCCAACACGGTAGGTGCCAATATGCTCTTACAAACTTCAAAAGATGCGTATGCCTATCAATGTATGGCCGGTGCAAGTCAAGTATATACCCAAGGACTGAATTTTGTAGCTCCGGTGAACTGTTTGCTGCCTGACGTAATGGATAACATTCCAGATATCAGGAATATGGCCGGTACGACCGTGACCGGAGGAATGACCATCATTGCTGCGGTAAATACCCCGGATGCAAACATACAAGTTACAGATGGCAATGGTGCGGTAACATTGCCTGCTTCCAACCCAGTTGCAGGATCATCGGATTGGAAAACATTCTATATTCCCAATTTAAATGGAAATGTAAGCGTCGTGTCTACCGGGCCTATGGCCGTAGGTTTCTTTGGATTCAACGGAGCTCGAGGCGTGGCAGGCTACTTTTCCGGTTTTGACACCCTGCCAGAGGTCACCCTTGAAATTCGAGGCGGAAGTGGCTGTTTTGTTGGGTCTGAAATTTTTGAGGCGACGAATAATAACTTCGATGCTTTTCAGTGGTATGAGAATGGTCAACCGATACCAGGTGCCAACGGACCCAGTTATGCACCTTCCGGTGCAGGCGAATTCTTTTTGAGGGGTACCAAAGGACCTTGTACTTATGACAGTAACGCGATTCAGGCGCTGTATTGTGATCCTGATGTTGTTGTTCAGAAAACCGTGGATAAGCCTGAAATTGTGGAAGGGGAGACGGCCACCTTTACCATCCGGGTACAGAACCTGGGGCTGGGCCCGTTGACCAATCTAAGGATAACCGATAATATCCCTACTGGATTGACCCTCGTATCGGACTTTACCATTAGTGGAACTTGGAGCGGCAATACATGGGATATTGGAACCTTGGATGGCGGTGATGTCGCCTATTTGGAATTGGAAGTACAAGCCGATGAAATTGATACGCTCCCTCTTTTAAGTTTGACCAACACTGCGGTAAATTCCCAAGACCAAACCGATACTAATATTACGGAAGACCAACCTTCTGCCAAAATAGTGGTTCATAACGATTTTGACAATGATGGAGTGATTGATATTGTGGACCTGGACGATGATAATGATGGGATTTACGATGAAGATGAATGTGATACCCTTCTTTTTAATATCGCGAATGGTGCTTCCCATACAAGCGATTTGATTACCCTGGACAATTATCTGGTTCTCGATATCTTCGGTATAGACAATTCATTTAATCTCCAAATCAATGGAAATGATATTGCTGGGGAGATGCAATTTCAAAATGGCGAACCTGGGAATATGGCACTTTTTCCTGATGGAACGGGATACGGCCAAAATGGTAATCCCCAAATCTGGACCGTCACTGGCACGCACGGAAGCCCTCTGCTACGAGTTGTCATAAATCAAGCGGGACAATTTGAACTGTTTGGTACCAGGACCAACAATGGCCCCTTGGAACCTTTGACCTTGACCACACCGGCCAATGTTATAAGCTGGAACACTTCAGGTACAAATTCAATCGTTATCGGGCAGACCGTTGCTGGAACGACCAATATGCGCGGAACGCTTCTTACAGCTGGCTGTGATACAGATTCTGACGGTTATCCAGATTCGCTCGATTTAGATAGCGACGGAGACGGCTGTAGTGATGCCAATGAATTTTATAAAGATAATAATGCCGATGGCGGGGATGGCGGGGAATTCGGCACCGGCGTTCCAGTGGTGGATGCCGCTGATGGTACCGTTGACGCTGCCTCCTATAGCGAAGTATTTGCCCCAGAAATAATTTTGGGGAACACCTCTGAAAACCTTGGCGGAACCGATATTAACGGTCAAGGTGTCAATTTGGGAGAAACCTTCCAGTATGTGCTGCGCTTTCAAAATACAGGGGACGATAATGCCATAAACTATACAATAACGAATATCTTGCCAAGCAATGTGACACTAGATAATGTTGACGTCTCAAATGCATCTGGCACTACCTATTCCCATGATTTGACCACAAACACAATAACCTTCCAGGTTCCCGATGGTTTGGTTCAAATTGGCGACCCGGAATACCTTATTCGTATTATAGTGACAATTTCTGGGAATTGTTCCGACTTTGTGGATGCCTGTTCTTCCCAATTGGAAAATATGGCCTATTCCACGTTCCAAGGGGAAAACAACGCAACAGTTTTTACAGACCAACCAGGTTCATCCAATTTCCCGTGCAATACCACCCCAATTGTCGCCAGCAATAACATTTTAGACGATATTGCAAATTGCGGTCAAGCTAGAACCGTTCAGCTTTGTGGCGACGATGCAATTTTGACCGCTGGGGCTGGATTTACAACCTACACCTGGGCGTTGGACAACAATGGTAACGGTCAGATAGATGCTGCCGATACCCTACTAAACGATGGTGACCCCGATGGCGACCCAAAAACCTTGATTGTGACCGATATTGGAAACTACATCGTTGAGAAATCTGGAACTGCAGGTTGTGCTGATTTAACGGAATTAATAACCGTAGAGCGCTTTGGTGCCACACAGACCAATCCCGTTATCGCCTATTTCAATCAGGTAAACTCGGATTCAAACCCTGACAACGACTTACAGGGGGAAATCGTCACCTGTTCTATTGATGGGGGGTTATTGCCCAAGATTTTCCTATGTGGTGAAAATGATGACGCTACAATTCAATTAGGGATAACCGATGCACAAAGCATTGTGTGGCAAAAGCTTGATGAAACGAGCTGTGCCGATGCAGGGGATGATTGCGCCAACACCAATGCCAGCTGTACTTGGAATGACATCGTGACCCAAGATAACTACACCGTTACAGATAGTGGTAAATATCGAGTTGTAATCAATTATTTGAACGGATGCTTCAGTCGTTTTTACTTTAATGTATTCAAAAACACCTTGGATATTACACATACGGCCGAGGATATTTTATGTAGCACCCCAGGAAATATTAGAATTACCAATTTAGGGGCAAACTATGGTTTTCAATTGGTGGATGCGTCCAACAATAATATTCTTGTACCGTTTTCGGCCAATAACGGACCAAACTTCAACATTACCACGAGCGGTACCTATAAAGTAGAAGTAACCCAATTGAACCCCTTGTCAGGAAACCCAATTCCAGGAAGCTGTATTTTTGAAACGGAAGACATTGGAATTCTCGAGCGTAATTATCAAGTTGATATTACCACTACGCCAGCGGATTGTAACCAACTGGGTACAATTTCCGTTCAGGCACTCAACGTGTTACCAAATTACAATTATGAGTTGCGCTTGGATGATGGTAGCAATGGGGGTCAAGGTACTTTTGTGGATAGCCGCTTAGCTACATCAGATAATACACATAGCTTTAACAATGTAAACCCAGGAGATTACATCGTAATAACCACCACGGATGACGGGTGTACCGATACCCAACAAATTACAGTAGCCGAAATACCAGCGTTGACGCTGGTGGCCTTGACCACTGAAGATATTACCTGTACCGCGGGTATTGTCACCCTAACGCCTGCTGGAGGTTCACCGAATCCAGATTATCGAATGGCAATTTGGAGCAAAGATGGTGTGGACTTGTATACCAGCCCTTCCGATGTTCCTACTACCGCGATGCAGACCAACCCAAACTTTTTGTTTGGTTACCGTGGAACACCGGCCACGTATTTCCCAAATGAAGCTGGGGATTATGAGTTTATTGTATTTGACGATAACGGTTGTAGCAGTATTTCCAACTCGGTTCGAATTGAAGAATTGGGTGGTTTGAGCCTTTCGGCCTCAGACGGAGGAATTGTTTGTGCCGATTCGTCCACAGCTTCTTTGACCGTATCGGTAACGGGAGGTACGGCACCATACCAATATAGTTTGGATGGCGGCACTACCTATCAAAATAGTGATACCTTCGTTAACTTGCCCGCAGGTTTGTATACCATTACGGTTATGGATTCCAGCGGTGCACCAGGAACAGGCTGTGTGGAAACCTTGGATTATGAAATCGTGCAACCTTTCCGTCTTACGGCCTCGGCCGCTATCGTGGAAGATGCCTCCTGTAACCCAGCTGGAGCCAGGGTTAGGATATTGAATGCCAACGGAGGACAAGCACCCTATGAATATAGTTTTGATGGTGGAACCAATTTCGATACCAATAACGAAAGAATTTTAGCATCAGGGAACTATCAACTCGTGTTACGTGATGCACTAGGTTGTACCCATGATATGGATTTGACTGTACCGACCGTGGTAGCAGACCCCAATTTGAGTACCGCGGTGGATTATGCTTGTGATGGCACGGCATCCATTACCGTATCCACCTCCAACACTACTGATTTCACCTATACCTATAGTTTAAATACTACGCCAAATACACCGGCGGATAACAATGTCTTTACGGGTGTCGCTGCAGGAACTCAAACCGTAACAGTTGGATATTCCAGTAGTATTGCACCAAGTCAAAGTACCTTGTTCTTTGAGAATTTTGGTGCAGGTCCAACAACCCAAATTGCCGAAGTTGGGTCAGATTATTGCTACGAGCCTCAGGATGGCTCTTTGACCGCTTGTAATAGAGGTCCAGCTGGAATTTTGGTTAATGGTGAGTACACGGTAACCAATTTTGTGACCAATCCGGTTCCTGCTTGGTTGAGCCCACAAGACCATACCGGTTTGACCGATGGACGGTTCTTGGCAATTGACGTCAGTAACTTCTCAGATACCGGTAACCCACAATTGAACAATATTTTGTGGGCAAGGCGCGATTTGGAGGTATTGCCAAATGAGGGAATCACTTTAAGCTTCTGGGCATACAACCTAATGCAGGTTGGCAATGCCGGAAACAATCCGGAAGTACTTGTTGAGGTTTTGGATAACACAGGCGCCATAATCCATAGCGAAGTGGCACCTGAGATTCCTAAAAACAACAATGATACGGATTGGCATGAACGTACCATTGGTTTCAATCCAGGAGCCAATACCGATATTGATATTGTCTTCAGAACCAATGTGAACAGTAACGATGGTAACGATTTGGTTTTGGATGATATTCAAGCCGTTCAACTCCCAGAGGTATGTGAAAAAACACAAGATATTGTCGTGGTGGTAGCACCTGATCAAGCGTTTGAAGCACAATTGCTAAGCGTAGCAAACCCTACTTGTAATACCGCTACGAATGGAAATATCCGTTTTGAAGTATCCAATTTTGATGCTGTTGCTGGTTTTGAATATTCTTTGGATGCTGGAGTAACTTGGACAGCCAGTACAACTTCTCCGATAACAACTCCTTCCACTTTGGGCGACGGAAGTTATACCGTACAAGTACGTAAGGCTGATGATACTACCTGTACTGTGAGTTTCAACGCTACTTTGACCCAGCCAACAGCCATAGTACCGAGCTTGAATTTGACAGGTCAGTTTACCTGTTTCAATACAGGCGCCACTTTGGAAGCTTCAGCTTCGGGGGGTAGTCCAGCTTACGAATATCAATTGGAAGATACCGGTGGAACTGTTGCCTTTGCATATCAAAATGGTGGAACCTTTAATAATGTGGTCGCCGGAGACTATGTGGTTCGAGTAAGGGATACTAATGGTTGCGAAGTAGTTACCACAACCCCTGTAACTGTTACCGCACCGCAAGCCGTTACGTTCACGACCTCATCTACGGCATGTTATGACGGTATGAACAACGCTACCATTACAGCGAATGTTGCCACTGGGAATGGAGATTATACCTTCAGAATCAATGGTGGTGCTTGGTTGACACCGACACCAGCTACTGCAACTAGTTATACATTTACCGCGCTGGCAAATGGTACTTACAATATTGAGGTTTCTGATGCTTTAGGATGTGTTTCCGCTGTAGAAACAGTGACCATTGCTCCTGCATTGACTGCTCAAGTAGATGTAGTGAACGTTACCAGTTGTGGCAATGGAAGCATCACGGTTACGGCAGCTGGTGGGGATACTAATTATGTATACGCCTTCTTGACGACCGGAAGCACCGTTGCAGATTCTGATTTTGCTGCGACCAACACATTTACAGTTACCGGAGCAACTGCTGGAGGTTACGACGTGTATGTTCGTGACAATACCGGTACTGCACCTTATTGCCAATACATGGAAACCGTTACTGTGAACAGCGCCCCAACTTTGGCGTTCACGGCAACCCCAACCGACCCTGAATGCCACGATGGTACGGGTTCCATCTCGACGAGCATCACTGCAGGTGATGGACCATATACCATTCAAATCATCGATTTGGACAACGCAGGAGCCGCCAATCAAACGGTGAACAATGTTTTGGCCAATACCTACGACTTTTTCAATCTTCTTCCGGGAGATTATACCATTACGATTACCGACGCATACGGGTGTAACCTAACGGATACTCCGATCACTATTAATAATCCAGATGAATTAACCGCGACTGTTGTGGGTGTAACTCCTGCTAGTTGTGGTGGACCAACTACTGATTTTGGTTTTGATGTTACAGGTTATCCTACTTCTATAGGAACTATCGAGTTTAGTGATGATGGTGGCGCTACTTGGCAGACTTCTGACCAGTTCAGAGGCTACATTTCCGGAGCAACGGTATTCCCGTCTTTGCGCACCGTGGATGGATTCGGCAATACGATTTGTCAAACCGATTTGCCACAATTTGTTATTCCGTTCCCATTGGATGATTTGGACATTACCATTTCAGCTTTGGTAGTAAACTGTAACGAACTTCAGGTAACGGTGCAAGGTTCGGAAGGAACACCCAACTATCAATATACGTATTCCGAAGACCCCGCTACCTTCAATCCGACCACCCCAGCGAACCCATGGACGACCCCAGCCTTGGATGCTTCCACACCTTTTGTGTTTACTGGCCTCGTTCCTGGTCGTACGTATACGTTCTACGTGCAGGATGCCGTAGGTTGTGTGCGACAAAGTAATGTCAACGTAAACGATTTGATTACCCAACCTTTGGGCATCACTTCATCGGTAACTCCAGCTTGTTTTGGAACGACCAACGGTAGCATTTCATACACTATTGTAGAAAATACCGTTTCGCCGGGCTCGGAAATGCAATGGTCTTTTTACAACATTGCCACGGGTACACCGGTCTTGGTAACCGATAGTGGTGGGAATGTACCTTTTTCCGCACCGCAGAACCTTACCTTCAACTCGCTTGGTGCCGGACTCTATTTCTTGGAAGTGACAAAAATGGATGGTGCCGTTGCAAGTTGTATCAGCGCATCGGAAAATGATATTTTGGAAGTATTGGATGCCTTGACCGGTACACCAACAGCAATACAAGATATTGCCTGTGACCGACCAGGTCTTATTGAAATACCGGATATCAATGGTGGTGGCGGAACGTATTTATATACAGTTACCGGTCCAGCACCGTTCACAACGATTACAGGAACCTTGGATAATCCGATTGAAATCCCAGCGAATTCGCCTTCAGGTACTTATAGCGTTTCGGTGAGCGACCAATATGGTTGTGTCCAGAACTTAGGAAACGTGAATCTAAATCTTTCACCGAACCCAACGATTGATGATATTGCCGTAGCAAATTGCGACGTTCAAGCAGATGTTACCATTACAGCAAGCAGTACCGCCGCACAGATTTTCTATTCTTTGGATGGTGGTACTACCTATGAAGATAACGGAGGAGTTTTCAACAACCTTGCGCCCGGTACGTATGCTGTCAGCATTTTAGATAGCAATGGTTGTTCGGCGACAAGCTCGGTTACCGTATATCCGCAGTTGCAGGCAAACGCGACCCTGGCAAGAACTTTAGGCTGTGGAGCAGGTAATGAGGCACAAATCGTTATCGAAGTAACCCAAGGTTCTGGAACCTATGATTATCAAATTACGGGAACTTTAGGCACTTTGGTCTCAAGACAAGCATTGTCCTCAAATCCAATTACGGAATTGACCACAATAGCGGATACGTATACCGTTACTGTTTACGACAACAATACAGCAGGTCCTGAATGTTCTAGAACATTTAGTATAGATATACCCGCGGCGATAGTGCCGAGTTTCACTGCTAACCCAACGGATGTAAGTTGTTCAGGGGTGAGTGATGGTATTATTGCCTTAGTGGAAAACAACAATGGCATCAGTCCGCTATCCTATACCATTAACCCGAGCTCCGGTACGTTCAATGCTACCACGAATAGCTTTGAAGGACTGCCACAGGGTACGTACCAGATTACTGCGACCGGCCAAAACGGATGTACCACGACCGTAAACAATATAGTGGTCGATGAACCGAACACCATAACGTTCGACCCACCGGCAGTAGTTGCCTTTGGTTGTGCAGCCGGAAATTCAGTTGATAACGCTACCGTAACCCTTGACGTAAGTAGTATTGCAGGGGGTAGTGGAACGTATATTCGATATGAGTTTTTAGATAATGCCACCAATGGTGTATTACAAATAGGTACTGATCCAACGTATTCGCATACGGATTATGCAAGTATTGCTGTTTTGGTAAGAGTGGTCGATGACGCGGGTTGTACCGGACAAACCGTGGTCAATGTTCCTGCATTTGATGAATTATTGAGTGCTTCCGTCAGCGTTGATGATATTATCAGCTGTGCGAATGGGGGAGAAGATATTAGCATTGATGTTACGGGAAGTCTCTCAAACTTTGGTTCAAATCCAGGGAACTATGAGTTCAGACAGTTGCCGTCCACAACCTATCAGACCTCCAATCAGTTTTTGGACCTTCCTGCCGGGAATCACACCTTTGGTATTCGTAATGTGAATACCGGTTGTGAGTTGACCATCATCCATGTGGTGGATGAACCCAATACCTTTGATGTGACTGTGGAAAAATTAGCGGATGTTGTTTGTTTCGGAGATACCGGAAGCATTCGATTGACTTTGGTGGACGCTACGTATACCGGTGGTTTTAGTTGGAGCATTTTTGATACCAATGGTACCCCAGCCGATAGAACGGATGACGGTCCTGCAATACTTACGGGCACTTCGCCCAATATTGGACCAACCACAGCGATTGATGTTCCAGCGGGAGATTATTTGGTAGAGGTTACGCAGGATGCCTCCCCGGATTGTTCGCAAGTAAGAGCATTTAATATCACCACGCCTCCTGCAGCCATTACGTTAAGCCCAATTGATTTGACCGATGTAGGTTGCAGCAATGATCAAGGAAGTGCCCTGGTCGCTCCCTTGGGAGGTGAGGCACCCTACACAATAGCGTTGACGCACAATGGTACTGCCGTGACCACAACGATAAATAATGTGAACAGTCACTTGTTCCAGAACTTGACCGCAGGTCAGTATTCCATTAACATCACCGATGCATTGGGATGTACTGTACCCTTTGCCAACGTTTTTGACCTACTGCTACCAGACCCAATAACCGCGTCTATTTCAAATACGTCTCTGGTATGTCAAGGTGATACGGACGCTTCGGTTACCGTTACAGTGAACCCTAGAAATGTAATCTCGCCGCTCCGCTACATCTTAAATACGCATAATGATATAACAGGAAGTACCTTGTTGAGTACTTCAACCTCGCAAACTATCGCTACATTCGATAACCTTGGGGCAGGCTTCTACAGTGTTCAGGTATTGGATGATATGGGCTGTGAATTTGAAACGGCAATTGTGGAGATTATCGATCCAACAGACGTGGATGCTCTTTTAATTACCCAAAGTAGTTTGAGTTGCCAATCCGATGCAGAGTTGCTGCTTGTTGCTTCCGGTGGTACAGCCCCTTACAGTTGGAGTGCCGATGGAGTGTCCTTTACGGCGATGAATGGGACGATAGCGACCGCTACCCATCTCTTTACAGGTGTTACCGATGGAAGTTATCAATATTATATTCGAGATAGTTTTAACTGTGTTTCCGTGGTCTCCAATACCATCACAGTAGACCCCGTTGAACCATTGACGGTCACTTTGGACACCACTTCAGCTTTTGTAAACTGTAGCGGTGAAAGCAATGCTTTGATTGATGCCAATGCGGATGGAGGTCTTGGGAACTATCAATACGCCCTGTTCACAGATGTAGCGTTTACCAACGAAGTTAGGCCCAACCAAACAGATGGTACCTTTGTCGATTTATCTGCAGGCACTTATTATGTAAGGGTCCAGAGTGAAGACTGTGAGGTAGCTTCAGAAGCAATCCTTGTGGGAGAACCTTCACCACTTGCCGTGACCCCCACAATTACCGATATTAGTTGTTCCGGTGCAGAGGATGGGAGCATTGTTCTGGATGCGCAAGGAGGTAACGGAAATTATCAATATGCCATTTCTCCGAACTTGAACCAGTTCGATACTGAAAATACTTTTGACGCGTTGGCTCCTGGAGCCTATCAAGTCATCGTACAGGATAATAATGGCTGTTTTGAACTTATTGAGTTTAATATCGCCGAACCTTCCCCCTTAAATGTGATTTCAACGGTGACCGATGAAATTTGTTTCGATAGTGCGGACGGGACCATTTCTCTTGAAATTCTGGGGGGAACCGCTCCGTATTCCACGGCCTTAAACAGCAATCTGGATTCAGATTTTGTACAGGGTATCACTGAATACAACGATCTGGCCAGCGGTACGCACGTTGTTTTTGTAAGAGACGCTAACGGTTGCGAATACTCAGAGGTTTTTGAAGTGCAAGATGGCGTCAACTTGGAAGGCGAAGTGGCCGTGCTCTACCAGTGTGATGGTAACGGCTTTACCTCAAACGCAATTCAAGTAGTATTGGAGGATACCACTGTGATGGGAGATGTACTGTACGGCTTAGATACCGATGATACTGCTTTGATGCAACTGGAACCAGAGTTCGAAAACCTGACCGGAGGGGCTCATTTTGTAACTGTGGTGCACAATAATGGTTGTATCAATACGCTGAATTTTGAGGTGACCATTTTTGAACCTTTGACTTTGGAATTGAGACAAGGAGAAATTAACCAAATCGATGCTTTGGCCGTAGGAGGTTCAGGCAACTATACCTTCCGCTACAATGATGGCCCCGAAGTAATCGAGGATACGTTCTATATTGAGGAAACCGGAATCTATACGGTTACGGTTACGGATGAAAACGGTTGTAGTATCACCCAAGAAATCTTTATGGAATTCATTGATATTGAAATTCCCAAGTTCTTTACGCCAGATGGTGACGGCATGAACGATACTTGGGCGCCGGATAATATTACCCAATACCCGAACATCTTTATCAAGATATTTGACCGGTACGGAAGAATTCTGTTCCAGTTCAAGGGAAATCAAGACAGTTGGGACGGACAGTATCAACTTGCGGAGTTACCAACTGGGGATTATTGGTACATCATTCGCTTAAACGGCGAAGCGGACCAGCGGGAATTCGTGGGGAACTTTACCTTATATCGATAGGGCAAGTACCTTTAAAGACGAAATTTATAAGGAATTTTTGCCTTTAATTTTCACCTGGATCATCGGTACGTGTACCAATTTCTTGAGATTGGGAAAAAAAAGGGTAGCCCAGATTTTTGAAAAAATGTGCGAAAAGGTCAAAATCTATGACTTTTTCGCGCGTATGTTTTAAATCATTTTGAATTGGTCCAAGCGAACAGAAAATCCAAACTTGATATTGTTCACAGTTGTTTTTTTCCAATAGGGTTTGCTTTATCTTTACCAAACAAGTTTTTCAATTAACCCGGTGGGAAACTATTTTTTTGTCTTAATTTAGAGTAATTAAAAATTATATCTAAGTTTGTTTCCTCTGAAAAACGCTATAAAGAGAAAAGATGGCAATCGTATTGATTTTTTTAGGTTGTTTCTTGCTATATGCTAAATCGAAGCATTTACCGAACCACCTATCAAATATTGGGGATAAGGCCAAATCCGCACCAGTTGTTGTAAGGATTGTTGCTTACCTACTTTTTATCACAGGTATTTTTATGCTCACCGTGGACTTCGGTTTTTGGACGGGCCTGACGATTTTTATAATTACCTTAATGTTTACCTTGGCGCTTACCATTATTTTACTGCCATTGAACAAAAAATACGCCTACGTGCTGGTGATATTGAGCATCCTCGCATTAATAACCGAATATATCCTGTAATGCCGGCAAATCCAAAACATCTATCCAGTCCTGGACAACGCGTCCTAAAAATAACCGCGGGAATTCTGGGTGGTTTTTTTGTAACGATACTCTTTCACAATGCCTTGGGCAGTTTGCTTGAAGAAAAAGGAGGTCTTATAATAACTTCGGCATACACTTCCTTCATCTTATGGGCACTCCTGTTGGCTCTGGCTTTTTTGATGAAAAACGGCTGGAAAGTTTGGGGCCTATATTTGCTTTTCATTCTTTTTTTTGGGACAATCATCTATCTAAACAACTAATTGGCCATGAAGCTAAAAGCCTTAAAGCCCAGACTTCACAATGCGATGTTCCATACCCATACGGTCTCTGGGATAGTGATAAGCTTTGCGTTGTTCATCTGTTTTTACTGTGGAGCGGTCGCTCTGTTTTTGGACGAACTTCACCAGTGGGAAAATCCGGAGTCAAGAATAGAGCTTGTTGAAGCCTCCACCGTGGATTATGATGCTATAATCGATAAAATATCGAACAGAATACCTGATTTTAATGTCACGGGCCAATTTGGAATTGTTCCCCCCAAGAAATCTAATCCCTTGGTTTGGTTCTATGGTAGTACCAAAGATGAAGAAGGTACTGTAGAGCGTTTCACGGCGACCATCGACCCAAATACCTATGAAGTTTTAAGCATAGGCAAAGAACCCAAGACCCACATGGGCAGGACCATTTATGAACTACATTTTTTTCATCAAATACCGGTCATCGGAATTTATCTCTCTGGTTTGGTTGCATTCTTTTTCCTTTTCGCGATAGTCACAGGTCTGCTCACGCACTGGAAAAATATCGTGAATCGCTTTTATTCCTTAACGGTTGAAGGCAAGTGGAAGCAAATATGGACCAACAGTCATATTTCTTTGGGTTTTATAGCACTTCCCTTTCAAATGATTTATGCAGTGACAGGTGCGCTTCTCGGACTTTCTATTTTGTTGTTGGCCCCAAGTGCCTTTTTATTGTTTGATGGAGATACTTCCCAGGTCATTAAAGCAGTGGTTCCCGCTGCGGCCATAAAATATGATGAAGATGCGGCTTTTGTGGAAAATGATGACATAGGTTTTAACAGTGTTTTTCACGAGGTGAACTCGGGCTACCCGGAAAATGAGGTCACCTATATCTATGCCAACAATTTCGGAAAGGAAGACGGGACAATAACGGTTAGAGTGGATGATCACACCGGTATATCCGGCGATGGAACCTTTGTTTACGGGTACAAGGATGGTGAATTGGTGGGTGCCATAGAACCCGTAACGAAGTCCTATTCGGAAGGTGCCTATAATGTGCTCATAAAACTACACTATGTAACCTATGGGGGCATCTTTCTCAAAATTATTTACTTTATTTTGGCCATGATAACCTGCTACATCATTATGAGTGGTGTGATGATTTGGCGAACGGCCCGGGACAATAAAAAATACACGGACAAACAACGTAGATTCCACCATCGTGTGACCAAAGTCTATTTGGCGATTACCTTATCGCTCTTTCCGGCGCTTGCTCTTATATTTTTGGCCAATAAAGCAGTGCCCCTGGACCTGGAAGATCGTGTTTTCTATGTCAACTCCATTTTCTTTTCGGGATGGTTGGTATTGACAATCATTGGATTGTTTTGGAACAATTATCGAAAGTTGAATCGAAATTATGTCTTTTTGGGAAGTCTTTTTGGACTTCTAATTCCCATTGCCAACGGATGGGTAACGGGAGATTGGATATGGAAAGCCATCGCCGATAAGCAGCATTTTGTATACAGTGTGGACATCACCTGGTTGGTAATCGGAATTTCTGGATTATTGATTAGTAGGTATTACTTGACACCCAGAGCCAAGGTCGATAAGCCCCATGAAACCAAAAGAAAGGTTGAGTTAATACCTGAAAAACCAATAATCAGAGAAGAACCGCAACCAGTTCTACAAAGTATCTCCAAAACGGAATAGGTTTCTTCTGCATTTTGAAGCTCAGTTACTGCTTTTTTGATTTTATTTTTATTTAGAATAAATAAAAATAAAATAGTAGCTTTGCCCTTCGAAAATGTAGAACCAACCTTGAGATGAAAAAAATCTTCTTTTTCTTGTTGCTTATTCCCGCAACACTTTTTGCCCAAAACAGATTCAATATATCAGGCGTGGTACGTGGGGAAAGTGGAGACCCCATTGCTTTTGCCAATGTTGTTTTGGACAAGAACAATAAATATGCGGTTGCTGATGAAAATGGACGCTATTTAATTCAAAACGTCCGTAGAGGAAGCTATGTCATAACCGTTAGTTCCCTTGGCTTTGAGACCATAAAGCAAAATGTGGAGCTTACTTCGAATCTTGACTTGAACTTCACTTTGGTAGAGAATGTTGAGGCGCTTGATGCGGTGACGGTAGAGGGCACCAAAAACTCCACGCGTCAAGAAGAACGGGCACTTACCATTCGAAGTTTTGAACTGGCGGATGTGGTGGCCCAAACCAATATCTTAGCGGATGCCGTTGATAAAATATCTGGGGTGCGAATTCGGCGCTCCGGGTCATTGGGAGACGCCGCCAACGTATCCATTAACGGCCTTGAAGGCACAGCAATACGAACTTTTGTAGATGGGGTACCCATCGAATTTCTTTTCCCTGGAACAGATATTGCTACCATACCCCTTACTGGGATCAGGAGGGTAGATGTCTTTAAAGGGGTGCTCCCCGTGGACTTGGCATCCGATGCGCTAGGAGGCGGTATCAATATCATCACGGAAGAAAACACGGTCAACCGGGTCAGGGCTTCTTACAGTTTAGGTTCATTCAACACCCATTTCGGTGATATGAGCGTTACTTTGACCGATGGAAACGGAAGCTTTGTAAAAGTGTCCGGTGGGGCCAATTATTCCGATAATGACTACACCTTTGAGGCCCCTCTTCTGGTAAGACGACCTGACAATAACCAGTTGGTTGATGCCGGTACGGGAAATGTAAGGCGCTTTCACGATTTATATCGCTTACAATACAGCTCAGTAACCATGGGCACCTATGATAAAAATTGGACGGACCATGCGGAAATTACCTTTAATTACTTCGATACCTTCAGAGAGTTTCAAAACAATCTGACCATATCCAATATTGCCATTGGTGAAGCCTTTGGGGAACGGGAGAATGTTGCCGTAGTTGCCAAGTATGACAAAACCATCATCAAGGATAAACTGAAATTAAAGACCATATCCAACTACAGCGACCTATTTGTGAAGTTCGTGGATACCACGGCAAACCAATACAACTGGTTGGGCGATATTGTGCAGACGGTGGAAGCTTCCCGTGGGGAATTTGCTGCCCCAATTCTATCTGAGACGACCACGAAAAGTTTGGTCAATCGTACCACACTGGAACTTCAGTTACCTAAAAAAAGCAGTTTGACGTTTAGTAACTTATTTGCCTATCAAGATCGGGAACTCAAAGAGTTTGACCTTGACAATCCCACCGAATTCGGCTTGGCCCCGGAACAGCAGATAACCAAGGATATCGCTGGTCTGCAATATGATAATTTATTATTCAATGAATCGGTAGAGCTTTCGGCAGCACTGAAATATTACACCTATAAATTGACAGGTTTTAGTAGATTGAACGATATTCCCATTGAGGATACAGAAGGTTTTGTAGGTTGGAATGCAGGTATAAAGTATCAGATTTACGACGACCTTTCCATACGGGGATCTTATGAACGTGGATTCCTGATTCCGGAGATCGTGCAGTTTGCGGGTGACGGTCAGAACATTGACCCGAATGGGGAACTGCAACCGGAGGAAAGTGATAATTTCAATCTTGGATTTCGGTACAACAAACGCTTTAACGACGATTATTCGGTGACCTTGACCGCTAACGGATTCTTGCGGAAGCGCCGGGACTTCATCTTCATTAACCCGAATGTGGCACGGCAGCAAAATGAAAATATCGGGGATATTGATACTGAAGGTTTTGAAACCGAACTCAAAGTTAAGTTCCTGGGCAAGTTCAATTGGAACACCAATGTCAGCTTTGTCGAAAATACCATTGCTAGATTTGCCCTACCTGGTGAGAATACAGATGATGCGGTAGGGACACCGTTGCCCAATAGACCTCGATTCTTTTACAATACAGAGCTTTCTTGGGGAACAGATAATATTTTCAATACCGGGGTCGGTCTTAACCTGTTCGGTCTGTTTACCCATGTGGACGTATTTAACATTCGACCCATCACTACGGGCGATACTATAGACAATACCCCGGATGCCTTCGTCCCGGAACAAAACCGTTTGGATTTTGGAGTGTCCCTAAGACTTTTTGACGATAAGGTAACTGCTGCGTTCAACGTAGTGAACATCACAGATGAAGACTTGTTCAACAACTTCAGTATTCCCTTGCCCGGACGCAATTTCAATTTTAAACTGATTTATGAGATTTCAAATTTTTAATGTTATGAAAATGAATAGCAATATCAAAAACAGCATCGCACTTTGTACAGTTGCTCTGTTGATTCTCTCCTGTGAGCCTGAAGAAGTGGTCTCGGAAGTAACCGTAAACCTTGTAGAAGGGGAACAATTATTAATTTCTGATCTGCCCTATCAAAAGGATGGCTTTGTGGCAGCTTCGATTCTAAGTACGCCTACATCCTTCTCCTATTTCACCAATTATTCACAAGAACGCCCCACGGGCGCTTTGGATTTGACTACCGGGAACGCTGCCTCGTTCAGTAACTATTTCCCCCAAACATTTTACAAGTTTTTAGCTTTCGGAGCTTCTTTGGATTCAGATAATCTAGAGTTGGACCGATATGCTGTGGACCCCGAGACCAACCAAATTGTAAGTGCTGGTTCGTTGGCTTTGGAAGCGAGCTTGTCGCAAGTTTTGATTATTAACGATAATCTCGGAGTATACACCATTTTTGATACGCCAAGCTTATTTCTCTTTAATCCGACCTCTATGGAATTCATTCAGGAAATTCCTATGCCCAACGCGGTACAAGTAGAAGCACTTCCTGACCAGACCAATTCCTACTTTCATATTATACACCGTATTCAGGATGATAGGGTATTTCTTCCCCTGACCACTAATTCTGGGGTTTCGCCCCAGTTTTATGATGCCAACGATATTTACGTGGAAGTGGTCAACCTGAACACCATGTCCTGGGAAAAAACCATGGTTTTTGAGGAAGCGACCTATCCCTTGACCCGAGGTATGGAAAACCCTATGGTTGATGAAGAAGGCAATATCTTTATCTTGACACAAGGTCAGTACAGTCTTGATTTTCAATTTGGTCCCACGGCTCCTGCGCGATCAAGACCTCAAATTTTGAAGATTCCCGCCAATAGTATTGACTTTGACCCAGATTATTCCTTTAATCCGGTCAATTTCATCGGTTTCCAAAATTCCGTGGCCCAGCTTTGCACCGGAGCTATTTACGGTGGAAATGGTATTGCTTATGCCGTAATGACAGCAGAAGCGGACGTGCCCAGGGTAAATGAATTACTGGGTCTTTTAGCTTCAGGTATGATAACCGATGAACAATTCAACGAGCTCGCCAATTTAGTGACCAATAGCCCAAATATGCGATGGACACGGATAGATTTAAATGCCCAAACAGCTGAGGTAATTCCAGGAATACCTTTTACAGCGGGCTTTTCCTATCCCTTGTCGTATCAAGTGGACGGTAAGCTTTTGTTTCAAACCTTCAATCCCACCGAAGGAGTAAATGGGTATTATGAGTATGATCCAGAAACTAATACAGCAACCAACATTTACACCGTGTCCAACGGTGGAATCGCCACACATCTTTTTGTACTCCAAGAGTAGCATTGAGCTTTTTGAGTTGGTCAAATGTAAAAAGTCCCTAATTGAGGGACTTTTTTTCTTGCTAAAACTGTTTCAAAAAAGTAATCTTACTGATAAACTGGGTACTTCGTTGTACGGGATCAAAAAAATCGGTTTGTGTATCGTTTAACACAACATAAATAAAGGATAGGGGCATGTATTCCCAACTGAAACGCACGTTCCATCGTCCTTGTTCGTCAAAACTGTTATACTGGTAGAAAGTGGACAACTGCACCCTTGGATTCAACGCCAAGCGCAAAGTTCCCGTATATAGGTCCGTGTTCAAATCTTCGGATAGGATTCCAACACCATTTAAATTGTTGTTTTCGTAGTCTATGTTCATTGCGATGTGGGGGATGGGCGCGTATCGTAATCCCGCTATTACTGAATTTCGAATGCCGTTATAGAAATTACCAAAATCATATTGTATTGAACCTGAGAACTTTTTTGACCTGTCGGAATTATAGCGAAGCCTATATTGGGTATAACTATAGCGCCCTTCTTCAATTTCAAGACCTAGAGGGGCAAAGTTAAAATTGATATTTTGCCAAGTAGGCGTGAGAGAAACTTCCAGAAAACTATTGTCCTTAAACCAGGTAAAAATGGGGAAGATGTACAATCGTGCCTGTTGAAAATTTCCGAAATCCTCGAAATCGTGAAAATAATCAAAAAACGCTCCGGGGTCCCAACGGCGTACAAATGGCAGCCACTTTGGACGTAAAATAGCATATCCGCCCGTAGTATGGTACATCACATCTTTTTGGAACACAAAACCCATGTCGGGATTGTAGTTTTCGCTGATAAAGTAGTTTACATAACCCAAGTAATAATTGTTTGTGAACGCACCTGCAAAAAGTCGGCCTGAATATCCTTGACTATCGGTTTCACTGTCTATGGATGTAGACAATAAGTAGGACAAGGTAATCTCACTTTTGGGACGTATAAATCCGTCAACGGAAATGGTAGTATTGTTTTGACTCTCTAGGTCAAGACTGCCTAGGGCATCATCCCGACGATAAGTGACCATGGCGCCAAAATTATTTTCCTGGCCATAGTTCTGGATATATCGCCCTACACCAAAGATGGCACCGGGACTATCATCCGTTTCCCGCTGGCGTACAGCAAGCGCCGCCAGCGTTCGATTTTCATTTCTATCCGTGTATCTTGCCCCAACATCCAAGGGAGCGGGGGCAGCATTAAAAGCGTTGGAAAGACCTATGGTACGGCTAAAAAAGGGCCGTACAAAATTATTACCGGCACCTGCCCAAATACCGGAATTTTCTAAAAAGAACTGTCGTCTTTCAGGAAAAAAAATGTTGAATCGTTCCAAGTTGTTCACTGCTTGGTCCACATCTGCCTGGGCAAAATCAGTATTTATGGTCAGGTCGAGCACGGCGTTGGGGCTAATGGCCCATTTGACGTCCCCGCCGATTTTCGGGTTGTTCAGTTTATCCACCAAAACACTACCTTCCTTATTTTCGTCATATTGGTACAGTGCATAAGGTTCTATTCGAATATTGGCCGAGGGCGGAGGGACTTCCAAACCGGTAAGTTTCGCGGCATAGGTCATTCGATTTTCAGAAAAAGACTGCGGTATATCTGGAAAAACGGTTTTCTCATAGTCTTTGCGGGCCAATCGAAAGAAAGTAACGCCCCATTCCACAGGGATACCTTCCACAGGTTTGTCATAGCGAATGGATTTAAAAGGAATGGCAAATTCGGCATAATATCCGCTATCTGTTCTTTGGGTACGTACACGCCATAGAGCATTCCAGTCTTCGTCCCGAATGTTATCGTTAAAATTCTGGACATCCTGTTGATTACCATAAGGGGTTGTTTGAAAGGAAACCGCATATTGCTTGGTGTTTTGCGCGTCGATTTGGATGCCGAACACATCGTTTTCCAGTCCATTGAAATCCCTGCTCAAATCTTGCATGCGGACTCCTTTTTTACCTAACGAATCCAGCGCAAAAACACCAAAATAGATGTTTTTATCATCAAAAAGGATGCGGACTTCTGAGGGGTTTTTGATAGTACCTCCTTGTACAGGTTCTACACGGAAAAATTCGGTGATGGGTTGCGTCAAATCCCAGTCAGATTCATCCAATCGTCCATCTACGGTTATTGTCCCTTTAGCTCTGAAAGCCTTAATAGTGACCGGGGTCTCGGGCGGTGGGAAATTATCCGTGTTTTGCTGCGCCGTTGCCTCCCAGACCCCTAACCAAAGAATTAAAAAAAGCAACCTTTGCATATCAGCTCGAAGTAAGTAGCTCCCCTTTTTTGGTTTTTCCGGAAAACAGGAACCCAATGGTAAAGAGTCCAACCGAAATCAAAAATAGTATTGGAACTGTGGCAAAAGAAGCATAAGCCTTTGTTTCGTATTGAAATTTTGGTAATTGAGGATAATCCTCTTGGGTGAAATTCTTGTTGTTATAAAGAAAAGGCATAAAATGTTCTCGCCAACCGACTGCAAAACGTACTACTTGCTTTCTAAAATTTTCATAGTCCTGTGTAGAGGTACCTGCCATTTGGTTCAGTGATTCCTGAACGATTACTGCCGGAGATATCCATTTAAACTGGTCCACCCAGTCCTGTCGCTCTTTTAATTGTGCTTCATAGGCGTCCACTATTGGCGATAGCTCTTCTTTTATCAATCTTTGGGAAGCCATATAGCGGTGGTAGAATCCTCGGAATTGGGTTGTGTCGTTAATCGCATACTCCGGATGGTCGCGGAGGAAATTGTCCAATATTTCATCCTGTCTTTCGGTAACTTCTGCTTTGAGATTCCGCATTTCGTTGATCATCAAGGTACGTGATGGCATGGGATAAAGGGTGTTCCCCATCTGATTCAGTAGGGAAGGCGCCAATAGCACAAACGCTACCCAAAGGCCCAAGAGCATGACTGCATTTCTCGCTGAATTCCCTACCCCTAAATTGACCAAAAATGCCAAGGAGAACCAAAAAAGCATGTAGCCCAAGGTCAAAAGTAACAAGCTAAAGAAAACCCCAAGCTGTCCAAGTGGGTTAAGACCGGTCACTAAAAAAACAAGGGTCAAAGAACAAACGACCAATAGGGTCAACCAAAAAAAACGAAATCCCAGTTTTTGCAATACCCAAGTATGGATTTTGATGGGTTGGGCAGCCAACAACCTGAGAGAACCACTTTCTCTCTCCGCGGAAAGAATATCATAGGAGAAGGCAATGATGAGCAGCGGCAACAAGTAAATGATAACGAACGCCAGGTCAAAACTGCCGAATAATAATTGAACGGGGCTGGTCATCTCGGCAAAGTTCATAGCGAAATCGTTACCGGATACCTTGGGCTTTACATAATGGGTGAACAAATCGGCCTGTCCTGTAGCGATAAATGCCATGGGTTGCGGTTCCATGGCCGCTACTCTGGGATGGTAATTGCCAACTGCCATTGGACTCGTGGGAATGGTCCATCTTGGTACACTTACCTCCATGCCGCGTTCTACCGAATCCAAAAGTTTTAACATCTTTTCATCGTTCTCCTGGACCTCTACATAGGCCGCGCGGATATCTTTTTTTCTCTTTTCTACTTTTTGAAGGCCGTTAAAGGTTGAAAATCCAAACAAGAGGAGTAAAATAATACTCAGTAGTTGTATCCATCGACTGCGCAAGAGTAATTTTAATTCGTACTTAAAGTTATAGGAAAACATGGTCAGATGGTTTTGGTGAACAGTATCAATAACCCGAAAGAGGATGCTATCCAAAAGGCTAAAATCAGTATGTTGGAGAAATTCTCTGAAAGAATGAAATCCAATTCAGGAGGGTCATATTCGAAAATGGGCAGACTTTTCCAAAAACTGGCATCCGCTCTATAGCCCCAATCGCCATAATTGGAGTTTTCTGCGAAATTATCGTTCAGGAATTTCTGGGTAGCGACGCGGTAGTCTTCGGCGGCATCGGCAAAGTCCCAATGGGTAGCGTAGTCCGTGTGGGCAATGGACATACTTAAAAAGCGTGTGGGGAGATAGGGTGAAATCGCAGCTAAACCGCGATACACCTGAGTCTGTTTGGAATACTGGTTCTTCAAATGGTTGTAATGTTTCAAATAGACCTCGGCCTCATGTTCTTCCCCTTTTTGCATGCGGTAGGCGTCAAAATTGAAGGGTAGCTGGTGCAGACTATCTACTCCGTACTCCTGAAGTACCCGGACTTCCAAAAGTTTTGCTTCCTTGCTCCAAGGGTTATGTCCATCGACCCCCTCTCTTCTATCTTTCAGCACATTTGCGGCAAACTCTTGCCGTGTGGGATAGGGATGCTTGGTTTCTGCAATATTACTGGCGGCTTTTGGAGCAGCAAGGCAAGCGATAATCCAAACGCAAAGAGAAATTACTAGAGAAATACCTGATTTTTTCGTTTTGGCCGAAATCAATAAAACAAGGTTCGTAAATACTATATAGTATGCGATGTAAACCAAGAATAAAGTGAAAAGCGAAGACCAGCTAAAGACGCCAAAATTCTCCAATCCGTTCAACAAAAAGCCGGCAATCAAAAAAAGTAGGGCCGTTATACAAAAAATGGGCAGAAAAAGGGCGGCCCATTTACCCAGCATCCATTTCCAACTGGAAATCCCTTGGCTTTTCAGTAAAGTAAGGGTCCCCATTTCACGTTCTTTGGTAAAGCTGTTATATCCCAGTAGGATGATAAACAAAGGAATAATAAACAATAAGATAAAATCGGGGGTCAAATCCCCAAAACGGGCCAAACCGGTTTGGTCAGTTGCCGCACTGAACTGTGCTTCGTTCCGATTATGGGCTTCTAAGAAAATGGAGGATCCCGCGTACTTATCCACTCCCTGGTCAACCAAAGAAAGAGGATATTTTGGTTTAAAAGCGTAGGTACCGTAGTGCGCCGCAGAGTGCGGATTTTTTTCTCCTTGGTTGTCCCAAATGGCGCGTTCCGCAGTTTTTGCGATTTCATACTGTTGGTTGACATTTTCATATTGCCTGGCGCTTATCCAAACAGATACGCCCAACAAAAGAATCACTACGACAAAAGCGATACGTACACGTCCCTCTCTTAAAAGTTCCTTGGTTTCTTTGAGAAAAGTCTTCGATATCATAACGCCAACGCTTTATATTCCATAGTTTGGAGATAGGCTTTCTCCAATTCTTGTAAAGTAATGTCTGATGCAACCAATTGCTGTTTCAGGTTACCATCTTTCATTATACCGATATGAGTGGCTACTTCCTTGGCGCGAAAAAGGTCGTGGGTGGCCATCAAGGTAGCCACGCCTTTGTTTCGAAGCTTTTGCAATAGCAACCCAAATTCATTACTGGCCTTGGGGTCCAATCCGGAGGTTGGTTCATCCAGGAGTAGGACTTTTGCTTCTTTGGCCAAAGCGATGGCAATACCTACTTTTTGGCGCATTCCCTTGGAGAAGGTTGAAATGCGTTTGTTGAAGGCTTCGGGTTGTAATCCCGCTTCGTTCAAAAACACCTCGAGGTCTGAAGCGGAAATTTTCTTACCGGCTATTCCTGAAAAGTAATCCAAGTTTTCCAGAGCAGAAAGACTCGGATACAGCATCAGGTTTTCAGGGATATAGGCCAAAAATCGTTTCGTAGCCTTTGGGTTTTCATGAACATTCAACTGATTGATGAAAGCACTGCCCGAAGAGGGTTCTATAAAACCCAATAGCAAGTTTATGGTTGTCGTCTTGCCAGCACCGTTAGCACCCAACAAGCAATAAATCTCACCTGTTTTCACGCTTAGGTTCAGACTGTCAAGCGCGGTCTGTCCCCCATAGTTTTTAGAAAGGTTATTTGTAATGATCATGGATTTATTTTTAAAATCATAAATGGATTTATACGGTTCTAACGGACTCGTACAAAAAGATAGTTGTACTTATGGTTTATGACCCAGACTTAAGTATCAAAAAATTTTTGACCGTTAGGTAGGGAATAACAGAAAATGAGTTTCAAAAGGAAACCTCTTTATGTCCTTACACAGAATAAATAAGGGGAGGAGGGGGTCTGGAGAACAAATCCGTTTTTGGAGTATCAAAAGTATAGCGGACTTCGATTAGGGAAACGACGACGGCACGTATGACTACCGATATTTTTTTAGGAATTATATATGGATTCGTGACAAGCGTTTCTGCAATTTGGGAGCTTATCATATGCACACAAAGTTCGCAAGGGGTTTGATGCTCCTCATGACAATGGCCGTGCTCATAATTATGAAAAGCGGATGTTTTTAGCAATAGTATTGCCAGGAAAAGAAATGCACCAATATATCGATATCCCATTTTCACCTCTTCACAAATCTATGGGATTTGATTCAGGCGTACCTGTTAAGGATATTATAATTTTAGGCGAATGTCCCGTTCATACGCGAAAAATAGGATATCGATTTTGGCTTTTTGTGCAAATTGGCCGTCTTTCGTTTATAAAATGCTGCTGGATCGGTTACTTGGGTGTATCTTGAGGCTTATGAAAAGTCATCAAGGTTTGAGCGGACTGAATAGGTGCTTCGACATGGGAAAATCAACCTTTGGAGGTGTTCTCGCTTTTTTCCAAGCTCTCGAGTTCGCTGTCATTGAATATTCGCGATTTTATGACAAAACGCAGTCCCAAGGGAATTTCCAAAGAGAAACTGGACCCTCGCCCTTCCACCACATCCATGGTGAGCTGGGTATGTTTCCAATATTCAAACTGGTCTTTGGACATGTAAAAACCGCAGTCGGCTATTGTGCCCAAAAACATATCGGTCTCGTTCAGCATGAGCTCTCCCTCTGGGAAGCACATGGGCGATGATCCATCGCAACATCCGCCACTTTGATGAAACATGAGCGGGCCATGTTCCTTTTTCAAGGAATCTACGACCCGTTCAGCTTCTTTGGTAATCAATATACGTTGGACCATGATCTAGAAAAATCCAAGAGCATTTTTATCGTGGGAAATCAGCATATTTTTGGTCTGCCGATAGTGGTTCAGCATCATTTTGTGGGTTTCCCTTCCAATCCCTGATTTTTTATATCCTCCGAATGGGGCATGCGCTGGATAGAGGTGATAACAATTCACCCAAACCCGACCTGCTTGCACTGCCCTAGATATTTGATACGCCTGATGGGTATCCCTTGTCCATACCCCTGCACCAAGGCCATACAGTGTTTCGTTGGCGATGGCCACAGCATCTACTTCGTCCTTAAAGGTGGTAACACAGGCTACGGGACCGAAAATCTCTTCTTGGAACACGCGCATTTTGTTGTTGCCTTTCAAAAGGGTGGGCTGAATATAATATCCTCCTTCCAGACCTTCGTTATAGGCTGCCGCACCACCGGTCAATACTTCGCACCCTTCCTCTTTTCCGATATCAATATAATTTAGGATTTTTTGATATTGGTCATTGGATGCTTGGGCGCCCATCATCGTAGTGGGGTCTAAAGGATGGCCAAGCTTAATGGCTTGTACGCGTTCGATGACCCGTTCTATAAATTTATCGTAAATGCTTTCCTGAATCAAAATTCGGGAAGGACAGGTGCAAACCTCACCTTGATTCAGTGCAAACATGGCAGCACCTTCCAGACATTTGTCAAAGAAATCGTCATCAGCTTCCATAACGCTTTCAAAGAAAATGTTCGGACTTTTTCCACCGAGCTCCAAAGTAACCGGGGTTATATTTTTTGATGCGTATTGCATTATCAGTTGACCCGTAGTGGTTTCTCCGGTAAAGGCCACTTTATTGATACGCGGACTTGAGGCCAGTGGTTTGCCAGCTTCAACCCCGAAACCGTTCACTACGTTGAGCACTCCGGCCGGTAAGATCCCTTCAATCAATTCCATTAATATCATAATGCCCACCGGGGTTTGTTCTGCAGGTTTAAGTACCACACAATTACCTGCGGCGAGGGCAGGGGCTACTTTCCAAGTCGCCATTAATAGGGGGAAATTCCAAGGAATTATTTGACCAACTACCCCGAGCGGCTCTTTAATGTTCATAGAGATGGTACTGGCATCCAATTCGCTCACTGTTCCTTCCTCAGCACGAATAACCCCGGCAAAATATCGGAAATGGTCCACTGCCAAGGGTAAGTCCGCTGCCATCGTTTCGCGCAGTGCCTTGCCATTGTCCCAGGTCTCAGCACGGGCCAGTGCTTCCAAGTGCTGTTCCATGACATCTGCAATTTTCAGTAAGAGGTTACTGCGTTCCGTAGCGGAACTGTTGTTCCAGGCAGGTGCTGCTTCCCAAGCAGCATCTATAGCTAAATTAATGTCTTCTTCGGTCGAACGGGCCACTTTGGTAAAGCTGTTTCCATCTACCGGGGAAATATTGTCAAAATACTGCCCTTTGACCGGGGCAGTCCACTTTCCACCAATATAATTGTCATATTGGTCCTTAAACTTTGGTTTCACCAAAGCCTGTTTTTCAGTTGTGCTTACATTACTCATGGTATCAAAATTTATGTATTGTTAACTTGTCCAATTCATTCACTTCCAAGGTAGTGAGCAACCCACTGTATCGCTTTGAACAATTGTATAAAACGTATGAACAATACAATCATATTTTATGATTTTATCATAAAAAGGTGTATATTTTAGAGATATTTATAAAAATTGTGTAAACAATTTAGATTTTTATTAAACAAAACAAATGAATGCAACTTCCTGATTCATTTTATGCTTCGAGACGATTGATTGATCTGGTCGAGAATCAAACCTCTTATGAGTTGACCGATTCTGCGCTGCATATTTTTGAGACACACGCCAAGGCAGAACGGGTGGAACTCCGTTTTGGCACTCCGGTTTTGGCGAGCATGTTCAAAGGAAAAAAGATAATGCACTTAAGGAACAGGAATTCCTTTGATTTTTTGCCTGGGGAATCCCTTATTTTACCGGCCAACGAACTTATGTGCATCGATTTCCCGGAAGCGCGAAGGGATAACCCTACCCAGTGCCTGGCTATGGAGATTGCCGAGGATCGGATTCAAAATGTGATTCAGGTCATGAACGAAAAAATGACCAAAGCTGATGGGGCCGAGTGGTGTCTTATGGATTATAATTTTCATTTCACGAATGATCCCGGCATCTATCAAATCTTGCGCAGATTGGTGTATCTGTATACCGAAAACCATCCCTCCAAAGACTTTTTTGTTTCCAATATGTTGCACGAGCTCGTCGTTCGCATACTACAGGCGAATTCCAGAAAAACGTATCAAAATCAGGCCAAAAAATTGTCTGGGAGCCATCGCTTTGCCTTCGTGGTCCAATATATTCGTGAAAATCTAGGAGCCAATATTACCATAGAGGAGTTAAGCGAAAAGGCCTGTATGAGCAAAAGTAATTTTCACAAAGTATTTAGGAATGAGTTCGGTATATCACCAGTGGATTTTATCAACAATGAGCGCATATTAAGAGCCTCGCAAATGTTACAGGATTCTCGCTACTGCATCACAGAGATATTTTTGACATGTGGATTTAAAAATCGTTCGTATTTCAATAGAATGTTTAAAAGACTCCGCGGAATGAGCCCCAAAACCTATCAAGATAGATTTTTACATACCAATGCTTAAACTGTATTGATCCCATATCAAGAGTTTTTCTGTCAGGTTTTTCAAATTCTCCTATTGGTTCGAGAGATGGCGGAACCGCGAATCAAAACCACTGATTTTCCTTCAGTGGGGTATTTGCTAATCGTTTTTCTGTCCCATGAACGGAATCGGTATCGCCCTTTGATTTCTAGAAATGACCTCAACACTTTGTGGGCTTTTTTTCCTCTTAGGTAAGTGGGATAGTTTCGGACAGATTTTGGGTAGTTTCAAATTTGATGTGTCTTTATGTTTGCAAACAAATCTTGATTCATTTTTAAAGGAAAAATGATTCAATTCACGATAAAAATTCTGAAGTTTTATACCAATATTTCCACTTTTCAAAGCGGTTGACAACCCTACAACTACTCAACATACCCTCATTTGTGCAAAGGATGGGTGCAGTACACAAAATTTAACATAAAAGCTTCTGATATAAGCGCTGAACTAATTTAGATTATTTAAAAATAGTGATATTTTTGCTGCTTCTAAACCAAGACACTATGCGAAATATCTATTTGATACTCACTTCTTTTTTAGTCATTATCGGATGTAGTGATTTTGACGAAAAAGAATTTACCGTACTTCTTCCCAATGCCGGTGAAGATCAGGTGATTTTTACTGAAGAATCAGGTACAACGATACAATTAAATGCAGGCGAGTCAACCGACGTAAACGGACTCGGCTTCGACATTAGCTGGGAACTGGACTCCTCGCCAGAAGGATCTTCCGTCACCTTGAGTGACTCCAGCAGTTTGACTCCTACCTTTGAGGTTACAAATGAAACCGCTGGGCGTTTTGTATGGCGTTTGATATTATCTCGCGGGGATCAGATAACCCAAGATTTGACCCGTGTTGATGTGAATCCTGCCAATGCCCAAGTACTGTTGGTAAATGCGGTGGATGGCCCAAATACGGCCGCCCTCAATGTGGCGGCAGTTGAATTGGCAGGGGAACCGGTAAATGCGGGCTCTGTTGACACAACATATTACAATATCGATTTAAACGTGGCACAAGGAGCTGAGGGTACCGTTGCCCTAGCAGTAGCCTATGGCGACCAAACGCTAACATTGGATGCTGAATTGGCTGCTTTACGATCTTATACGCTTTATGTAATCGGTGAGGCTTCTGCGCCAGAACTCTTGCTTGTGGAAAAAGTACTTAACCAAAATACACTGCCACCCACTTTCGTTGGTCTTGATGCAATTGCACTAAGTCCTGGAGTGGATAATGTGCAACTGTTTATCGATGCCAGAGGAGCAGGTTTTGATATCTTGCCTTTGGATGAGCTTTTTATCGGATTGGGTCTTCCTGACTCATTCGGGGTTCTCGATTTCCAGGGAAATAAAGAAATTGTCTTTCCTTTTCAGTCAATTATTCCTTTGCCGATTTGGGCCACAGTGAACGAACAACGCATAAGTAATGATGCCGTCATCGGTCTTCCCAATGGAGTTGACGGAAATTTTGGGACCTTCATTCTCGTTCCAGATGCCAGTTCACAATTCGGAAATACCTTACTATTTATCAACAACTCAGACTTATTACCACAATAACCTCCACTATGAAAAATTTTACAGTTGCCCTATTGTTTTTGGGGTTCAATTTTATACAAGCTCAATCTACCATATCAGGTACGGTGACCAATAATAAAGGTGAGGCTTTAGAATATGCCCAAGTCTATTTATTGGGCACGACCAAAGGTACTACCACGGACAAAAATGGGGAATACACCATTAACAGGCTTCCCAATGGGACCTACACCTTGGAAATTATTTACATCGGATACGCAGATTATAATGCTGAGGTTACCTTGGATGGAAACGCTGTTGTTGTGGATGCCCAACTCATAAATAGAACCGAACGATTACAGGAGGTTGAAATAATAGGTCGGAAGACCACGGATTACCGACCCGACATAACCTTTGCAGGGACCCGTACCGGGGCCAAAATAAAGGATGTCCCGCAGGCCATATCGATACTGAACAAGGAAATCATCAAAGATCAGGCACTCTTCCGATTGAATGAGGTGACCGAAAATATTGCCGGGGTCACCCAAACGAGGACTGGGGATAACTTTACTTCCCGGGGATTTCGGGTAAGCCATGACTACATCAACGGTAACCGTGCTTTAGTCTCTCCTGATTTTGCCAGTTCTACCATTGCCACCCAATACGAACGGATAGAATTTATTAAAGGTCCTGCTGCTGCTTTGTTTGGAAATAGTTCCCCGGGTGGAGTCATCAATGCGGTGACCAAAAAGCCATTGGACGTGAACAGGGCTTCAGCTACTTATACGTATGGAAGCTTTGACACAAAACGGGCGACAGCGGATATTACAGGTCCTTTGACCCAGGATAAAAAACTTTTATACCGTTTGAACTTAAGTCACGAAAATTCGGAAACCTTTCGGGATTTCATCAAATTTAGGAGTCTCCTTTTCGCACCTTCTATTTCGTATTTACCAACGGACAAAACCCGTATCAACGTAGATATTGTTGGGGTTATCAATAATGACCAAGCAGGTGTGGACAGGGGTATGCCGGTATTACAAGAGGATTTATTTGCGCTGCCCATCAGTTTCAGCACGGCAGAACCTTACGACAGCCGAGAGAATTCCCAGGTTTTCTTCACAGTTTCGGGAACGCATGAGTTTAATGATAATCTTTCCTTTAATGTTTCGTACACCCAGTCAGATTTTGATCAGAACTTTATTGAGACGCGGTCTTCGAATCAATTTACTTCAGATGGTACGGAATTGATACGGACCATTATCGATAGGCAAACTAGCGGTGGTTCTGAATTTGTTACTGCCTATTTGGTCGGGAAATTTAACACGGGAAGTGTGAAGCACGAGGTTGTTGCCGGTTGGGATTATTATCAAACCTTTCGAGAATCATTTTCCAGAAATGCGCAGGGCGAGGCCAATGGGGTCCCCAATCTTCGATTTGAAAACCGACAGGTCTTTTCCAATATTGGTCAATTGGATGTTAACTTTAATAATTTGGTTACCCCTGCTGAAACTGAAGAACGTTATCGGGGGTTGTACGTGCAAGATTTGATTTCTACCGGAAAGTTTAAGTTCCTATTGGGCCTACGATTTGAAAATCTAGATCAAACGGCAGTTACGGGAACAGGCGGTACACAACCGGATGGATTAATCGATAATAATGTGCTCCTTCCCCGTTTTGGAGTTACTTATTCCCTTAACGATAACTTCAATTTCTTCGGAAGCTATACCCAATCGTTCAGCCCACAGTTCCTGCCGTTCGGATTCACTCCCAATGAGGACAGGACTTTTGACCCCTTGGAAAGTAACCAGATTGAATTTGGAACTAAAGCTACCTTTTTTCAGGAACGTTTGTTGGCGCAATTGAGCCTGTATACCATTGACCGGACTGGACGTATAATCGAAGACCCTAATTTTGCAGGTCCAATTCCCCAGTTTATTCAATTGGAGGATGAAGTAAGCCGGGGTTTGGAATTTGAAGTCCAAGGTAGAATAAATAGTAATTTCACATTGACGGCCAACTACTCGTTCAATGAGATTGATGTGGAACAAGATATTGAAAATCAAGGATTGGAACTTGAGAACAATAACCCACAGCATACTGCAGGATTTTGGGGCAAATACACCGTAACCTCAGGGTTTCTTAAAAATTTGGGTCTCGGACTAGGAGGTCGTTATGTCAGCAGTAGCAGGGTTCCTTCAGGTGTACCAAATGCCGTAAGACCCATAATAGAATTCCCTGACTATTTCACTGCACGCGCTGGAATCTTCTATCGATATGGCAATTTTGATTTATCTGCCAATTTTAATAATATCTTTGACGATCGCTACTTTATCGGTGGTCTTAATGCCGGACGTGTATTTCCGGGAGCACCGAGGAATTATCTGTTGAGCGTAGGATATTCATTTTAAAAAACCATGGGCAAATTCGCCAAACGGCTCCAGAAAAAAATGTGGTCCATCCATAACTGGGTGGGCCTCTATGCAGGTGTCGTAATTGCCATATTGAGCATCACTGGAGTTGTTGCCCTGTTTAAAACCGAAATTGACGAGTTTGTCAATTCCGATTATTATGATGTCCCGTCAGATGTAAGAGGTGAACGGATTGAAATCGCCGCTGTTGTAGATAGCGTAAGACAAGTTTATGGAGACAAATCTGTCGGATATATAGGCGTTCCAAGGAGTCCAGATAAAAATTGGATTGTTACTGCGGTGGAGCAAAACAGTAGTTTGGACATCAAGGCTTGGGAAATATTCGTAGACCCATACACGGGGAAGGTTGTGGGCCAAAGGGACTCTTTTAGATCCATTGGCTACTTTATCCGAAACATTCATGTAAGACTTTATGAAGGGCTGTTTGGGCGTTATTTTGTAGGTATTGCTGGAATAGCCCTTTTAATTTCTACCCTTACCGGTTTTTGGATTTACGGTAACTTCATGAAAAAGCAACTGTTTGCTACGATCCGAAGGAAAAATTTACGGATTACCATGGCCGATTATCACAAACTGATCGGTGTAACAACATTGGTATTTAACTTGGTGATTGCCATTACAGGCGCTTGGTTGGGTTTACAAGGATTGTTGCAGCGACCTATTGTGGGGGATAGGCCTGGGGTGTATCAACCCCCTGAGGAAAAGAAGTTTTCCAAGGAAGAAGATGCTGCGTTTTCCGTAAATTATCTAGAGGTCTATGAAGCATCCCGAAAACTTTTTCCAGAGCTTGAACCTACCAGTTTTGCTCCCTCCACGAATGGCAATGGTGTAGTAACCGTAAGAGGAATAGTACCAAGAACGGCCTTTGAACGCAGTCATTTTCAATTGACTTTGGACAAAGAAACGTTACAGGAGGTACATCGCCTCGATATCCGAAAAATGGGTCTGGGAGCGAAGTTGTTTTATATTCAAGAATCCATGCATTTTGGGGATTGGGGAGGATGGATGCTCAAAATAGTGTACGCCTTCTTTGGTATTACCTCAGGGTTTTTGGCATTGACTGGTTTTGTGGTCTATCTCAAGCGAACCGAAAAGAAACGTTTGGAAAAACCAAAATTCGTAGAATTGAAGCCCCTTCTTTTACGTTGGACTTATGGTATTCTGGCGGGTATCCTGGTATTGATGATCTTAAGTCTTTCATTTGGCGTTATAGTCCCTTCCTTATTGGTTATAATTGGCGTTTACGGGACCCTTATTTTTTTATTGATACGGGTATTGGTCCTGTTCCTTAAGCGAAAAGTAAAATCGGTCCGATTAAAAACAAGTTGATTTTTTGAAGAAAGAATTTGACAAAATAAACGAACATGTTCTGATTCCCCTTTTATTTGTATTGGGTTCAATGGCGGTGCTCGCCATCATGTACTTTGTTAACGAACTTTTTAAACCGGAAGCGCGTTTGCAGGAATTCTATTTGCTGGATTCCGATGAAATCCTGAGGTATAAAAAGCAAAGTATATACTTGATTTTCGGACTCTGTGTATCCCTGGTTGGGCTCATACTCGGTCTTAAGTTCAAAAACCGTCTTCTATCCGCCTTCTTGATTCTTGCGAATATCGTTTTATTGGTCCTCTGCATAAAGCTGGCCTGATTCCGAAAAGCGGCAAGAGGTAAAACTAAAGAAAATCGCTGATCCTTACTCTTCCTCTTTAATCGGATTGTCTTCGTAAAAGTCATCGAAGGTTTTAACCGTACTATAGTTGTCTGTCAAAACTTTATATACCATATATATTACAAGGGCCTGACCTATAATGGTAACATAGAAAACCCAGTTAAAAGGAAAATTCATACTTGCCATTATGGTCACCGTAACTAAAACAAGGGTGGTAAATGCAACGACACCCATCGCGGATATTTTCATAACTTGAATTTGTTCAACAAATTATAAAAATAATTGAACAGATATTGAATTTAAACCAAGATTAACAATATTGGTGTATTTTCTATGTGGACGTGTAAACCTATCTAACCGAATCAAACATTTCTTAATTTGGATTAATGTTCAGCAACAATTTCAACGATAAGTTTGGAGTGCATGAAAACCATAACTGTTAAAAAGGGGCAAATCTTACAAAGACAAGGAGATAGAGATACCAAAGTATTTGTTGTTAGGAAGGGTTTATTGCGCTGTTATTCCATTGATGAAAAAGGAAAAGAACATATTTTTCTTTTCGGTCCGGAAGGTTCGGTCATTACCGATCACCTGCCACCCAATGCCCCGGCCGATCTTTTTGTAGATGCACTGGAAGATTCTAAGGTTTTGGTCCGTGAAAAGACCCTTGCTTTTGCCAAAAGGAATACGCCCAAAGTGTTAAATCGGATGATGGCCCTGCAACAACGTGTTATCATGCTCATGAGTTCATCCATTATTGAAAGGTACGAACACTTTATTGCTACTTATCCACAAGTTGCCGAACGTATCCCCCAAAAAATGATAGCATCGTATCTCGGAGTTACCCCAGAAGCATTGAGCAAGGCAAAAAGCAAATATTTACAATCAAAATAACGCATTTCTTAATCAGGATTAATGCACAGGATATATTTCTGGGCAAACTTTACCTAGGCGAGTTCTTGAACCGATCAACCTATGGAAATGAAGAAACTGATCCTATTCCTTGGCTTTTTTATCGTACTGCCCAATTCCCACATGTTTTCACAAGAAGAGCGAGAACAAAAAAAAGAACCTCCTTTGTTTATGGATGATAGCGGAGATGAGGATTATAGTTATCTGAAAAATGAAGAAACCGCATCCGAATATGAAAGAATGTTTGCCCAAGGCCTCAAATTTATACCCCTTGGCACGAACAAAAATGCATATTTAACGCTAGGAGGCCAGTACAGGCCCCGATTTGAAAGTACGTTGAACGAAAATTATACCGAAGAAGACGATACCTATTATTCCCAGCGTTTGAACCTTCACGCAAATTTGCACCTTGGGAAGAGCATACGGGTGTTCGCCGACCTGTTTCACGGCCTTACGAGCGGCGAAGGGGATAGGACCTTGGAGGATGATGAGCTGGCCTTTCATCAAGCCTACATTGAATTTACCATTCCCGACAAGCAAAACCGTTTTTTGTTAACCTTCGGAAGAAAGCAACTGGATTACGGTGCAGGAAGACTGGTTTCTCGTAGGGATGGCCCGAACATGCGTAGGAGTTTTGATTTATTCAAAGTGGATTACCTGTTCAACAGCAACGCTATTGAGGTATTTTACGGGAAAGAAGTACAACCCGAATTCGACGTTTTTGATAATGACTTTGCCTTGTTCGATAGTGGTTCCAGTGATCCAAGCTTTTGGGGAATTTACACCGATTTTAAAGTGGGAAAGATTCTTGGGAAAACGGAATTGTATTATCTGGGTTTTCATTCGGATTTTTCCAGTTTTAGCGATTTAAGTGGAGAAGAAACCAGACATTCCATAGGAATTCGGCGTTATGGAACCTTAGGAAAACGTATGATATTCAATACGGAGCTGGTATATCAGTTTGGCGAATTGGGGGAGGCTACCATAAGCGCTTTCAATTTTGAGTTCGATTACAAATATGTATTGATACACACCCCTTGGAAACCTACTTTCGGCCTAAAGTTTGACTATTCTTCAGGTGATAGGGATAGAGGTGATGACAAGTTGCAGACCTACAGTCCTTTATTTGTAAACCCTGCGCTCTACAGTTTGGCCGCGGTCAATACACCGGTCAACCTAAATGGATTGCATCCTAATTTCAAGATTTATCCCTTCAAGGATTTTTCCATCTATATGGATTACGCTTTTTTCTTCCGTTCCTTAAGAGAAGATGGATTGTATACCCCTCCTCGTTTTCAAATACGTACGGCAGATAGCGGTTCCAGTGCATACATTGGTAGCGCATTTGGGCTGAAAATACTTTATGAAATAAACCGGAATATAGAGTTCGAATGGAGGTCGACCTACTTTATTGCCGGGGACTTTGTCAAAGAATCCGGGGAATCCAACAATATTTTCTATACCGGTCCTACTTTGGAATTCAAGTTTTGATTGAAAGACGCACATAACAAATTATAAACCCTAAAAAGAACCCATTATGAAAACTAAAAGGAATTTAAAAAAAATGGTTACCATCTTTTACGTAACCTTAGGTTTCGGAACTATCTCGGCTTTTGCTCAGGAAGATGTACTGTCTGAAGCAGAAAAGCTGAATACGGGAATGAACAAAGAAGTCTATCTTTATGTAACTGAACCTGTGGTATCTTTTGATGAGGTCGCCAAGATATTGCCAGATCACATGGACTTTGTGCATAAAATTGAAAATCAAGGTACCATGATCATGGGAGGCCAAACTACCATTGAAGGGGCGGATAATGCCGGAGGCTATGGTGCCATTATGATTCGTGCCAACTCTTTTGAAGAGGCCCGCAGGATTGCGGACCAAGACCCTATGCACAAAACGGGAGTCAGAAAATATACTTTGTATAAATGGAATATCAACGAGGGTGAAATGAACGTGAGGTTGAAACTTTCAGATGCTTCGTTTACCATCGATTAATTGCAAAAATCAAAAAAGAAGAAAGATGAAATTTAAACTGACTCTATTAGGACTACTCGTTTTATTAGCTGTATCCTGCAAAAAGGAGGAATCAAAAGCGGTGGCTAATTCAGGAAATGGTTCGGACTTGGATGAAGGAACTGGATTATCTAAAAGTGCTGAACTAGCAGGGGCTTCCGTTTTGGCCTTTGGACCAGAAAATGTGCTTTTTGTAGGAGATAGCAAAGGTGCAAAAATATACGCGATTCCCACTCAGGCCCAAGAGTTAAAGGATGCCATTCCCTTCAATATGGAGGGTTTTGATAAGAAAGTCGCTGAGGCATTGGATAGGGCTCCGCGGGATATCATCATCAACGATATGAAAATTCATCCCCTGAGCCAAGAAGCCTATATTTCAATAAAACTGGGACATTTACCTGAAGCCAAATCGGTTATTGCCATAGCGAGTCCCATGACCGGGGATATTCGTTTTTTGGATGTTCCTGAAAATAGTACTAGCGTATCCATTAAGCAACCTGCGGCTGAGGATTTATCCTTCTGGAAGGAAACCCCGGCAAGTACTTTGAATATTACGGATATTGATTACCATCAGGGTTATATTTATGTTGCGGGACTGACCAATAGCGAGTTTGCGTCAACGTTAAGGAAGATTGCGTATCCCTTCACGGATTCCCAGGAATTGGTGAACAGTATCGAAATCTACCATGCGGTACATACCCAAAATGAAACAAGGGCCCCCATACGAACCATGTTGTTTGACGAGATTGATGGAGAATCAACACTGCTCGCAAGTTATACGTGTACCCCTTTGGTCACCATTCCTACAGAGCAAATTCAAACTGGGGCGGATATTAAGGGTAAAACAATCGCAGAATTAGGATATGGGAATGCACCTATTGACATGATTACGGTAATGACCCAGGAAATGGACGGCTCCATCACCAAGAATCTACTTGTGACACACAAAAATCGGGGAGGGACCATGGTTCCCTTTGCTTCTGTGGTAGCTGGTGCCAAAGGAAATGGAATGGCAGGTCAACAAGCCATGTTTGCCTCCGGATTGGAAGGTATTCAAGAAATACCTACCGCCAATGTGATGCAGATAGATGTTCAAAATCAGCAAATGTTAGGTGTTATGCGAAGAAATATAGAGACTGGGGATATAGACTTGGTTTCCGAATTAACGGGAATTTATCTTCGGTTAAGCGATTTTATTTCGGAGTATGATTTTCCAGATTATCGCTATCCGGAGTCCCAGGCATTTACCAAACAATATCACGATATGGCTAAACAAATGGAAGGCTATCCGGACTTGGTATCTGAAAAAATGGAAAGATAATTTTAAAGACTCGGTTTCCAATGAAGGGAAGGAAATCCTATTACTTGTTTTTTTTCATCTTAGGAGTAACGGCTTGTGGGCGACCTAAGGATACACCGGTTGTACAAGCTGTTTTTCCTTCGTCCCAAAAGGTCCCGGAGAATCTACTTCGAATGTATGTTCAGTTTTCAACCCCCATGAAAACTACAGGGAATATCGAAAAGATAAAGCTGCTTGATGAAAAGGGCCAAGAGGTCAAAAACGTATTTTTCAACAATGTCCATGAACTTTGGAACGAAGAACAGACCCAATTGACCTTAATTCTGGACCCGGCGCGCGTTAAGACAGGTCTACAGGCAAATAAGACTTTGGGTAGAGCGCTGAGACCGACCCTAAATTATACACTGGTTATCGAGGAGCTTGAAGACGTATACCATAAGAAAATGCGAAAACCCTACACAAAGCAAATTCATGTAGCGGATGCAGATTATGAAATGCCAAATACTGAAAATTGGCGTTTCCATACCCCAAATGCGAACACTAGAGATGCGTTTATTGTGCACTTTCCCCAAATGTTGGATTATCATTCCTTAAAACAGCGTCTCATACTCACCGATTCAGAAAACAAGGCTGTAAAGGGTTTGATAGCAATCAAAAACCAAGAAACAGAATGGCATTTTTCCCCAAAAGAACCTTGGCAATGTGGAAATTATATCTTGCATGTAAATTCACGTTTGGAAGACCCATCAGGGAACAATATCAATGGTCTGTTTGACCATAAAATAGGAGCTTTGAAATACGAAAAGGAAGGGGTGGTGCAAACGATTCCCATCCAAATCTGTAAAAGCGGATAAAAAAGTGGAAATGAAAAACATATTAGCCTTTGGTGCGAGCAATAGCAGGACATCCATAAATAAACAGCTAGCAATTTACACGGCAAATCAATTGAAAAATGTTGAAGTCACAATAGCCGACCTTAATCACTATGAATCTCCTTTGTTTTCGGTTGACGAGGAAAAAGCATGTGGGGTGCATGAAAATGCCATTCGATTTTACGAGCTTATCAAAGAAAACGATGCCATCGTTGTATCTGTAGCTGAATATAATGGGCTGCATACATCGGCTTTTAAAAACCTGTGGGATTGGATGTCAAGGATACCCATGGAACAACCCATGAATATTTGGAACAATTCCCCATTATTTTTATTATCGACCAGTCCGAGCAAAAGGCCCGTGAACCATGTGATGAAAATATCCAAGGAATTGTTCCCCCATTTTGGAGCTGAGATTGTTTCGGAATTTTATTTGCCATCCTTTCACCATTTTTTTAAGGACGATAGTATTGTGGAAGATACATACAAAGTAAAATTTGAAGAACAGAAAATACGATTTCAAGCGTATCTTGATAGCATGTAAACGAAACTACCTTTTATGGAAATTGGAATCGACAGTTTTGCAGCCGCACCCAGAGGACATCAAAACAGTGCTATAGCCATACAGGAACTTTTGGAACGTATTGAACTGGCGGATAAGGTAGGCCTAGATGCTTTTGGCATAGGAGAGCATTATCGCAAGGAGTTTTTGGATTCCGCCCAGGCGGTAATTTTAGCTGCGGCGGCGGCACGCACCCATTCTATTAAATTGTCCAGTGCCGTCACGGTTTTGAGCACTTCGGACCCTGTTCGGGTGTTTCAGAATTTTGCCACTATCGATTTAATCTCCAATGGAAGGGCTGAAATTGTTGCAGGTCGTGGTTCCTTTGTCGATTCCTTTCCTCTTTTCGGATATAATTTAAACGATTACGATGCCATTTTTGCTGAAAAGCTGGATTTGCTTTTAAAAATCAGGGCAGATGAAGTCATAAGTTGGTCAGGAAGGTATCGCCCACCCTTAAGGGAACAAGCAATATACCCTAGACCTGTACAAAAGAAGTTGCCTATTTGGTTGGGTGTAGGCGGCACGGCAAGTTCATTTGCTAGGGCAGGGAAACTGGGTCTTCCCCTGATGCTGGCGGCAATTGGAGGTCGAATAGAACAATTTCGGGATTTTGTGGAGGTGTACAGGAGTACTGGTCGCGCCGCCGGATTTAATCCTGAAGAACTAAAGGTGGGGCTTCATTCTTTTGGTTATGTGGCAGAGTCCAAAGAAAAGGCCATCGACATTTTTTATCCACGCTACGCTGAGGTTATTGCTTCCATGAATAAAGAACGGGGGTGGATTCCACCAACCAGGGCACAGTTTGAAGAACTCGTCCAAGATCGTAAAAGTGCCCTTGTGGTAGGAAGTCCTAAAGAAGTCGCCGAGAAAATCATTCAACATGGTAAAACCTTGGGAGGGGTTTTCAGATTCAATTTTCAAATGGATGTGGGAATGTCCCATGAAGAACTCAAAAAGGGAATTGAACTGATTGGCAAAGAAGTTCTGCCTTTACTCAGAAAATAGCCCAAAAAGAACCTCACCCCAATAGGGGGTCAAGAATAGGACCATCTGTTCAGGACAAAATGGTTCGTAAATAAGAAAGGGTACATGTAATGCCAAACCAGCAATTGGAAAACTTCAAACACCAGGATTCAAAATTCTTCTTGGTTGAATTCTTTTTTCATCTTCAAAAAAGCGATTAAGGTCGATTTAAATTTTTGGGGATCGATACGTGGAAAATTCACTGGGCCAAAAAAAAATATTGATCCAAAAGCATCATCCGTAAAGGGAAACGTACCATTGGTTAATTCCCACCCCTTTTCCTCCTCACGGAATAGTATGTTTACAAAGTAATTATAAGACATAGTGTTCATCAAATCTCTGATGTAAAAGCTGGGTTGTAGTATTTGGGCTCCAAATATGTGTTCTTTACCTAATGCTTGGCAAGTTGGAGATTTACGTTACTCCAGGGAGTTTTGAGGTTGAGCTCCTTGGTTGTAACGGTTTTAAAAAAGATTGAAGACAACTTGTAACTTAATCTACATGTTATTTGAGAAAGAGCTACTGCCCCTTGTAGCTCTTTTTTTGTTTTAAAACCACTTCTGGGGCTTCTAGCTGTTTTTCATATAAATTCCTTAAATTGAAAAATAACCAAACACTATTTTAGAACTGTAAGTTTCTATCCAAAAAAGCTACTTTTGTAAGTGTAACATTTTCATGAAGATTATATTATGTCTGAACACATCGAAAGATTAAAAACACTGATAATCGGTTCGGGTCCTGCGGGTTATACCGCGGCCATTTACGCTGCAAGGGCCGATCTAAAACCGGTTATGTACACGGGTATGGAACCTGGAGGGCAATTGACCACAACTACTGAGGTCGATAATTTTCCAGGGTATCCAGAAGGGATTGACGGTCCGACCATGATGGTTCAATTACAGCAACAAGCGGAACGATTTGGCACAGAGGTACGAATAGGCATGGTTTCGGCGGTGGAGCTAAGTGATGAACCCGGAGGAATCCATAGAGTCACCGTGGATAATTCAAAAATCATAGAGGCAGAGACATTGATAATTTCTACGGGCGCATCCGCTAAATATTTGAACATCCCAAGCGAACAGAAGCTTCGGGGTGGGGGCGTATCCGCTTGTGCCGTATGCGACGGTTTCTTCTACAAAGGACAAGAAGTCGCTATAGTTGGTGGTGGTGATACCGCAGCGGAAGAAGCTTCTTATCTGGCCAATATTTGTAAAAAGGTGACCATGTTGGTGAGAAAAGACCATATGAGAGCCTCAAAAGCAATGCAACATCGCGTGAACAGTTTGGAGAATATTGAGATACGTTACAATACCGAGGTGGACGAAGTGCTGGGGGAACAGGTAGTTGAGGGACTTCGCATGGTAAATAACCAGACCGGGGAAAAAGAAGAAATTCCTATCACGGGTCTTTTTGTTGCTATAGGGCACAAGCCCAATACCGATATTTTCAAGGGACAGTTGAGAATGGATGATATGGGATACATCATTACGGAATCAAAAACCACAAAAACCAGCAAACCTGGGGTTTTTGCCAGTGGCGATGTTCAGGACAAAGAATACAGACAAGCGATTACGGCAGCAGGAACAGGTTGTATGGCTGCGTTGGATGCAGAACGCTATCTGGCCATGGTCGCCTCAAAGGAAGCGGTCGCTTCTTAGAAACAGCTCAAGGATATAAAAAAAAGCGTCGGATAGACGCTTTTTTTATTGAAGGAAGATTGGCGCCCATTAGGGTTAATCAATACGTGTATAGTTTTCAGAGGAGGTACGGTTTCCTTCCTCGTCCAAAGTAATTTGACTAAAAGTATCAGCTTTCAAAATAAGTTCAAAAGTGAAATTACGCATGGTATCCAGTGCTTTCATCATATCATTATCACCGTATTCAATCGTCTCGACAAGTTCATTTTCGCTAATCCGGTACGAACCGTATCCAAAACGTCCTTTGGGGTCTTCAGGGACATATCGTGTCCACATAATTTTCCCCTTGGAATACATCTTAACTTGACGATATCCATCGGCCTTCGCAATGGTATCACTAATATCTTCACCATCATAGCTATAAAAACTTTCCAACTCCCAGGTACCTTCAATGGAATGGAAAGGTTCGGTCTTTGGAGAGGCCAGTTTGGTGGCGGAAGTAAAAACCAGCATCAATAGAACAAGTCCAAGTAATTTCTTCATGGCAGTGTGTTTAGAGTTATTGGTAATATTTTCCTAATAAGGTACGATATTTTTTGTTAAATAATTAATAAATAGCTAATTAAATTATGAATATGAAAAAGTCCAGAAAACCTCTGGACTTTTTCGATGGTAGGAAATTTAGTAGATGACTTTGTATACCCTGGGGTTAAAAGTTCGTGGGTAATTTAGTATTTATGAACGCTGCCCGATGCAGATTTCTTCTTTTGGACGTTGGCGTTTCCGGTATAGGAAATATCCGCTCCACTACTTGCATCGGCTACTAGGGATTCTGACACGTTTACTGAGATGTCCGCACCGCTGCTGGCCTCTGCATTGCAGGTTTGTACTTCCAACTCCTTTGCCCTGATGTCAGACCCGCTGCTGGCGTCCACATAAAGTATTTGGGCCTTTCCAGATAGTTTGATGTCCGCACCGCTACTGGCATCAGCCTCTACCTCAGTGGCATTGAGTTCTATATGCAAATCTGAACCGCTACTGGCATCCAACTCCAGTTTTTCCGCGCGTATTACATTTTGTACCATTAGGTCGGCACCACTTGAGCTGTGCAACGCATTAATTTGCGGTAAGGATACATAAACTTTCTTGGTCGCCCTACCTATATTTTCCGAAGTATGGATTCTCAGTTTTCCGTTTTTGATATCCGTTGCGATTAAGTCGATAACATTTTCGTCCGCCTCAATGGAAATATTGAATTCTTTATCCTGGGTAACGAAAACATCCAGACCCTCTGCCGCAGAGACTTCATTGAACTCTTCCGTAATGGGTCTACTTTCTTCTATGACCACCCCGTTTCCTTTCTTACCATTGCCGAAATTGATATCAAAGTTACAGGATGTGCCAAATAAGGCCAATAAAACTGCGATTGCGATTCTTGCTAATGTTGTCATGATCATTGTTTTAGCGATTGATTAAAATTGTAAAATGTATTTCTGTTTTTTTAGTTAATTCTGCCGAAATGTCGAAAATTGGGATTCAATTGTCGCCCTTTTCACCGGCATCTATTTGTATGCCCTCCTCGTCTATCTTCATTTTGAAGGAATCTGAGTTATCTTTTATATCGATATCTACCCCATCTTCATTTATAATAATTCTTCCTCCTTCGTCATCATAGGATTTCTTTTCTTCTGGACAGTCCAAGCATTTGAGCTCACCATCTTCGCCCATCTCCCAAGTGTGGTCGATAATATCGTTTCTATAGTAATCCCGATTGTTTTTAATACCTCGGCCAACATGCCCTCGGGTAGACTCATCCATTTTCAATATTTTTCCTTCGGGGATATAAATGGTAGTGGTCACTTCTTGGTCCCGGGCCTTGTTGGACAGGGGCGTGGTCAAATGATCATCCAGCACAATTTCGTCAGGTTGGAGTGTATAACCATAGCTTATCATTTTGGCCCTTTCCCTAGCTTTTAAGGTAGTGTTGCCGTGGGAATCTTTTCGAATATTGATTTTGATCTGTCCATCTTCAGATTTTCTGATTTTGAAATTCACATCGTCCGAAAATAGAAAACGATTGTCATTTTCGTCAAAGGCAAAGGTCATTCTTCCGAAGCGCACATCGCCACGGTCGTATTGCATATCTGAATTCTTCATTTTAATTAAAAGTGTATCGGATGGATTTCCTGAAGCTATTTCTTCTTGAATATTGACACTGCCCACATTGGCAAACTCCGCTGCTTGTCGGATGCCCAGGGCAAATAAGGTGCCAATGGATATCAACCAAAGTCCCAACAGTGAAAATTTGGCAATATTGCCTATGGATTTAAGGTTGTTCACCAAAATCTTTAATCCCAGATACATCAAGAAAAAGAAAGGAATGCCAATGGCGAAGAACATCAATAAGGATACTAACCATACTGGCGCACCTGTGGTGTTTACGATTTCATAAAAATCTACCCCCGGAAAATTGACTGCGTCGAACAGTCCCACCGTGAACAGGGCGATGAACAGGCCAATCAATGTAGATGCCCCGATTATAATCAGTAAAACACCAATGAATTTGCCAAATATCTTGAAAAAGAACAAAATGATTTCGCCTATCGTATCGAAAAAGGTCTTGGAGCCGCTTTTGACCTTGTTGCCCACTTGTTGGTAGTCAACATTTTTTACTCTGTCCGCAACATCATCAAACCCCTCTTTAACTTTGCGTTCTATATTGCTGATGTTGATGGGCTCCCCCGTCATGTCCAATTTTTGGGAGGTGGTGGCTGCTTCGGGGACCAATATCCAGAGCAGTATGTAGGCAATCAATCCAAAACCGGTAAAAACTGCCAAAAGAATAAATATCAAACGTATCCATAGGGCGTCAATGCCGAGATAGTATTCCAAGCCGGCGCAGACCCCTCCGATGTATTTTTGATCAATATCCCGGTACAGTTTTTTAGTCCTTCTCGTGGAGGTCTCTTTCATTTTGGGTTGATCCTCGAAGATATCCTCATCTACCATGTAATCTTCCGGCTGCCCCATGACCTCAATCACGGCGTCTACTTCTTTATGTGTGATCACCTGTCTTTCATTCTCCATTTTTTCCAGGAAAAGCTCGGCAATCCGTGCCTCAATATCGGCAATGATCTCATCACTCCCCGCCGTCCCGGAGAAGGAACGTTTTATGGACTCCAGATAGCGCCTCAACTTATTGTAAGCATCATCGTCTATATGAAAGAGCGTGTTCGCTAAATTTATATTTACTGTCTTGTTCATTTTTTGATTCTATTTTGTGTTGGTTACCAGATTTACTGCATTTCTTAGTTCATCCCAGGTACCGTTGAGTTCATTTAAGAATAGATGTCCTGTCTCGGTAAGAGCGTAATACTTTCGGGGAGGGCCGGAAGTGGATTCCTCCCAGCGATAATTGAGCAGACCTGCATTCTTAAGTCGGGTGAGCAAAGGATAAATAGTGCCTTCCACAACGAGCATTTTAGCGTCTTTTAAAGCCCCTAAAATCTCTGATGCGTATTTGTCCTTATCCTTTAAAATGGAAAGAATACAGTACTCTAGAACCCCTTTTCGCATTTGCGCCTTTGTGTTTTCTATGTTCATAACTTCATGGTTCTATTTTGTTAACTGTTCGTTTTTTGATTGATGGTACAATTCGTTTTGATTGATGATTGATGATTGATGATTGATGATTGATGACTGATGACTGTGATTTGTTTTTTGATTGATGAATAACTCCTTTATTTTGATTGATTATTGTGATTGATGATCATAGCTTAGCTCGCGCTTTAGTTTCCAATTACCGTCATCGAGTAACCAGATATGCGTGAATTTGGCAATATCTCCTTTTTGATATTCCTGGTTTTCATCCAAGAATTCGAAATGGTGCACCCCATGTTGCACAGCTCCGTATAATTCTCCATTCTTCCGTAGCGGATAGACTTCTAGACTGCTGCTCACCAAATTCCGCTTTGCTGGTTGAGGTCCCTGTCCGATCCACCGCGCGCAACTTTCAGAAATTCCGCCAAGAAATGCTGCTTTTCCTTCTGTTACCCCTGCTTTATCGTGATAAAACTCAAAGTCTTCAGTGAATAAAGATTGGAGAACGGGCATTTCGCAGGTGTTGAATGCCGCATCAAAAAGGAGACTATCCTTTTGCTTCAACGTTTCGTACAGTTCCGAATCTTTTGAAACTTGAGACGCTCCTGCCGTGATGCCCATGACCATAAATACAACTATGAATGACTTTGCAAACATTATTTGATGAATTTTATGGTGATGGGATATTTGAAAGTCGCGCCCTCGTTCGTTCGAATCGTGGCCAAAATGGTGTAGACCACATTTACGATGATCAAAGCCACATGGAGTAAACCTGTGATGCCCGCTGGCCAGAACAAACGTCCTAATCTGAAGTCATCACTGCTAATGTGTATGTTGAGGTTGTTAATGTCACTCAACTTGTGAAATCCAAAAAAATTCCAGTCGAACAGGTCGGGTAGGAATCCGATAAAAAATGGAATACTGATCAAACTGGCCACGATGGAATACAGCAGCATGCTAATTTGAAAGTTGAGTGCTTGCTTTCCATTATAATCGACAAACTCATATTCTTTTTTGTTCGCCGTCCATAAAATCAGTGGTAGTATAAAATTTCCAAAAGGAATAAAGTATTTAGAGAAGGTTGAGGCATGGATTATCGCCGATAAGTTTCTCTCATGTTTGGTCAAGGTAGTTGCCATGTTTTTGATTGATGATTTTAACAATTATATGGGTTTACCCATTAGCTTACGATGCAAATATATATCCAAAAGATGGTACTATGCAAAACAAAGTACTTTAAATTAACTTTTTGTTAACAATTTGTACTAGATTTTTTTTAGCTACTTTTAAGGCCAAATGCAGATATTATGGCCACTTCACCCAGTAAATTCAATACTTTCACTTTTTTCAAACTTCCATCTGCATGGTGGTGCGGGGTAAGGCTCAAACATATTGACGAGACAAAAGCGATAACCACGGTGACCCACCGATGGATAAATCAAAACCCGTTCAATAGTATGTTTTGGGCCGTTCAAGGTATGGCGGCTGAACTGAGCACGGGGGCCATGGTAATTGACCAAATTCGAAAAAGCGGTCGTAAAATTTCGATGTTGGTCCAGAACAATAAAGCATTTTTTGGTAAGAAGGCCACAGGAAAAATAACATTTACCTGCGAAGATGGACATTTGATAGCGGATGCCATCAAAAAGACCATTGAGACCGGAGAGGGCCAAAAGTTTTGGATGAAGTCCGTAGGAATCAATCAAGACGGAATTGAAGTTTCCACTTTTGACTTCGAGTGGACCGTACGGCTGAAAAAGTAGAACAAGCCGCATGGAATTGTCGTTGCCCAAAAGCAACATGATTGCATATTTTAAAAATTTTGATGCCATGGAAATGGAGATGGGATATCATTTTTTAGTAATTTCATCTCCAACAACTAATTTTTAGAAATCAAGTATAAATGGGAAAATTTGAAATTAAAACAGGAAGCTCGGGCAAAACCATGTTTAACCTTAAAGCGGGTAATGGACAAGTAATATTGACCAGTCAAAGCTATGAAAGCAAGGACGGATGTAAGAACGGCATTGAATCTGTAAAAAAGAATTCACAGGACGATGCGCGTTTTGATCGTAAGACCGCTAAAGATGGGAGCCCTTTCTTTACCCTAACAGCTACCAATGGCCAAATCATTGGAAAGAGCGAAATGTATTCCTCTACAGATGCCATGGAAAACGGTATCGCCTCCGTTAAAAAGAATGCGCCTGACGCTGATGTAGTGGATAATTCATAAAATTGATTCCCTACTTCAATTCATAAAAGAGCAGTCCTTTGGGCTGTTTTTTTGTTTTTAGGTCCTCTTTTCGAAAAAACGTGGTGTAACAAAATATAAAAATGGCGCACCAATATGTAAAATCTTAAAAATCAAAAAATGAACGCACACGAGATAGACTATCAAATTTACGGGGAAGAAATGCAATATGTGGAGATTGAGCTCGACCCCCAAGAAGCTGTGGTTGCCGAAGCCGGAAGCTTCATGATGATGGATACCGACATTAAAATGGATACCATTTTTGGGGATGGGTCCAACCAAGAATCCGGGGTATTGGGCAAATTGTTTTCTGCGGGTAAACGACTGTTAACCGGTGAAAGTCTGTTCATGACCGCTTTTTTGAACATTGGCAGTGGCAAAAAACTGGTAAGCTTTGCGTCGCCCTATCCAGGTAAAATTGTTCCCATCGACCTATCTCAAAATGGAGGAAAGTTCATTTGTCAAAAGGATGCTTTTTTATGTGCCGCGAAAGGCGTCTCCGTGGGTATCGAATTTTCAAAGCGCTTGGGAAGGGGACTTTTTGGCGGTGAAGGTTTTATCATGCAAAAATTGGAAGGTGATGGCCTTGCCTTTGTACATGCAGGGGGCACCTTGGCGCGAAAGGAACTTGCCGCTGGGGAGGTTTTGAAAGTGGATACCGGCTGTATCGTAGGTTTTGACCAAACCGTGGATTACGATATTGAGTTCATTGGAGGTATCAAAAACACCATATTTGGAGGAGAAGGACTTTTCTTTGCCACTTTGCGCGGACCCGGTACGGTTTACGTCCAGTCTTTACCTTTCAGTCGCTTGGCAGGTAGGGTTTTGGCTGCGATTCCCCGTGGTGGAAAAGATAAAGGAGAGGGTAGTATTTTGGGAGGATTGGGTGATATTGTAATGGGTGATAAGAGCTTCTAAGACCTAAATGTAAATTATACTCCTTCGCTTTAAGGATTCTAAAAGGGTTTTTGTTATGTTCGTGTCATGAACTTTGAAGCGCTCTTCGCTTTCCTCGAGGAATTACAGCAAAACAATACCAAAGAGTGGATGGATGCCCATAGAAAAAGGTACACCTCCATTCGTAAGGAGTTGATCCTTTGGTTGGACGATTTGGACTATACCATCGCACAATTGGACGATGCGTATTACCCGACCCCCGGTAAAAAGGGAATCAATCGCATCAACAATAATCTAATGTTCCATCCCAACAAACCTGTGTACAAGGACCATTTTGGCGCAGGATTGGACAAAGCTCCCAATTCTGCGGATTTCTATATTCATCTCGGACTGAATGAATGTTTTCTTGCCGGAGGTTTTTGGCGCCCGGAACCCAAAGTACTCCGGAGCATTCGGGATGGAATTGACTATAATGGAGACGATTTTAAGGCCATATTGACAAAACCTTCTTTCGAAAAGCTTTTCGGGGAACTTTATGAAGATGAAAAACTGACCAATCCCCCTAAAGGATTTACAAAAGAGCATCCCCATATCGACCTCTTGAAGAACAAAACCTTTGCCGTAGTCCACGAACTGGATCGGGAAGACGTATTGGATTTTCGGTTTAAAGAAAAAATCACTGAGGTTTACTTAGAGATGTTGCCTTTTCGGCGGTATTTGAATGAAGCGGCATCCCTCTGACGCTGCCGTTTTTTTGTGCGTAAAAATGTATCAGAAAGAAACCCATTTCCAATCCACTCCTTTAAGGACCTCGCTTTTATATACAAATATGAAGCGGTTTGTGGATTTGGAAGTCTCGGAATGGCAGACATTATCTGCCTTTATAAGGGAAAATCAGATTTCTAAAAAGACGGTAGTACTGCGACAAGGTGAAAGCTGCAGGAAGTTTTACTTTGTGGAACGAGGCAGTCTACGGGCGTTTCAAACGAATGCAAACGGTAAGGAATCCACGGTCATGTTCGCGGTTGAAGACTGGTGGATAACTGATATGGCCGCATTTATGGATAAGCGTACAGCTGATATTTCCATTGAAGCCTTGGAGAACTGTGTGCTTTTTGAAATAGAATCGACCTCTATGAACAAAATGCTCCAAAGCCTACCTAAGCTGGAAAAGTATTTCAGAATTTTATTTCAAAGGGCTTATGTTCGGGAGCAACAACGTGTATTGCAGGCGATTTCGAATACCGTGGAAGAAAGATATTTGGGTTTCTTGCATAAGTACCCAAAGATTGCCGAAAAGATTTCGCAAAGACATATTGCATCTTATTTAGGAGTGACCCCCGAGTTTTTGAGCACCATAAAGAATAATATTCGCTCTTAAACTATCTTAAGGATTTAGCAAAAGCAAATTTGTTTCTTTGGAAAAAGTACAAAATGATGATGATTTTAATAGCAGGCCCATATAGAAGCGGTACTGGGAACGACCCGAGGCGCATACAAAAAAATATGGATCGTTTGGAAGCTATGGCCCTGCCGATTTTTAATAAAGGCCATGTTCCCATAATCGGGGAATGGGTTGCAAATCCGTTGATACGACTAGCGGGTTCAAACGAAATTGGAGATGCTATCTTTAAGCAAATTCAATACCCTACGGCCCATAGAATATTGACCAAATGCGATGCGGTATTACGCATTTCCGGTGAATCCGAAGGCGCGGACAAAGACGTGGAAATCGCAAAGAGGTTGGGTTTAGCGGTATACTATGCTTTGGATGAAATACCGGATGCTGATGGGTAAAGTGCGCAATATTAAAAAGGAGCTCCTTTCAGATAACTGGTACACGTTGAACCGGGTTACTTTTGAATACCAAAAAGCCGACGGAGAATGGGAAACCCAGGTTCGTGAAGCGTATGATCGGGGCAATGGGGCGGTGATTTTGTTGTATAATTTGGAAAAGCGGTCAGTTGTATTGACCCGTCAGTTTCGGATGCCCACCTACTTAAATGGGAATTCTGACGGAATGATGATCGAAGCTTGTGCTGGAATTCTGGAAAAGGGAAACGCTGAGGAAACTATTAAAATGGAAGTAGAGGAAGAAACCGGATTTCGAATAGATAAGGTACAGCGGATTTTTGAATCGTATATGTCACCGGGGTCGGTAACGGAAATCCTCTATTTTTTTACCGGTCAATATAAAGATGACATGAGAATAGGGGAGGGCGGAGGCGCCGAAGATGAAACCGAAAACATAGAAGTTTTGGAACTTCCTTTTACAAAAGCATGGCAGCTGATGCTTTCCGGAGAAATCAAAGATGCGAAGACCATCATGCTGCTGCAATATGCCAAAATACACTCTCTTTTTGATTAAAATCCAGGCTTGTTTTGTTTGATGGAACAGGGTTCTTATCCGGGTTCTTTCGATTTAATTATAGTACCTTTCAGTCTTAAAGTATCATGAAAGCAAAGCTGGGTTTAGGAGGTGGTTGCCATTGGTGTACCGAAGCGATTTTTTTATCGTTGAAAGGAGTTTTACAAGTGGACCAAGGGTTTATTAAATCAGTAAATTCAATGGACTTTTCTGAAGCGGTCCTCCTAGAATATGATACTGCGAAAATTGGACTTTGGGATTTAATTGAAATTCATCTATATACCCATGAGAGCACATCGGACCATTCTTTTCGCGACAAATATCGTTCAGCTGTTTACACTTTTACTTCCAGCGATTTTTCTGCAAGCCAGGAGATGATACGTTCGCTACAAAGGAATTTTGAAGGTAATTTGATTACACAGGTTAAGGAATTTGCTAAGTTCAAACCTTCAAAGAAACGGTTTCACAACTACTACTTTACAAATCCTAAAAGATCATTTTGTACTACCTATATAGTTCCAAAACTAACACTGTTGGTACAGCGGTATTCGAAACTTGTCGACTCAGAAAAAGTGGCCTCTAGTATTTCGCCCAAAGCGATTTTAACATAAACTCGATTTCATCTCTAACAGCTTGGGTAGGGATTCTAAAATGATTGTTCATACAGCTGAAAATAAGTGTCTTTCCTGATTTGGTCTTTACATAACCGCTCAGGTTATACGTATTTCCCATAGCCCCGGATTTAGCAAATATGAAGGGACGCATTTCAGTATTTTTCCACACCTCCAAGGTTCCTGTTCTATCCCAGTAGGGAAAAAAAGAGAACAACTCTTCCTCAGAAAACTCCTGGTGCAGCCTTTGTAGTACCTCTACTATGGATTTGGGTGTAAATAGGTTGTACCGGGACAACCCTGAGCCATCTACCCATCTGGGCGGATTCACCAAATCCATCAGTTCGTTTTCCAAGATATGTGCTATGGCTTTTGTAGCGCTCAAGGTATCGGAAAGCTTGGAAGAGGCCATCAATAAAAGTTGTTCTGCTAAAAAATTATCGCTGCGGTACATCATTCGCTTGACAATACTATCGGTTTCCAGCCCCAATAGCGTTTGCTTGTTTACGTCAGGAAACTTTTCAGAAAGAGAGATTTTTTTGTTTAAAGTAGATTCAAGCATCTTTTGTGAAAGCGATGGTGAAGTGATAAAAGGGATGGTCAGCGTATCTATTTGACTTCTTTTTACATAGAACTGGTTGGTTCGTTCATCTCTTCTCACTGATTTTTTTTGGAAATGGATACTGTCCAAGAAAACATTTGGAAAAACTTCAGAATTGATGTCAGGGTATATCGTCAATACATTTCCATATAATGGAAAAGTATTTATTTCCGGGGAAAAATAAGTATCATAATCTTCCCAGGCCCATCCAGGCCCAAATCGCTTTACTTCATCATTCTTTTCATAAAAGGTTATGTTTTTTTGTTTTTTCAAAAAGGAAATAACAGTACTGTCCTTAAAATACGGGTGGAGCGTTGCGGGATACCCTGTACCTTTTATAAGAACAGTGTCTTTATCGAAAACATACTCTAAGGCCGGAGCTTTTTGCGGCAACATTTTTTTAGAGGCAAATAAGGTAAAAATCTTAACGTTGCTCGCCGGGATAAAATACTTGTCCCCATTTGTGTTATGCAGTACTTTCCCAGAAGAGGCTTCCATGACCACCAGTCCATGAAAGGAGGTATCATATGGCGGTTTTTCAAATTTGTCAGAAAATTTAGATAAACGGGAAGTGGCGCAACCCACCACTAAAAAATACAATAGTATACTACTGATTTTAAGTGTATTGAACTGAATTTTATAGTCTTTTTGCATTGGGTTTTACAAAGGGTTTAACACGAAATTATTCAATTTTTAACGTCAGCATTTTTTGAAAAAGTGGCTTTTTTCTTAATTTTAACTCATAACCATTTAATAAAATAAGCAATTTTCCATGCCCAGAGCTATGTTAGATTACACCAAAACCATCCTTCAAAAGGTAAGTTTTGATGCCAAACTCTTTGCAAAAGAATTGAAAAAAGCGGTTTCCAGGCTCTTGCCCAACGAAATCGAGGAACTTAAAATCTGGTTACAAGGTTTTATCTTGGATAAACCGGAGTTACAACCCACATTACTTCTTATAAACTATAAATAGAAAGGGCCGCTGTAAAGCGGCCCTTTTTAGTTCGCTTGCAAGGTTTTTTTGAACTAATTATAAGCGAGGGGGCTTATGATCTTTACATCCTGAAATCGTATGGCGCCTCTGACAATCCCAGAAATGACCTCGCGGAGTGCCTCGGTAATTTGAATTTTTAGTTCGCTTTTGTGATAGATTAGACTTATCTCACGTGCTGGAGAAGGTTGGTTGAATTGCTTCAATTTTTCTTTTTTACCACTATCCAGCTCTAAGGTATTGAGATAAGGAAGCAAGGTCATACCCATTCCTTCCTCAGCAAGACTCACCAAGGTTTCAAAACTACCGCTTTCAATTTTGAAACGCTCTTCCTGCAGGTTTTTTGGAGCTTTGCAAAGATTGATTACCCCTTCACGGAAACAATGTCCATCCTGTAACAAAAGGATATCATTGACATCCAAATCTTCGGTGCTCAAAATTTCCTTTTTGGAAAGTCGGTGGTTTTTGGGAACATAGCCTACAAAGGGTTCATAGTAAAGCGGACGTTCCTTGATGAACTCGATTTCCAAGGGCGTTGCGGCAATTCCCGCGTCCAGATGACCATCCAAAATATTGCGTATCACGGAATCAGTTGATTGCTCTTTGATAATCAGGTTGACTTTGGGGTACTTTTTAATAAAGGTATTTAGGAACATGGGCAATAAAGTGGGCATTACTGTTGGTATGATGCCTAAAGTATAGTCCCCGCCGATGAATCCTTTATCCTGGTCCACAATATCCTTGATACGTTCAGCTTCAGCAACAATATTCTTAGCTTGATCTATTATTTTTTTTCCAACTTCTGTAATTGAAATAGGCTTCTTGCTACGATCAAATATGAGTATATCCAACTCGTCTTCCAGTTTTTGTACCTGCATGCTCAAGGTGGGCTGGGTAACAAAACTTTTTTCGGCAGCAAGCGTGAAATTGCGATGTTCTGCGACGGCTAAAACATATTGTAATTGTGTAATGGTCATAAATGAACTAAAATTTCAGTAATTATAAGAAAAAACTATCAATGTTTTATTTATAATCATTTTAAATTATGGTGATGCCAGATTGAAAATGGGAAAACAAAAAACCGCTCCACGAAGGGAACGGTTTGTATGATGGGGGGAGGTAACGTTTTAGAAGCGAATGTTGAATTCCAAATCTTCAGCAGCTACTTCAAATTTCGCATCGATGAAACTAGGAGGTCCCATACTCATTTCATTACCGGACATCCCATAACTTTCCTTGGGCATACCGTTCGATTCAAAATCCATTCTTCGATTTTCATTTTCATCGTGCAAGGCCATGATGGCGTAATTACCTGGCACTACATTTTCAAATGTAAATGAAACCTTGCCATCCGCAATGGTACTTTCTAAGTTCTGTACTCCTGGACCTTTCATAAAAGTATCTTCGGTATGTAGGGAGGCCATTACTTTACCGTTGTCGTTCACAATGTTTTCAACTACCACCGTAATGTCCACACCTTGTTGTTCTTGGGTGTATGCAACGATGTTGACTATTAAAAATGCTAGGGCTAATGCTACAGTTCTCATAATGTAAATTTTGTTGTTAATGATGGTTCAAAGATTCCCCAATTTTCCGAAGCGACAAACGACCATTGACCGAACTGTAGTTTTTCAGAACTGAATTGTAGACCAAAAATTTTTTTTCAACTCATCGTCACATTTCCACAATTCGGTAATCCTTATTGGAAAACCATTCGGGCTTGTACCAATTTCGCTTCATCAAACAACGAAAAGTCATGAAAAACGCGATCCTCCTTTTCTTAATTCTTCTCAACGTACATATTTTAGCATCTCAAACTACAATATCCGGCACGGTAACTGACATAAAGAACAATCCTATTGCAGGGGCCAACGTGTATTTGGAAGGAACATACGATGGTGCTTCTACCTCGGAGAGCGGTCAGTTTAGCTTTGAGACTTCTGAAACAGGAACACAAACCTTGGTGATTTCCATGATTTCGTACGAACCACATTACGAAGTTGGGGACGTGTCTTATTTAAACGCGTTGAACATTCAACTTAAGGATGCCATCAATTCACTTTCGGGAGTTACACTTACCGCGGGTACTTTTGAGGCGGGGGACAACTCCAAGGTATCTGTTTTGAAACCTTTGGATATTGTGACGACCGCTGGAGCTGTTGGGGATTTTGTGGCCGCGCTACAAACCCTGCCGGGCACCACCTCAATAAATGAGGATGGAAGATTGTTTGTACGAGGGGGCGATGCCAATGAAACCCAGCTATTTATCGATGGACTTCGTGTGTTTCAGCCTTTTAATGCCACTCCGAACAACATCCCGACCCGTGCTCGGTTTTCCCCATTCCTGTTCAAAGGAATCAGTTTTAGTACAGGGGGTTATTCCGCCGAATACGGTCAGGCGCTCTCCAGCGTACTCCTTTTAAATACCATTGACCTTCCTGATCAGGACAAAACGGATATTTCCATTATGTCGGTAGGCGGTGGAATTGGACATACGAAAATATGGGGGAAGACTTCGTTAAGCTTGAACACCAATTATATTAATTTTTCACCTTATGAGGCTTTGATACCCTCTACACAAGGAATTCGATGGAACAGCCCCTATGAGTCCATTTCCGGGGAATCTGTTTTTCGTAACATTGGAGATAAAAGTACTTTAAAGGTATACACCGCTTTTAATCGTGCCAATCTTGATATTGAACAGGAAGACATCAATTTTGATGATTTTGTAAGGTTCCGATTGACCAATAGCAATCTCTATTTCAATACCTCGTACAAATATTTTTTTGAAAATGACTGGACTTTATCTTCCGGGGCTGCCATATCTTGGGATGCCAATAATATCGGTCTGGAGGACGATACTGTGGACGCGAGTGAAACGGCGACCCATTTTAAAGTAAAAGTCAAAAAGGTATTCAGCAACCGTTTCAATTTTACCCTGGGTTCAGAGTTCTTTTTAAAAAAATACGACGAAACGTTTTTGGACAATATGGGCTTTGAAGCCAATAATGACTTTGATGACAGGCTTTGGGCCGGTTTTGCGGAAACCGATATTTTCTTCAGCAGTAAATTGGCCCTAAAATTGGGACTACGGGCAGAACGTACCAGTATTATTGATGCCTATTCTTTTGCACCAAGGGTATCATTGGGCTATAAACCTGGGGAAAAGGGACAATTTTCCCTAGCTTATGGCGATTACTATCAAAATCCGCAGAATGACATATTACGGTTTAATCCCGTTTTGGACAGCGAAAAAACATCACATTATATCTTTAATTACAACTACAAGGATGATGGCAAAACCTTTATTGCCGAAGCTTATTATAAAGATTATGATGATTTGGTAAAATTCAATACCGAATTACCCCAGTTTGAATCCGAATTCACAAATAACGGTAGGGGCTATGCATCCGGCTTGGATGTGTTTTGGCGGGATAACAATGGTATCAACAACCTGGATTACTGGATTTCCTATTCCTATTTGAACACCGAACGGGATTATAGAAACTTTAGGGACTTGGCTACGCCCAACTTTGCTCCACGACACAATTTTTCTTTGGTCACTAAATACTGGGTGGAAGATTTACGCTCTCAGATCGGGCTATCCTATGTTTACAACTCTGGAAGGCCCTATGATAATCCCAATACTACTGCGTTTTTAGGAGAGACCACAAGAGCTTTGAACAATGTGAATTTCAGTTGGTCCTATCTTATTGACCAACAAAAGATACTTTTCATTTCGGTCAATAACATCTTGGGATTCGAGAATATCAATAACTATCAATACGCCAATACACCCAACGCAAATGGGGTATTTGATAGACGCGCAATAACTCCAGCTGCGGATAGCTTTATCTTCGTGGGCTTCTTCTGGACTATAAGTGCCGATGGCAAGAGCAATCAGTTGGATAACCTTTGAACACAGGAAATCATAGATTCTGCAAATGATGCACCATCTGGATGTCGCAACGCTCGTAGGGGGAACGAAAACCGCTTATCTCCACAAAACCAAGTTTTCGGTATAACGCTAGGGCAGGGACCAAAACACTATTGCTTTCCAGATAAACCGTTGAAGCCCCAAATTCCTTGGCTTTGGCCAAAATATGTTTTCCCAGTAAACCGCCAATGCCTTGTCCTTGATGCGATGGGGAAACACCCATTTTGGCCAACTCAAAATCATAGGCCTTCCCCACCATCTTTATAAGGGCGCAAACACCGACCACAGTTTCTCCCTTCAACGCGACAACAATGTATCCTCCTTTGTCCAAGATATAGGTTTGGGGATGGTCCAAGGCCAGATAATCCATTGGTTCCATTTTAAAATAATGGGAAATCCATGCCTCGTTCAATGTCTTAAAAGCGCTTGTGTATTCGCTTTTGAAAGGGACCAATCTAATCTCTTCGGTGTTCATGCCACTGAATTTTCTTTCTCTTATTTTCTACGAAGGTAAAGCTAGAAAGGAACATTCGGCACACCAAATTAGAATGGGCAGGATAAAACCGGTAATTGTGTGAAAAACAGATTATTAATGTAATTTGAACTGGAATTCGTTTCATTTCATCGATAAAATTGGTGTTTTACCGAAAAAATTAATAACATTGATGAATATTTATAGTAAATCTCTTACAAGAAGTCCCAAACTTACTGATGAGAAATAAAAAAAATTGCTACCTGTTCCCCCAGGTCCTCTTAACCTACAAAAAAAAGAAAGGCTATGGTCAAAAAACTACTCACCCCCAAAAATGGCATATGTAATACCCTTCTATATGGTTTAATATTGTCTCTATTTTGCTCGGTCAACTTCATATTGCACGCGCAGGATACCAACCCGTATGTAAGCTACAATGTGCCCTTTCAGAATTTATTGAAATTCAATAGATTCTTGATTAACCCAACATTTTCAGCGGTTCGAGAAGACAAGTCGTACATCAATCTTTTCCATAGAAGTCAAGGTGCTGATTTTAATGATAATAACCAAAATTATTTCTTGAGCTATAGTGGACGGATCAACGACCAAATCGGTCTTGGTGTAAGCCTGTACAATCAGCAAGAAGGGATTATTACCAATTTGGGTATTATGGCCAATTATGCCCATGGGGTCCAACTGGGAAAGAAGAGCAACTTGAGTTTTGGTGTGAACATCCCATATTATGTAAGTAGTCTTGATGCTGGAAGGGCCATAACCTTGGAAGAAGATCCTGTGTTGGACGGTGCTTCGGAGAATGCGATTATTTCCTTTCAACCCGGGTTTAATCTTTCTCTGGGTCAGTTTGATTTTGGCATCTTTGCCCAAAATCTTCTCGATTACAATATTAGGACCGGTGAATCCTTATCCGAGTTCAGCGAAAAAACCTTTTCTGGGCATATCCAATTTGCCCATACTTTTGAGAACGGTGCTGGCATTTTTCAGGATGGTAGGTTACTGCCTTTGGCAAGAGCTCGCTTTGAAGGAAGCAACGACCCCGTATTTGGTGGCGGTCTCATCTTGGATTTACCAAAATTAGGCTGGTTGCAAGGAGGTTATGATCAGTTCTATGGGCTCTCAGCGGGTACCGGATTTAACTTGAACAGGCGGTTGTCCTTCGGCTATAATTTTGAGAAAAATGTCAACAACAATTTGAGCAATCTCGGAGTTACCCATGAAGTCAGCATAGCATTTTCATTTGTGCCGACGCTCTCCCAAAATGCATTTGCCGCAAACGAAGAGGATGATAAGGTTTTGGAAGGAACCTTTGTTGCTGATTCAAAGGATAAAAAGAAAACGCCCAAGAACAAATTGAATGCAACGACCAAGTTAAGACCGACCAATAAGGAAGATCTTGCATTTTGGGAAGAACAAGTCAAAAAACTTCAAGAACAACAAGCGGACAATTACGCGGTGATAAACGAATTGATTTTTCGACTGGACTCATTAGAGGAAAACAGGCAAAAAGAGTTTGAAAAAAGATTCGAAATGGTCATGCGGATGGTAAAACAAGAAACCGGAAATAATCCAGAGCTCGAAGAGGCGGCCAAAAGGTTGTATTCTGCAAAACAAAGGGACTTGGATTCCCTCGAAAAAGTCTATGCCCAATCGCGTTTAGCTGAAAACAACAAGACCAAAAAGGCCAAAACAGGTGCTTTTACAGGTGGCGCCTATAAACCGATAGAGAAATTCATAAGTTTGGATGGCGTAGGACAAGGGCATTATATCGTGGCCAACGTTTTCAAAAATGAGTCCTATTTAAAACGTTTTATGCAGCAACTGAAAGATCAAGGCCTGGACGCACAATACTTCAAGAATCCCGATAACAACTTGAACTATGTGTATCTTGCCAAATTTGAGGAAAATGAAGATGCCTACGCGGCATACCAGTCTAAAATGAAAGGAAAGTATACGGACGAGATTTGGATTATGCACGTGGATAACCCGAGATATTCCAATTGGGCCGATACCCATTTTCAGGATAACGAATAGGAATCAGAATTTGGATGCATCCATCTTCCTTGCAATTCCTTGACTTCCTGGGTCTTTCCGTTTCTTAAGTTCCTCAGTGATGCGATTATGATCGCTAGGACGCGTTTGCGACAATTTGTAGGCCGCTTGAATTTCTTCAATAGCAATTGAAAAACCCACCACACCTTTGACTTGTCTCAAGGTTTTCGGCGCCATGTCTTCCAAGGAAACTGGGTTTTCAGAATCCAGTTCATATTTATCCACCAAGCGATATAGTGATTTCATGGTTTCTTCCTCGCTTAAAACCTGAAGTGTCCCATAAACATGTACTGCTATGTAGTTCCAGGTGGGCACTTCCTCTTCCTTGTACCACGATGAGGATACGTAAGCATGGGGTCCGTTGAAAATACAAAGTACCTTCGGATTCAATTCAAAAGCTTTCCACTGTGGATTTGCTTTTGCGATATGTCCCACTAAAGTTGCCTTCCCTTTTGGGCCTTGTTCCAATTCCAAGGGGATATGGGTGGCCCAGGGTTTTCCATCCAGTTGATTGATCAAAATCCCAAAACTATTTTGACGAATGAATTCCCGGATTTCATCTGCGTTTTCGTTTTTGTAATAATGCGGTATGTACATTGCTGCGAATTCTTGCCTATTGGGAATCTAGTGTTTTTTGAAGCAAAGCTATAATTTGCTGATTGGCCTTTCGGGCGCGATGAAGGGCATCATATTGATTTCGAATAAGCCATTGCATGCTTTCGAAGGTAGCAAAGACCTCCTTTTCCGTGATTAAATTGTAAAAGTCCTTATCGGCCAAGTCAAATTCTTTGGGAAGAGGACCCATGTCCTTCATAAATAGGCGCGTACTGCCCAACTTTTTCCTGAACTGCCAGACGTTGCCCAAATAGACCATATCACCGGATATCCTTTGATGCAGTACAAACCAGTCGTAATTATCCTTGAATTGAATGTAGGTGTCCAATAAATCAGGATTCTTGAGAAGTCCTATGTCTCCCGTGGAAATTGCCGTGTCATAGGTAGAAGTTGCGGGTTTAAAATTAGCTACTTGGAACACACTGCTGGAATAGCTTTTAAGCGTATCTATAGGAACCGTGCCCTCACTTTTTTGAACCAAACCAAGAAAATAAAGGAGATCATTGTTAATGGTTTCTGTCATTTTCAACGCCCCATCCAACCTTTTTTGGGTTGTGTCCGCATCCGAAAGTAAAGCGGATAAAAGTGTTTTACGTTCTTCATCGGTTTTTCTCCTTTCGTTCCAATTGTTGATTTGGAGTGCAATAAGAATTCCCAAAACAACCAATATTATTTCACCTAGGGCATACGCTAAATATTTGGAAAAATTACCTTCGGATAAAAAACCTTGTCTTAGTTTCTTTAAAAATCGCAGCACTTCGTTCCCTAGTTTAAATCTTTTTCGATATTATAAAGAATATCTTCAATGTTCTTTTTAAGCCCTTTATAAAAAAAGTTATTGGTGGTCAAGGTAACTTGTTTGTACAGTTCCAGATTGTTTTCAAGTTCTAGAACTGTGAACAGCTGTTTATTGCTTTTTGGTCTAAACCCCGGGACGTTTGTTTTGTTTCCTGAGATTTCTGCGAACATCATGGCAAAACTTCCATTTTGGCTTGTTATCTGCATGACGTTGGCCCGGATTTCGGAAGCCACCCTTTCCTGATTTTCCACTCTTTTTAGCTCATTGTTGAAAGATGCTATTTTTTGCCTTAGCTCACTGTTGCGTATCAAATTTAGGTTTCCAGAACTGATAATATCGTTCATTACCCCTCTCACAGGATAGTAAACCACTTCTTTGCCCAATGGATTTAAAAAAAGCGCGACCTTCTTTTCGGAAATACTTTCCAGGGTATCGGGATCAAAAAGACCGGTGAGTTTATCAAGGGCCTTTATCAAATCCTCATTTTCTTTTAGGGTATTTTCAAGGGTGACCAAATTCGTTGAGAATTCTATATTCAATGATTTAAGATAAGCCCTCTCTGCATCTAAATTCTTCTTCTTGGTGTTCCAATTGTCAATCTGCAAGGCAATCAATATCCCGGCCACAACCAAGATAATTTCGCCTAAAGCATAGAATAGATAGCTAGAAAAACGTTTTTCGCGCAACAAATCTTGTCGTATTCTTTGAAAAAATCGCAACATTTTGAAAGTAATGAGAATCTACCATGAAAGTTACCCCTGTTGGGATTACATCCAAAATTCCTGAAAAATACGATAAACCGTTGACATGGAAGGCGGGACAACACTCGCACAACTTTTCCGTTGTCCACAATTCATCCTTAAAATCATACAGTTCGGTAAGCCTATTTCCATAAGATAGCGGATATCCATGATATTTGGACCATCATCAAGAAACGAACAGTCAAAAAATAAAGAAGTTAGATATAACCAAAATCAATTGAAAAATGAAAAAAACACTTATCATCGCATTGCTATTTGTTGGATGGGCACAGGCCCAAGATCAGTACACCAAGGGTATGGAAAAAGCCTTCGACTTATGGAAGGACAAAAAAATAACCGAAGCTTCCAACTTGTTCGAACGTATTGCCATGGCAGAGCAGGACAATTGGCTACCTCACTACTACGTGGCCCAACTGAACACAATTGTTTCATTTGGTGAGAAAGACAAGGTCAAACTGACACAGCAGTTGGAAAAAGCGAAAGAGTTTTTGGATTTGGCCAAGTCGATGTCCCCAGATAATCCTGAGCTTTTAGTACAAGAAGCGATGATCAATACAGCATGGATCGCATTCGATGGTGCCACCTACGGTATGACCTTAGCCGGAAAAAATACACAATTGTATCAAAAAGCATTGGAACTCGCCCCTGAAAATCCGCGTGTGGTTTATTCGAAGGCAAATTGGGATATGGGTTCCGCCCGCTATTTTGGGAAGGACACCGCACCGTACTGTAAGGACGTGGAAAAGGCCTTGGAACTTTTTGCTACCTTTAAATCTGAAGTTCCGTTTTACCCAAAGTGGGGAGAAAATGAAGCCAAACGGGTTTTGGAGCAGTGTAAGTCTTGATACATGAATAACATTTTACGGGTCATACGACTTTCCCTTATTATCACCTTTGTAGCCGCCCTTCTCAGTATTTTGACGGATGGCGACTATTCTTGGGGAGCTATCATCCGTAGTATTATCATCAGCGCCATTTTTTCCTTTGGACTCACTTTTGTCAACTCCTATTATTATGATGGGCTGAGTATTCGGTACAGTTGGGAAACAACTCCCAAGAAAAGGTTGTGGTACGGCGCGATAGGCTCCTTTTTGCTTACTATCATTACGTACTGCTTTTTACGCTATTTGGTTCATTTTTACGATACCGGAGATACGTTTATTGAATTTATTAAAAACGAAAGCTTTGATTCTTACGTTGTCGCCCTGGTGATTACCTTGGTAGCATCTCTGTTCGCACATGCCTTTTATTTTTATAGGGCGTTGCAACAAAAGGAGGTTAAAAAGCAAAAAATCATTGCCGGTACCGCTTCCGCTCGCTTTGATGCGCTGAAGAACCAATTGGATCCCCATTTTTTATTCAACAGTCTGAATGTGTTGACCAGCCTAATTGAAGAAGACCCCCGTCAGGCTCAAAAGTTCACTACTTCCCTGTCCAAGGTATACCGGTACGTTCTGGAACAAAAGAACAAGGATTTAGTGACCGTCAATGAAGAATTAGATTTTGCCAGGACCTATGTGGGCCTTTTAAAAATGCGCTTTGAAGATAGTATCGTGTTCAATATTCCAGATAAGGCCGATGATCCCGAAGCGAAAATAGTTCCACTGTCCTTACAGTTACTTTTGGAGAATGCCGTGAAGCACAATATTGTCACCTCTTCCAGGCCCTTGGTCATCAAAGTCTTCGAAGAATCCGGTATGCTTTGGGTAAGCAATAATCTACAGGAGAAACAGGTCGTTAAAAAAAGTAGTGGGGTTGGTTTGCAGAACATACGGCAACGGTATGGTATTCTCACGGATAGAGAAGTAGAGATACAAAAGACCAAATCCGACTTTAAGGTGTCCTTGCCCATGCTGACACAGCCTGTTTTGGGCACAAAAAAGCAGGAGAAATTTATTGAAGAAAAACGGTATTTAAAAGCTAAAGAGCGGGTGGAGTCCATAAAAGGGTTTTATGGAAATTTAATTGCTTATTTTTTGGTGGTTCCTTTTTTATGGTGGCTCAATTTTAGGACCACAGACTTTCTTTGGGCCATTTTCCCTACGGTAGGTTGGGGATTTGGCGTGGTATCCCATGCCATGGAGGCTTATGGATATAATCCGCTCTGGGGCAGACGTTGGGAAGAAAAGAAGATAAAAGAGCTCATGGATAAAGAAGATTTCTGAGAAGCTTCATTGGTCCTGCTTTCGCAACCCATCCCTTAAAATCTACGGTTCAGTCGAAGCCTTTTTCCAAAATGTTCCTATATTCTGAAATTTGTTATGTAATTCAATGGTAACTTAAACACATAAAAAATGGAGAATATAACAGAGTACAAGTACAAAAAGGCCAAAGAAAAGGTAGAAAACATCAAAGGATTCTATTCCCATCTGGTTATCTACATCGTGGTTATTTCCGGGTTGGCCTACCTAAACTTTTTGACCAGTACTTTTGCCTGGGTGTTGTTTCCTGCAATAGGATGGGGAATAGGGCTAACCGGTCATTGGATGAACGCTTTCGAGTTCAATCCAATTATGGGAAAGGACTGGGAGGAACGCAAAATCAAAGAATTGATGGAAAAAGATCAATTTTGATGTAAATTTAAAATCGACCAAGGAAAAGCAGTCATGGAATCCAATCGCAACGAAAACAAGTATTTGAAGGCTAAAGAGCAAGTAGATAAGATTCGAAAATTTTATAGGAATCTTACTTCCTTTACCATAGTAATAACCGGCCTGGCCGGCTTGAATTATTACATAAACGAATGGCGGTACATGTGGTTTCTATGGGCCGCGTTCGGTTGGGGCTTGGGGATTTTATTTCACGCGATACGGACCTATAATTTAAACCCTTTCTTTGGAAAGCAATGGGAAGAACGAAAAATCAAGGAATTCTTGGAAAAGGAACAAAACAGTGAAATCAAAAAATGGAAATAATCATGGAAGAGTTAGCAGATGATAAAATGAAAAGAGCGAAGAAACGTGTTGATCAATTGAAAGGATTTTACATTCACCTAACGGTCTATATCGTTGTGAACACTTTTATTCTTATCAATATAATGCTCCATACGGAAAACTTTTGGCAGTGGGGACATTTTGTAACCCTGTTCTTTTGGGGAATAGGAATCCTTTTTCACGCCGCCAATACGTTTAATTACAACCCACTTTTCCCAAAGAGCTGGGAAGAACGCCAAATCCAAAAATACATGGATAAGGATAGGGAAGAAGCCAAAAAATTTAGAAGATAATTTGTTAGGCCGAAGGGCCCCTTTACGTTTGGCACTAAAACACAGCGTATGCACGTAATAATTATTGAAGATGAAAAACCTGCCGCAAGAAGGTTGAATCGGTTACTGGGGGAGTTGGATGTTGAAGTATCCACCATGCTCCACTCGGTGGATGAATCCATCGAATGGTTTCAGAACAATCCTCATCCCGATCTTATTTTTTTGGATATCCAATTATCAGATGGTCTGTCTTTTGAAATTTTTGAGGTCATCGAGGTGAAGAGCGCTATTATTTTTACAACGGCATACGATGAATATGCACTACAGGCTTTTAAGTTGAACAGCATAGATTACCTGTTAAAACCCATTGATGATGAAGAGTTGGAAAGTGCGATGAAAAAGTATCGCGATCTTACCCCATCGGCACAGAAGATTTCCGTAGATTTTAACGACATAAAAAAACTTCTCACCAATCCCTTGGAAAGGGAATACAAAAAGCGATTTACCGCCAAAGTAGGACAACACATTAAGATTATCAACTCGGATGAAGTGGAGTGCTTTTACAGCGAAAACAAAGGTACTTATGCGGCGACGTTGGACGGAAGGAATTACCTCTTGGACACTACATTGGAAAATCTAGAGGAAGAACTTTCTCCCAAAACTTTCTTTCGGGTCAGCCGCAAATTCTATATTAACATCAATCACATAAAAGATATCATTTCCTATACCAATTCCAGGCTTCAGCTAAAGATGAATCGGTTCAGTGAGCAGGAAATCATCGTAAGTCGAGAACGTGTTAAAGACTTCAAGTTATGGTTGGAATAAATAAAATCAAAAAATTGATTTTCAATTATTTAAATAGCAAAAAAAAATAAATATAGATTTTTCTTATAGCTAGTTTTTTCGCATAAACCCTCACCGTTCTTCTATGCGATTGTCATCAAACGCGGAGGGTAACAGTTTTGGTATCAACTTGATAAAAATAGGTAAAAGAATGGCACCGCCTGGCAACATAAAAATGGCTAACGATGGTATGGTTTTGAAAATATCCAAAAGCTGATTTTGCATTCTTCTTTTCTCTTCGGGACTGAGTTCCTTTACCGTGGATTTGGACAAAAGCGAAACCAGTTCTTTGCTCTCGGTAAGCTCTTTTTTGAGTCTTTTGCTATTTCTCAAAATAAGCTTGCTCACGTTTTTGGACATTCCTTGATAGAATTGAAAAGCAACATTCTTGTCGTTCAAATAACCGATACGTTCCTTATTTTTTTCAAAAAAATCAAAAACAAAATGCAAAGAGGCCTTTACTTCGCTTTCTGATTTTCCCAAGTCTATTCCTAAGCTGTATACATATTGCATTTCAGCGGAATCGACAGACTTATCCTCCCAAATGGTCAAACAGGCCATATCCAGAAAATAGTTTTTTTCCTCGATGGTGAAATTCAATTTTAACAGGTCTCGGTAAGTGCGGTCAAAATAGGTGTCCTTCAAATCAACATAGGTGAGCGAAGCGGCCAACAACTGGATAAACTTAGCATCATTCTTGTTGGTTTCTTTGGAATTCAACGCGTGGTAGGCAATATTCATGGTCACATACTCTATCATTTTGGCATGTTCCACGATGGAAATTTTGTTTTTCAGATAGTTTCTAAAAATCAAAACATCTACAAAAAGTAGAGAGTTGGTAATACTATTCCCAAATGCTCTGCTAAAGGCACTTCCGCCAAGATAAATGCGGGAATCTATTAGTTTTTCCAATTGGGATTCCGTGTGTTTGGCGCTTAGTATTTTGTTCAGAAAGGAAATTTTCCCAACTTCCAAGGACCTGTAATAGGCGAAAACGGTTTCCACAAAATCCCTGAATCCATTGCTTTGACGCTCTAGTTTATACGTAAGGAACAAGGCGACCAATAAATTGATCTTTGCAATTTCATCTTCGGTAAGTTTATGCTCGGGCTGAACCAAGGGAAAAACATCGATATGGATACCATAAACAAAGCCAATTTTTTTGAGTTGGAGGTAGAGTTCTTCCTGACTTGAAACGTCTAGGGATTGTTTTTGGACCAAGTATCCAAATTTATTGATCCAGCCGGATGCGGAAGGGTTCATTGGTTAAAGGTATACACTAAATGGGACTACAAAATAGCAGAATTTTCTGAAGGTAAAAATTGAATTCCATCAAAATTAGATGAAACCCTAAGTATAGGAATGGAATACACCGGTCATTTTCGATGACCATTCTTTTTTGCCCTCGCCGATGTTCAATTCAAGGTTTTGAATTGGGTTTTATCGAATTTTTTCCCTGAAGCCCAAGGGGCTTTACACCAAAATTTCAATTCCCTTTTGAATGACCAGATTTGTGGGAATGGTGATTCTTCGGCCATCATCCGTCCGCATAAAAAGATAGAAACCACTAATGTCCTCAACGATACCGGTCCAATCAAAATCTTTGTCCAAAACACGTACGCGATCGCCCAATCGCAGAGGGTGACTGAAGAAAAGAATGACACTTGCCGTTAAATTGGAAAGAATAGACCACTGGGCCACGAAACCAATCCCAACTACGGCTAAAAAAGAAGAAATAAAAACAGAGAATTCCTGCAACCCTACTCCCCAAACCAAAGTGATAACAATAACCGCGAGCCCGTAGAAAATGAGGTTACTTAGATAAAAAATGATCTTTCGGCTGTTCATGTTTATGGAACTGCTCTTCCCAAATCTTCTAATCGCCCTTTTAGCCAAAGAGTTTAGGGCAAATATGACCACCAACAAAATGACGGTGATCAACAATTGAAACTTGTATAACATTAATCCTTCCATGATAAATGTGCACTTATAATTTGCAAATTACCTATTTATTTTCTGTCCGTTCTGAAGACCTACGTCCTATTTTCTCCTCTTTTGATAAGTCTAACTACAACTCTGAGCAATGATAAAGGTCATTTTCTTTAACGGGGGACGGAAGTAGTTTTGGCTAAATTTTAAAAATGTGAAGATGAGAAAAATAGAAATTTTCATGATGGTAGTGTTTTTTGGCATAATCCATTCGGCTTTGGCCCAAGACCCATCGGATGATACTTTTGGCAAATGGCAATTTCGCCTTCGGGGAATTGTGGTAGCCCCCGACGAAAGTGCAGATATCGAAACCATCGGCGGAGATGCTTCCATCGCTACTGCTGTTGTACCAGAATTGGACATCTCATACTTCTTTGATGAAAATTGGTCGTTGGAACTGATTTTGGCCACAGCCCGACATGATGTAGAGGCTGTTGGCACAACGGCTGGCGATTTGGATTTGGGGAGGGTCTGGTTACTTCCACCTACCTTAACGGGCCAATATCATTTTACGGGAGGAAACTTTGTCCCCTATGTCGGGGCTGGGGTAAATCTCACTTTTTTCTATGGCGTGGATGAAGGGCCTGTTGCAGATGATGTGCAATATGATACATCCCTTGGTTTTGCGTTGCAGGGCGGTTTAGACTACATGCTCAATGACAAATGGTTTCTGAATATAGATATCAAAAGATTGTTCTTGAGTACCGATGTTACCGTGGACGCTACGTCGGCGCTCAATGCTACGGTGGATGCCGATGTGGACATCAACCCCTGGATAATTGGTTTTGGAGTGGGCATTAAATTGTAGGAACATACTCCAATAGGAAAAAAGCGGCTTGGAAATCTGGGCCGCCTTTATTTTGAAAGCTCTTGATTTCGAATCAAATATGTTGATCAATGAGAATCGAATTACCGTCGGGGTCCGTAAATACAAGATTTCCCGGTCCAGAGCCTGTCTCATCTGTTTCTGAAGCTAATACAACATCATTTTCCTTTAGAGTCTTTTGTATGGCTCTCACATCATCAAAGGTTTCCAAAGTATTCGCATTTTGGTCCCAGCCTGGGTTGAAAGTGATGATGTTCTGCTCAAACATACCTTGAAAAAGACCTATGAGCGCATCTCCATTTTTCATGATGAGGTAGTTTTGTTCCATACTACCACCAAACACCGAGAACCCCAGTTTTTCATAAAACGCTTTGGAAACTGCTAAATCCTTCACTGCTAAACTTATTGAAAAAGCACCTAGTTTCATTGTCGAATAGTATAAGAAGAGCGGCACATGACCGCTCTTTGATTAAAAATTGTATATCGTATCTATGTAAAGAATAGCCATTGATTTTATGGGCAGGTTCTTAAATTACATCTTCGCTGATGGGCGATATCGTTAAGGTTTGAGCATTACCGTACGTTCAACCGTGTTGAAGGGGCCTGCAATGCCATTTCCATCGCCATCTATTAGTTCCAACTTAATGGTCACTTCGCCCATCGGTAGGCCATTAACAACATAAGGGGCCCACTCTGAGAGCATGAATTCTTCTCCATTTACGGTCGCTTTTACTTTGTTGCCATCCTCGGACAGGGTCGTGTTCAATACAAAAAAGTCCAATAGTAAGTTTTCGGTATCTTTTCCAGTGTACTCTCCTTTTGGTCTGCTATAGATCAGTGTTGGGGCATCCATGTCCAATCCTTGGGTATCCTCTGCATCTGGACCAATCTCCATTTTCTTGACAACAACGGAGTTTTCATTTTTTACCGACTCGTGATAAGAACGACTTAGAAACGCCACCAAGTGATGCACTCCGTTTGGAATCTCCTTTTTAAAGGCAGGTTCGTAATGGGCCGAGTAGGGTTGGTTGTTCAAAATAAAATGGATGTGCTGCCCTTTGCCCGAATTCGCCAGTTTTTCTGCATTGGGGCCATCGGTCTGCGCACCGAGTTCGTAGTCTTTGACCGTGAAATTAAAGTTAATTTCCCCACTTTGTCCAATTTTTGTGTTTTGGGGAGCGTCCAAAACCAGTTCAGCTTGGGCATATTCTGGAGAACCTTCGAGTTTGGTAATGGTGATGGTCTGTTTTTCCATCTCTGCCTTTTCATCTTCTGCGGCAGTATCAGAAACATCCATACTGTCAGAGTCCGAATCCATTGTGTCGGCATCTCCTTTTACCCGTTTACAGCTAAAGCCGACCACTAAAAGCAATGCAAGTGGAAGTACGATTATTTTTTTCATTATAAGTGTTTTAGGATTTGGTGTAAGTTACAGATTATTTGAGGAGATGCCAACCTAAAATGGTTTCAATAACTCCTTTGCATCCCGAATTCCCCGTTTGAGATTTTCACAGAGCAATAACGACTTATCAATGCGGGTCTGCGTGTTTTTGTAACGGGCTATCATATACAAAATTCCTCTTTTTTTACCGTCGGTCAGACCTTCAAAGATTTGGTAGGCCTCATGGTCGCCCAATAGGACTGCATCAAATTCCTCGGGTACATCCACACCGTATTTGGAAGTATCTTCCAAGAATTGGAGGGTAAAATAATCATTTGGAAAAATACCCAAGGTCTTTTGGTTGTTTTTACTGAACATAATGAAATAGCGTCCCTGCCTTTTTTGCAGTGCTGCATAAAAGGAGATGGATTTTCCTTCAAAAGAAGCGACTACCTTGACCCTTTTCTGTGCTTTATCCACGAATGGCATTGCGATTTCATCAGGTATGGAAACCGTATGGATGCTGTTAAACGCCCCTCCAATACTCACATCAAACTTGGGGCTTTCCATCTACTCCAGTAGCATATTGATTACTTGGGTCTCATTATGAAGCGTTTTATGTACTGGACATTTGTCCGCAATTTCCATTAAGCGCTTTTTTTGTTTATCGTTCAGATCTCCGGTAAGTTTTATTTCACGATGGAATGTGTCGATTTTGGCCGAATCCATTTCACAATTTTCACAATCCTCGGCATGTGTTTTACTGTACGAAGTATGTACCTCTATGTTCTCAAGAGGCCACTCCTTCCGTTTTGCATACATCTGTACGGTCATTGCCGTACACGCCGAAAGTCCGGCCGAAACATATTCGTAAGGAGAGGGTCCAAAATCATGGCCTGAGTACTTTTCCGGTTCATCGGCCACCATATAATGGTTTCCAACTTTCATGCTGGTGGTAAAACCGTCATATGCGTCCAGACTCGCTACAACGTGATGTTTGGTTTTTAGATTAGCATCCAGTCGGTCAGTAATAGGGAGGTATCGCTTGGCCCATCCTGAAACAACTTCACCCACATAAATGGAATCTTCTTTATTAAAAAGGAGGTGGTCTGCCCCATCTAGAGAAACAAAGCTTTTGGGATGATGTGCTGCACGATAAATTTCTTCCGCATTCTGGATGCCCACTGTATCATCCTGGGGCGAGTGCATAATCAGTAGGGGCTTTCGCAACGCTTTTACCGTTTCAGGTAGCGATTTGGTCTCCAAATCATCTACAAATTGCTTTTTGATTCTAAAATCGCGCCCACTAAGATGGACAACCGCCTCGCCGGTCGCTTGTATTTCCTCCAATCCGCTTTTGAGCAAATGTCTCACATGTTTTGGGTTAGAAGGCGCACCTATAGTGGCTACCGCCTTGATGGAAGAAATGTTGGCAGCAGCAAAAATAACCGCTGCTCCTCCGAGGGAATGTCCAATAAGTAGCGAAGGAGGTTGGTAGTTTTCAGATAGAAAATCTGAAGCAGCGATGAGATCATCTACATTTCCTGAAAAATTGGTATCGGCAAAATCTCCTTCACTTTCCCCCAATCCAGTAAAATCAAATCGAAGCACCGCAAAACCATTGGAAGTAAGTGCCTTACTTATGTTTTTTATCGCGATCAAGTTTTTTGTACACGTAAAGCAGTGTGCAAAAATGGCAAAATTGTGCGGGTGGCGATCTGCAGGGAGCGCTAAGCGCCCGACCAACTCTTGTCCTTCCGAATTGCTAAAAGTTACCTTTTGTAAGCTCATTTCTTCTTTTTAAAGATACCCCTTAAGTCGGGATTATAGAAAAAAGCTATCTGAAACCGGTCGAAAACCTGATTTGAAAACTGATTTCTCAGATATCCGAACTGCACGTTGCTGTTTTCGGTAACATGTACCCCGAACGCCCCATAAAGTCGATTTTGATCAAATAGGTTATCCTGCAAATTGATAAAAATCTCATCGTAAAAATTGAGAAAAAAAGTACGGGTCAAGGGTAAGGTCAGTTGAAGCCGGTATCTGGCCCTATGCCGTAAGTCCACTGCATCATCCACAAAGGGTTGTAACGACTTATTTCTAATGAATCGTTGCTCTAGGCGATAACGATGTTCAAAAAGAAACTCCCAAACCTTGTTTCTAAGGATGAACTGTTCAAAAATACGGTGCTCCAAGATGCTATTTACCAAATTCTCATCACTTTCAAAAGTTGGATCGGTATCAATATAGGCATACCCGAAGGTAGCCATGGCATTGGGGTCAATATGATAGTTCAATCCGGTCCTGAGCAAGAGTTGATTGAAACCGGAGGTCATTTCATAGAATCGGAATTGTGCTTCGGTATGTATGCTCAAACGCTCTGAAATCTGGTTCATACCAAAATACATGTACCAAGCTCCAAATTCATCTTGACCATTATCTTGGGCATTACAAAAAAAAGCTCCTCCCATAAAAAAAAGGAGGAGCTTTCTGAAATTAGATATCACTGTCTTCTATAGGTTTTTCTATTTCCTCTTTTAGATGGGTATCCAAGAATTCCAAAATCTTGCTATATGCCGTTATTTGGTTTTCTTTTTTGACAAATCCATGGCCTTCATCTTCAAAAAGGACATATTCTACGGGAACACCATTCTTTCTAACACTTGCTACGATTTCATCCGACTCAACCTGTAAGACCCTGGGGTCCTGTGAGCCTTGAAGAACGATTAATGGCTTAGTAACCTTGTTGGTATGAAAAAGAGGCGAAATCTGCTTTAAACGAACGGAATCTGCACTATAGGGATCTCCGAGTTCTTTGTACAGGGCATCCTTGAAGGATTCCCACCATGGTGGAATGCTTTTTAGGGTACGGATCCAATTGGTGACTCCAAAGATGTTAACGCCGACATCAAATTCTTCAGGGGCAAAGGTCAATGCGGCCATGGTCATATATCCTCCATAGGACCCTCCGATGATACCAATTTTTTCAGCATCAATTTCAGGTTGTTGTGCCAGCCAGTTTTTTCCCTCAACACAGTCTTTTAAATCCTTATCGCCATGGTTCAAATCATCCATTTGATAAAAGGTTTTACCATATCCGCTACTTCCCCGATTGTTTACGGCCAGTATGGCGTAACCGTGATTGACCATGTATTGGATGAGCGAGCTAAAATTTTGACGTGATTGTCCACCCGGACCGCCATGGACCCATACTAGAGCGGGAACGGGATTCTCTTCCGAAGCTTGATGGGGTTTATAATAAATTGAGGGGATTTCTGTTCCATCAAAAGAACTGAAACGAATGACTTCTGCCTTGACCAGATGTTCTGGAACAATTTCCTCATTTAGGACATCGGTCAGTTTGTTTTGTTCCGAGGTCCCAAGATTAAAGGTGTGCAGATTGGATGGCGTATTGGAACCACCCACGTAAAAGCGCATCATGGAATCGTCCTTGGAAAATCCAACACTGGTAATGTCCCCGCCATCAAACTGAGGCAGTTCTATGTTTTGCTGTGTTGCCGTATCGAAGACTTCAATGGCATTTTTGGCATCTTCATTTATATAGGTGACCCTGTATTTCCCAGAACGTGTAAAATAAGACCCCATGATATCCCAATCCTTTTCCAACACTTTTTCGGAGGTCCCATCAGCAATGCTGTAGCGTTTCAAATAAGAAAACTCCCCGCCATCATCCGTGGTATAATACAGGTATTTTCCGTCTTTAGAAAAATCTTCTGGGGAGTTGCCACTTTGGGTTTCATTTACTTTTTTCATTTCTCCCTCTGCAACGGAATATAGGAAAAGGTCAGAATCATTGGTATTTATAGGTTTTACCAAAGCAAAATATTGTTCATCATCTGAAATTTCACCGACATCCAAACCTTCATCATTTTGATAGATAAGGGATGGTGTAAAAGTTTCAATATCCATTTTGTAAACATCGGTGTATTGTGGATTTCTTTTATTCGAGCCAAAGTAAAAACTCTTCTCATCTTTGCTCCAACCATAAAAGTTGGCCCTAGCGCCTTCATAAGGGGTAAGATTGGTGATCGTGCCCGTGGTATCCCTTAAATAAATCTGATATATTTCATCGCCATTATTGTCCTTGCTCAACAAAATACGCTCATCATTGGGAAAATACGAAGTGGTAAAAACGGAGGAACTGTCCGAAGCGGTCAGCGCTTCCATGCTTCCATCGGCAACGGCGATGGTATAGGCATTGTAAATGCCGGAACGGTTGCTGTGCACCAGCAGTTTGGAATTGTCAGCTGAAAAACTGCCACCACCAACGGCTTCATTATCCATCATTTGCGCAATGGTGTAGGTTTTAAGGGGTTCGACCGTTTCGGTCGCTTTTTGTTCTTCTTTGCAGCTCCATAATAGAACAAGACAGAGTATTATTAGAAGTTTTTTCATTGGATTGTTTTTAGTTAATAGTAATGATCTTGGTCTCTTTGAAGGGTGATAAATCAAGCGCTTCAATCTGGTTTCTGTAGGGTTTCCATTTCTCCTCAAAGAATAAATTGGTTTTGGTAAGCGCCGATTTTAGATCATCCTCAGCATATTCTACCAATTTTTTCTCCGTAGCCGTAATGCCCGACTTGCGGGTACGGACATATCGATTTGCAGTGTTTATACGTTGCATTACTGAAATTTCAGAATTTCGTGTAATGCCTTGACGCTTATCTTCTTTACCGATGAAAAGGGCCGTGACAGAGTCGATTTGCTTCACGATATCTTCAGAGGCTTTTATCTGCTCCTTGTACTTTTCCTTATCCAACATGGCGAGTTCTTTGGAAAGCCTGTTCGCTACATCCTTGCTTTCTACTAGCTGTTTTACGGCATCAGCCGAGGTCTGTATATAATCTTGCAGGGTACTTCCCATATCGTAAACTTCATTTATCGCTGTTTGGTTTACGTCTAATCTGGGGTCTGTCTTGACAGTCACCGTTGTAGAATCCAAGGCATTGCCAAAGTGAACTTTGACCTTATAATTTCCTGGTTTTACCTGGATTCCTCCATTTTCTGTTTTAGATTTACTTATTTTTCTGGAAGGTCTATCAGCGCCTTTTTCATCCAATTCCCAGTACATGCGATGAAAACCTTTCTTCTTGGGCGTCTTGATTTTCAAAGTCCGTATCAATCGATTGCCTTCGTAAACCTGAAACTGTATGGAATCCTTTTTTTGGACTCCGGTCATTTCCTTTTTTGCAGCATCGGTATCTGATTCCTTTTCTTCAGAATCCGTGTCCGATTTGTCAGATTCCTTTTTCCCTTCTTTGATATAATAGGTTATCATGGCACCGTACTCCCTATTTTCCGCGTTGTAGAGCGCATCGGCCCCAAAGCGACTTCCATTGGGTTGTTGGTAAGCAGCTAAATAGGCGTCCGGACTTGGGAAAAGACTGATTTCTTTCTGTAAAAGTGAGGGATTTTTAGCCAACTCGCGTAACGGACGGATGTCATCCAAAACCCACGCGGCACGGCCAAAAGTACCAATGACCAAGTCATGCTCCCTGGGTTGAATTACCAAATCCTTGGTTGATACCGTAGGAAAGCCCTCCGCCCATTTTTGCCATGAATTTCCTGCATTTAAGGACACATACAGGCCATCATCTGTTCCCAAGAACATAAGATTGGGATTTTCAGTATCCTCTACAATGGAAAGGGTATAACTGGCCACATCATTTTCATCTACGATCCTGGTCCAACTTTTACCGTAGTCCTTAGTTCTATAAGCATAAGGGGTATAATTGAATCTTCTATAATCATTGGCGATAAGTAGGGCTTCACCTTTGTTCTTTTTTGATGCCTTGATTTGTGGAATCCAACTTCCCTGCGGCAGTCCTTTGATATTTTTTGTGACCTCGGTCCAATTTGTACCGCCATTTTGGGTGATATGGACGCGACCATCATCAGTACTTGCCCATAACATATCCTTTTCCACCGTAGAAGGTTCAATTACCAATATGGTACAGTGATTTTCAGCTCCTGTGGCATCCATGGTAAGACCGCCACTTTCACTCTGTTTTTGTTTCTCTGGGTCGTTTGTGGTCAAATCTGGTGAAATTACCTCCCAAGTCAGTCCTTTGTCAATGGATTTATGAACAAACTGACTTCCAAAATATACCGTGCTGTTGTCAAAGGGGTCTTGCCCTATACCCGCATTCCAGTTAAAGCGCAATCTGGTCTCGGCATCAGGTGGTGTGGGCCGAACAAGGTAATTGTTCCCTGTTTTCCAGTCATATCTGGACACAAAACCTTGCTGGCTCATGGCATATCCATATTGGCTGTCGTCTAGATCGGGGACCACGTCAAACCCATCCCCAAAAGCGATTTCCTGCCAATAGCTGTTTCGAATACCTTGCGCCCGCCATACATAGGCCGGCCCTCTCCAGGAGCCATTATCCTGCATCCCTCCATAGACATTGTACGGATATTCATTGTCCACACTGATATGATAGAATTGCGCCACGGGCAGATTTCCAATAAAACGCCAGGTCTTTCCCCCATCTTTGGTGATGTTAAGGCCTCCGTCATTCCCATCAATCATAAATTGTCCGTTTTTTGGATGTATCCACCAAGCATGATGGTCGGGATGTACCCCATTGTCCACCTGATATGCGGGCATGAGCTGTTTAAAGTTTTTTCCACCGTCTTCAGAGACATTCACATAAGTGAAAATGGAGTAGACCCTATTTTCATTTTCTGGGTCCACATAGATTTCGGAATAGTAAAAGGGACGGTTGCCGATGTCGTTTTTATCATTTACTTTTTCCCACTTCAATCCGCCATCTTCTGACCGATACAGGGCATTCTTTTTCGCCTCTATCAAAGCATAGACCACGTTGGGCTTATTATTGGCTATGGCTATACCAATACGTCCAAGTTCTCCCTTGGGAAGACCGTCCTCCTCAGTCAATTTTTTCCAGTTTTCACCACCATCATAGGTGGTGTAAAGTCCACTTCCTTCTCCACCAGATTTAAAAAACCAGGGATCCCTTTTGTGTTCCCATAGCGCTGCAATCAATTTGTTGGGATTGGAAGGGTCCATGACCAAATCGGCAACTCCCGTTGTATTGTTTACGAAGAGGACTTTCCGCCATGTTTTTCCGCCATCGGTAGTCTTGAACACTCCCCTCTCTGGATGGACCCCCCAGGGAGACCCGATAGCACCTGCATAGACCACATCGGGATCGGTCGGGTCCACAACAATCCTATGGATATGGCGGGTTTTTTCCAATCCCATGGATTTCCAGGTCTTCCCGCCATCCAAGGATTTATAAATACCATAGCCACCATTTAGACTATTTCTTGGATTTCCTTCCCCGGTTCCCACCCAAATGACAGAAGGATTAGATTGTTGTACGGCAACTGCACCGATAGAGGCAGTGACCTCCTTGTCAAAGATGGGGTCCCATTTGATTCCCCCTGAAGTAGACCTCCATAACCCACCGGAAGCTGTGCCCACATAAATAATATCGGGGTTGGAAAGCACCACGTCTATGGCGGTTACCCGGCCGCTCATTCCTGCAGGCCCTATATTACGGGGTTTCATATCCTGAACCAGGTCCATGTTAAACTCTTGTGCAAAAAAAGAAAGTGATGCGAGGCACATCACAAGGGAGTAGAGGTATTTCATTGTTAGCTGAATTAGTGAGTTAAAGATAGGGAAAAGGCCAAGTCGATTTCTTAAAGCCTTGTTAATGAAATTTTCTCGTTTGAGAGGGATTTTTTTCCACGAGACGTTCTTAGTACCTTACCCAACGATATGAAACAAACCAAAAAAAATTGGTACTACCTGATATTGTTGATTTTATCTGGAGAAGCCGTTTTTATCCTCCCCTTTGTACTTCCACGGATTTTTAGACCCACAGTTCTCGACGTTTTTCAATTGGACAATGTAGCGTTGGGTCTTTGTTTTTCCCTTTATGGGCTTGTGGCGATTCCTTCTTACTTGTTGGGAGGACCTTTGGCAGATAAATATCCTCCAAGAAAATTAATTGCCATTGCACTATGGATGACCGCTTTGGGCGGCCTGCTCTATGCGCAATATCCTAGTTTGGGCACTTTACAACTATTGTACGGGTATTGGGGATTTACAACCATTTTTTTGTTCTGGGCTCCAATGATCAAAGCCACACGGGTTTGGGGAGGGGATACTTCTCAAGGAAGGGCTTTCGGTTTTTTGGATGGAGGCAGGGGGTTGACAGGGGCGTTGTTCGGACTTTTAGGGGTTCTTATCTTTAGTTTTTTCCTGGTCCAGGATGCAGATGTGGCCTCTTTAAGCGATAGAAAAAATGCTTTTACTTATGTCATCTATGTTTCCTCTCTAATCATAGTTTTGATCGGGGTCTTAACCTGGTTTTTTATGAAAACCGGTGGGGACGAACGAAACTTGGTTTTAGAACGAATATCCTATGCCGAAATACGAAAAGTACTTCAACTACCTTCCGTTTGGTTACTGATGGTCATCATACTTTGCGCCTATGTTGGCTACAAGATAACCGATATTGTTTCTCAATATGCAGAAGAGGTGATGTTGTATAACCAAGTTGAATCCGCCAAAGTGGGTACTTTTCTTCAGTTTATGAGACCGGCGACCGGTATTTTAATAGGCTTGCTCGTGGACCGGTTTAAGATTACCATGTGGTTAATATTCAGTTTTGCTTCCTGCATTATAGGGGGATTGCTTTTTGCTTCGGGATGGATCGCCCCTTCAACAACTATGTTGTTTTTTCTCTCTGTTATTGTTGTGGCTATTGGGGTATATGCGGCACGTAGTCTTTATTTTGCGGTCATGCTTATCGGCAAGATACCCCTTGTGCTTACTGGGACTGCCGTGGGCTTGATTTCTTTGGTAGGTTATACCCCGGATATTTTTGCCGGACCTGCCTATGGGTATTTGTTGGATTCAAACCCAGGAGAAAAGGGACATCAGTTGGTTTTTTTGATGCTGGCCGGTTTTTCTTTTTTAGGGGGAATCACCGCCATTTTGTACTACCGACTGTATCAGCGTGACTAGCTTAACGCGTCATCCGGTTTTTGATGTTTTTTTCGCAGAAGCCTATAATTTCCTGAATTCTTTTTTGTCGGGTTTCCGGTCTTTTTGCATGATTTAACCAGTACAGGTAGCTTTTCCGCTGTCCAAAAGTGAAATTTTGGAAATTTTGCCAAGCTTTTTCATTTTGGTCAAAAGCATGTTGTAAATCTTCGGGGACCACTCCATTTTCAACAGCATCCAAGGCTGTCCAGGAGCCATTTGATTTCGCTGTTTCAATCGCCTTCCACCCACTTTCATGCATCAAACCCGCTTTGTCCAACTCCTCAATATGGGTTTTGTTAACTTTGCTCCAAACGCTTTTGGGTTTGCGAGGACAGAAATATTGCCTTCTTTTTCCATCTCCCAGACTTTTTACGGTACTGTCAATCCATCCATAACAAAGCGCCACACGAACGGCTTCTTCCCATCGCATACTCTCTTTTACATGGCCAATCTTGTAAAAGATTAGGTAGATGCCTTCAGATACTTTGTGGTTTTCGTGAAGCCATTTGCGCCATTGCAAATCATTCTTAAAATATAAATGTTCAATGTCCATGGAGGCTTCTAAAATACCGAAAAGCATCTTTCAGTCTAGAACCGTACCACGAAAAATACGTTCCATCCACAAGTTTTACATGGATTCCCAGATGCTTTTCAAGTTCAACTTTGTTTTTTTCTTTAAACGGGTAGGGCTCCGAAGACAATAGAACCAAGTCCACGGCATGACGTTTTAGGTCATCCAGATTAACTTCAGGGTATCTTTCACTATCGCCGAAAGCATTTTTATATCCGTTTAGCTGTAACATGTCGTTGATAAAAGTACCACCCCCACAAACCATCCAAGGGTTTTTCCAAATAAAGTAAGCTACTCGTTTCGGTTCATTTTTTTTAATCAGGGATTCAAATTCGGTTTTTTCCGATAGAATCCTGTTACATAGTTTTTGGGCCTCTTTGGGACAATTGAATAGCTGGCCATAGTGATGTATCATTTCTAAGGCATCTTGAAGATTGGAGACATTGGTGACGTGAACTGGATACTCTTTTGCTAAGGTATCCACCATTTCTTTGGTATTCTCTTCCTTATTGCACAGAATGATATCTGGTTGTAGGTGTCTGATTTTGGCAAAATCCACTTTTTTGGTGCCGCCCACTATGGTTTTGCTTTGTCTAAGGTGGAAGGGATGTACACAGAATTTGGTCAGCCCGACGATATGGTGCTCCAGTCCTAAATCCACCAAAGTTTCCGTTTGCGAAGGGTTCAGGCTAACAATTCTCGATAGCGGTTGTTTTAGGCACAGTTGTCGACCCATCTGGTCTTCAAGAAGAAGCGGTTTCATGATGAGGTTTCCTTTTCATCCAAGGTTTCAGGTTGCCCGTTGACACTAAAATTGAAAATATCGTTTCGCGCATAATGACCAACCACATCAAAGTCCAGGTTAGCTTGTCGAATATCCTCCAAATCCAGTTCTGCTAGTAATGCGCCGGATTTACCAAATAAAGGCCCTGCTATGATTTTTCCAGAAGGAGAAACAATCAAACTTCCTCCTGGGCACATGTTTTCCTCCTCACGTTCTACCAGATGTCGGTAGGCATCCGGATACATGGATTTCGTGTAAAACTGATTGCAAGCCAAAACAAAACAACGACCTTCCAAGGCGATATGTTGCATACTGGCTGTCCATTCTGGCCTGGAATCTGCTGTTGGGGCTATATACAATTCTACTTTTTTCTGGTACAGGGCCATTCGAGCTAAAGGCATATAGTTTTCCCAACAAATGAGTCCTCCGAGCCTGCCCACTTTCGTTTGGAATGTAATCAAGGATTCACCCGAAGCTTCTGCCCAAACAATTCTTTCGGTACCTGTGGGCTTTATTTTTCGATGAACGCCCAAAAGTCCCCGGGTCGGGGAAAAATAGGCCATGGAGCAGTACAAACTTCCGTTTTCCACTACTTTTTCCGTAACACCTAGAACGATGTATATGTCCTTTTCTTTCGCCAGTTTTTCCAGAAAAACGCCGTCATCGCCCCTTAGATCAACACTGTTTTCATAGTATTCAGCAAAGTGTTTTTTCCCTTCTTTGGATCGATTTCCAATGGTTGCACCGAAAGTAAAACCCCTGGGGTAACCTGGGACAAAGGACTCCGGAAAGACAATGAGTTGACAACCGTTTTTTGCATGTTGTCCGCATAAATCCGCAACCTTTTCCAAGGTCTTTTCTTTATCAAAAAACACAGGACTTTCCTGCGCTACAGCTACTTTTATCTTCATGTCATCAGTAGATTGAGGATACCGCGAATGGGTATTAACTCTTCTTGGGATAAAGCTATGGATTCTAGAACACTTGTACCTACTACCTCAAAATGCTTATGAAGCTCTTTGATACTCGACTCTGCTTCTTTAATTCGTAGACCTTGCGGTACTTTGTAATAGGTCTTGTCGTATTCATTGGGTTCCAAACAATCAAAATCAAAATGTAGGTATAGTTGTAAGATATCCTTACTTTTTAGCAGGGCTACCAGTTCTGATAGGTTGAGACGTCTGGGATGATATATATTTCCATACTCCAGACAAATTTTCTCAGCTTCATCGATATCCCGAAGACCCACATAATGGATTTGTTCCGGCACAATGGTACTGAACAGCAATGAACTCAATGTTGGTTCCCCTTCTCCCAAAAGGGTCCTTAAGGGCATTCCATGGAAATTACAGCTAGGCGAATCGCAAGGTCGGTTGATATCGGCATGGGCATCAAACCAAATCACTCCCAAATTGGAATACCGCGAATTCAAATAGGAAACGGGAACTATCTCAAGTCCACAGTCCCCTCCAATGGTAAAAAGCTTTTCAGGTTTCTCATTCTCCAAAAGTACCTTGAAGCGTTTTAATTGTTCGGAGATGGCACCATAATTATTGATTTGGAACGTTGGATTATCCACTATACCTGAAGGGATGGTGGATAAGGGAATTTCCATAAAATCAGGGTCTTTCAGATAGTTCAGAATGGTCAAGGCCCCTGCTTCAATATGTTCTCCATTGCCGGCGCCTTGCCATTGCGGGAAGTATATTTTCAAGCGACACTTTTTAAATTATAATTTTTCGGAGAGAATGGCCATCATGGTCTTGATACCTTCTCTATAATTTCCCAATCTTAGGTTTTCATCCGGACTATGTTGATTGTTATCCCGATTTACCGTGGGAACCGTAACCGCAGGGATACCCAAAGCGTTTACAAAGGGGGAAATTGGGATAGAGCCTCCACTCATACGTATCATTATGGGTTCTTCCCCAAAAGCTCTTTTTATTGCGCTTCTTAACCAAAGACCAACTTCCGAATCAAAATCCGTTCGAAAAGATTGATAGGAGACCTTATACGTGAAGGTGGCTATTTTTTCATGTTTCAAGCGTTCTTCCTTGGTGGGTTCTCGGTCTAAAACAACATATCCTTCAGCTTTAATATGATCTTTCACCAATTGAATCAATCGCTCCGGATCCGATTCCAATACCAATCGGATGTCAATTTCCGCCCTGGCCCATCCTGGGATAATAGTCCGTACTTTTTCGTTGATGTATCCGGACTGCATTCCGCGAATGTTAAGGGAAGGAAATTGTATGGCTTCCTGATAGTACCTGCCCACTTTATCGGTCGTTGCAATTTGCAAACGGTCTTTGATTTGTGCTTCATCGTCTGGAACAGCCTTTAGGATCTTTTCAGTTTCGCCACTAATGTTGATTCCGTCGTAAAAACCAGGAATAGTGACCAAACCCTTCTCATCTTTCATGGACGCCAATAATTTTGCCAAACGCAGCGCTGGATTTGGCGCATAATTACCGAAATGTCCGCTATGTTGGGGAACAACAGGACCGTACGTGGTTAGTTGCACGGTTGAAATTCCCCGAGCACCAAAAGTGAGTGTGGGCTTGTTGGTAATGTGCCGTGGTCCATCAAAAATGATGAGCATATCCGCTTTGAGCAGCGCTTTATTTTCCAAAACAGCTTGTGGTAGGTTGGGAGAACCCATTTCTTCTTCAAAATCCATGATGACCTTAATGTTGAAATTGGGCGCAACATTGACCTGTTCGGTAGCGTCCAAGGCGCCGAGGAACATGGCTACTGGACCTTTGGCGTCGCTGGCAGCTCTTGCAAAGACGCGCCAATCATCGTCATAATTGGAAATGGATTCCCACGGTATTTCCTGCCATTTACCATCAACTTGTTTCTTAAGCGCAGGGATGTACGGACTTTTTTGGTTCCAGCGTGAGGAATCCACAGGTTGACCATCAATCTGGAGATAAATGAGTACCGTTTTTTGAGCTCTTTTGTGATTTCTTTCTGCTAGGAGCAGGGGAGCGCCCGGTGTTGGAATTCGAGTGGTGGAAAAACCTCGTGAAGTAAATTGGGTTTCACACCATTTCACGTTTTTCTCAATATCATCCGGAAAGAAGGCATCATTAGGAATGCTCAATATCTCTTTTAACAGGGGAAAGGAGGATTTTGCAAAGTCTGCTGAACCTTGGTCCAGCTGTGCTTTGGACAATTTTTGGGAAATACCATCATGAGAAATGATAAATACCATGGCAAAAAGTAAAATATGCCTTATTGAAAAAATACAGTTTTTTGTTTTCATGGGTTGCTATTTATAGGACCTAAGGTTCCAGTGCTTCGGTTTTTATGTAAAAGTTGGAATCGAACTCAAAATTTTCGCCTTCTAGTTTTTTGGTCTTCCATTCTGAGTTTGGGAAAATCCAATGTTCCTTTTCGTCGACAAAAATGCGTAGGGGCATATCAAAATCCTCTACGACATCCACATATCGAAACTTAAGATTCTTGCCTAACCGTTGGTACTCCAATTTTGGAATCATCGTTGTTCGCAAATACTGATTAAAAAAAGCGCTTAAATTCTTTTTGGTCTTTTCACTAAGATAATTCTCTATTTGTTGGGTAGTAACTGTTTGATGATAGAAATCACTGTTTAATCCTCTGAGGATGTTACGCCAAAGTTCATCATCCTCAATTAATTGCCGAAGGGTATGTAACATATTGGACCCTTTGTAGTACATATCACCTGAACCTCTTTGGTTTACATTGTAAATACCGATAATAGGTTTGTCGTTCAATATGTTCTTTCGGGTTCCTATCACGTATTCGGAAGCTGCTTTTTTACCGAAATGAAAATCGAGGTAAAGACTTTCGGAATAAGCTGTAAAACCCTCGTGAATCCACATATCGGCAATGTCTTTGTACGTGATGTTGTTGGCAAACCATTCATGTCCCGCTTCGTGAATAATGATAAAATCAAATTTGAGCCCCCATCCGGAACCTGATAGATCCCGACCTAGATATCCATTTAGATATTGGTTCCCATAGGTCACCGAACTTTGATGTTCCATACCCAAATAGGGTACTTCGACCAGCTTAAAGCTGTCTTCATAAAAGGGATAAGGACCAAACCAGTGTTCAAAAGCGTCCAGCATCATCGGAGCTTGTTTGAATTGTTCCCTTGCTTTTTCAAGATTATCCCTTAAAACGTAATAGTCGAGGTCCAAGGTTCCTTTTTCACCCTGGTATTCTTCACCAAAATGCACATAATCCCCAATGTTGACATTAACACCATAATTATTGATGGGATTGGAAACGAACCACTCATATTGCTTGAAGTCTCCGTAACCATATTCATCCCTGAGTCTACCATTGGCCACGCCCACTAAATCCTTGGGAACATCAATAGCGATTCGCATACTATCCACTTCATCGTACATGTGGTCTTTATTGGGCCACCAAATACTTGCTCCAAGCCCTTGACAAGAGGTCGCAACGAAAGGGTTCCCGTTTTGGTCCTTTTTCCATGAAAAACCACCATCCCAGGGCGCTCTGACCGCTTTTTTAGGTTTTCCTGAATATTGAACATAGATTTTGTTGTATTCACCTGGGACTTGTTTCTTTTTTAGCTGTATAAAATGAGCAGGGCCTATCGAAGTATAATTGAGGTCTTGTCCATCTTGTGAAACCGCCTCTATCTCCAAAGGTTCCTGCAAATCGATTTGGATGACATTGGCCTCTTCCAACACCTTATACCGGATAATATTATAGCCTGCGATAAACTCCTTATCGGGTTGAACTTTAATGTTAAGGTCATAATAGTTCAAATCCCACCAAGCGCGTTCAGGGGTAATACTGCCCCTAAGCGTATCCAAACGCGTAAAAAATTGGGCATTTGCCAAGAACATTTGGATCAGGAAGAGCAAAACCAGCCCTATATGTTTTGTGTATAGGTTCATCGAAATAGTATGGAATTAGGAAATACAATCGGGCTTTCATGACCCTCTTTTCCAACAGCGGCCACTCCAAAAAAGAAGTTGTCAACTACAATACCTTCCAAAACATGTCCGTTCACATTGCCCACATATTTGGAATGGTCCCAGGTGGGGGATGTGGTATCCCTCCAGTATATTTTATACCCTGTAGCGCCTTCAACCGAACTCCAAGTCAATTTTACCGAAGGTTCTACGATCCCTCCAATTTTGACCTTTTCAGGTGATGGGGGAGCCCATGCGATGGAAGCAAGGTTGATGGCATTTACGGCGGTCAATTTCGCGGCATACTCAAAATTGACATGCTCCAGAACATCCCCATAGGTGATTCCGTTTTCCATCCGGACATCCTGGTGCTGCTGGGTGTAATTCTCGTGGGCTTCCATAATTCGGATTCCGGCAAAGCCCGCGTCGTTGAAAGGTCTATGGTGACCTCCGCGACCAAAGCGGTCCAGTCTGTAAATCATCATCGGGTTCATTTCAGGCATGTACTGCCGCGTGGTTTTGTGCACATAGCGCGCCAATTGTCTTGAAATTCCGTCCACTTCACCTCCATAAAAGCGACGGGCTTTTCGTTGACTTTCAGTTTCATTAGGGGGTACGGGTTCTGAAAAAATTCTAAAATCACGATTACTTACCACACCGTCAACGCCCTTGACATTACCGATCATGTCGTTGTTGAAGATTCCAATAATCTCCCATCCTTTTTCGTTTGCATGGGCCGCTAGCCCTCTACCGCCATAAAGCCCCTGCTCTTCCCCCGAAAGACCTACATACATGATGCTGTTTTCAAATGTGTATTTTGAGAGGACCCTGGCTGCTTCCAATGTGCCTGCCATACCACTTGCATTGTCATTGGCACCAGGAGCATCAGAAGTGTAGTCATTGGCATCGCTGGCCCTGGAGTCTATATCACCGCTCATGATGATGTACCGATTTGGGTATTTACTGCCCCGTTGAACCGCCACCACATTCACTACCCACACGTCCTTTACAATTCGCCTACCTTCTCCTTTTTTGACCAAATCCTTTTGGTAGCTTACTTCAAGACAGGTATGGCAGCTTGATGAGATTTTATCAAACTCTGATTTTATCCAACGGCGTGCCGCTCCAATACCTCGAGTTTGCGATATTGTATCGCTCAAGGTGTGACGGGTGCCAAAATTGGCCAATGTGGTTATATCCTTCTCCAATCTTTCCGCAGATATAGCATTAATTATGTCGTACATTCTTCCATCAGATTGGGCGAACGAAGGATGGGTCAGAAGCAACAGAGAAAGTAAAAGAATGTATTTCATTTTTTTGTGAGGTTCAATTAGTCGGTCTAAAAAGAGGATATAGAATACCTTAAATTTTGAGAAATAGAAAACGATTAAAAGTATAGGGACTCAAAATAATAAAAATATGGTAGGGGTCATCTATTAAAGTGTTAACGCACAAAAGTAACTTTGGAAATCTTACCGTTTTCCACCTCGTAAATTGCCACTGCGCTAAAATTTGAACCGTTAATGGTAACATATTCCTCATCGATTACTTTGTTCCCAATGACTATCCGATTTTTGATTTTACAGTTGAGGTCACGGTTGGCTTCAAAAAAAGAATTGTAGCTTGCCCGCATCTTTTCTTTTCCCTTTGAGGATAGAGCGTGTGGAAAATCATACAACTCAATGGTATCGGAATACGTATCCATGAAGGCATCAATATTCCTTGCATTATACGCTTCAAGTTGTTCTTTTACCACGGATTCAGCGTCTTGGGTCTCTTGATCTGGAAAAATAAAGCTCATGGATCGGATAAGCCCATTTTCCACATGATAAAGCGCAACCTGGTGTCCGGTTCTTCCATCCACCATGGTTTCTTCTTCGTCAATCACCTTATTTCCAATGGAAATACGCTTAACCACCTTCACACCAGTGTTTTTGGTATTGGCGAAAAACCGCTCGTAACTGTCCATCATGGCCTCTTTTCCCAAATACATGGTGTCCGTTGGAAAGCGTTGTGCCAAAACTTCATCAGAATAGCAGGAAATAAATCCGTTTAAGTCCCTTTTATTAAAGGTTTCCACCTGACGCTGAACAATGGTTTTTGGGGAAACGTCTGTTACCAAGGCCAATCGTGTTCCTGCAGGATTTACTGCCATTCGGGATATTTTAAAGACTTGGTCTTTGTTAAATACATTAAAGTCAGTCCAAACACTGTCTTTCTTAGGATGGTACTTGGCAATTGTATTGTTATTGGGAGCCAGAACGGTCCCGTCCCGTAACCAAGCCATATCTTCGATGGGGAAGGGAAGATTTAGTACGGTATCTTTTTTGTTTGACTCGATATCTAGGGACATAATTTGCCAAAGTTTCTTTTTTGCAGAAGTTTTACTGATATAGCTTATTTGATTTGTCCCAGGGATTTTGTGCAACGACCGGCCCACGTTTTCAGCAACCGTCAGTTGCGATTTTTTTTCAAAATCCACTAGGACCAGATCCATTTGATTTTTAACCAGTACAGTGCATACCAAAATATGCTCATTGTACCAGAGTTGATACCCTATTTTCAAATCACTTAAGGATTCTGATTCGCCAGTAGCGTTATCATATTTATAAAGTCTTTGCAGACCATTTAAATCCAAACGAATAGAAGAGATGTTATCGGAACCGGAGATACGCATGGGGGAATACTCACTGCCCGTGGGCGTGTTGCTTATCCATTTGGAAGTACTTCCTTTGGTTATGTTAAATTGTTTAATATCTGTCTGACCAGCTCGCGTGGATGAAAACAGTAGGACATCATTGTCCCAAAATGAAGGTTGGTTGTCGTAACCATGATTGTTCGAAATATTTTTCGGATTGGAAAGCGAGGGTATCCCATTTTTCCAATCTAAATCAAAAAGGTAAACTTCTGTATTGCCCTGGCCATAGAATGCAGTAAGGGTTAAAAACCAGAAGAGGACAAAGAAAACCCATCTCATTGTTGTGCAAATTGTTTTAGTAGTTCCCGGACGCGTTTGGTGCTCTCTACGTGATATTTTGCCTGTGTTTTTTGGATTCCCACTTTTACTGTAATTGCGCTCTGCGGAAGTTCTTGAAACATGAATTCATCCGTCCAGTCATCGCCTATGGCAAATACGAAATCGTAATCTGACTCACCCAACATACGTACAGAAGCTCTCCCTTTGTTCACATTACTGCTTTTTACCTCCATCACCTTATTTCCGTTCAGGACACTGATATCGTCATTACCGATTAAGCTGGTCAGTACCGTATTTAACTCTGTTGCTCTTTTCTGACCAAAATCCGGGTCCGTGTTTCTATAATGCCATGCCATGGAGTAGTTTTTTTCTTCGATGAAAGATCCTGGGGTCCTATCTACGAAGGATTCCAATACAGGTCTTATTTTTTCCATCCATTGACCTTTTACTTTCTCCAAGAGTTTGAATTCTTCACCATTTCTGGAAATCCATACACCATGTTCTACGATCATATTGTATTTTTTGTGAAGAAACCATTTGGAAAAAGTCTGCTTATCTCGCCCGCTGATCAAGAACAGTGTGGTATTTTCTTGCTTGTTTAAGGTATCCAGCAGGGCATACAAATCTTCATCTGGGGAAGCTTTTTGCGGATCTTTATGGAAACCCATTAAGGTACCATCATAATCCAAGAACAACAGTCGATTTTTAGCTTTCCCATACGTTTCAACCATTTGGTGGACCATGGAGGATGACAATTTCCTGGAAATGTTTACATCATCCAAATCCCCTTTTTTTCGCAAAGCGCTCATAAATTCGTTGGCCCAGACTTCTACATTATAGCGCTCTAAACGTTTTTGAAGGAACATATTTCGCGCCATCTGTTCTTCCTTGGGCATGGTTATCGCATTTTTCAGGGTATCTGCTTGCTGCTCAAAATTATTGGGGTTTATCAACAATGCCTCATTCATTTCATAGGCAGAGCCCGCCATTTCGCTCAAAATCAAAACACCAGTTTTGTCCGTACGGGTCGCTACATATTCCTTGGCGACCAAATTCATCCCATCCCGCAGCGGAGTAAGCCAAGCGATATCACTTGAAGTGTAGAGATCAATTAAATTTTCAAAGGGCAATGACCGGTAAAAATACCAGATTGGTGTCCAGTTTACGGTGGAAAGCTCACCATTGATTCGACCGACCAGTTCGTCAATTTCTTTTTTTAGTAGCTGATACTGGGGAACGTTGGAACGGGAAGGTACCGCAAGTATGATCAGCCTAACTTTTTCCTTGTACTCCGGATATTTGTTCAAAAAATATTCAAATGCATTCAGACGTTTGGCTATTCCCTTACTGTAGTCTAAACGGTCTATGGAAAGTATGAGTTTTGTATCTGGGGCAGAGGCCTTATGGTTATCCAGTTTTTGCTGCAGATCACTTTTGTTGCCCTTACTGCGTTTTGCATTGGCAATTGCGGCCTCCTCAAACTTTTTGTAATCAATCCCCATAGGAAACGAATCCACTTTGATGACCCGATTGTCCAAATAAATGTCGTTGAAACTTACATCCAAACCCAATAATCTGCGAACAGAACTTAAAAAATGCCTTTCATAATCGTAGGTATGAAAACCAATCAAATCTGCACCCAGGAGTCCTTCCAAAACTTCCTCACGCCACGGTAATGTCCGAAATATCTCGTATGAAGGGAATGGAATATGGAGAAAAAAGCCGATGGATGTGTTGGGCTTTTTTTCTTTTACCATTTGGGGAACCAACATCAACTGATAATCATGTACCCAGATGATATCATCTTCATCTGCTTGCTGCAAAATGGCATCGGCAAATTTTTGGTTGACTACTTTATAAGTGTTCCAAAAATCCAGTTCAAACTCTGAATATTCCAAAAAGTAGTGGAACAACGGCCAAACGGTCCGGTTACTAAACCCAAAATAGAAACCTTCAACTTCCTTCTCGGTGAGTCCCACTTTAGAACAACCGTGATGGGCCAGTGCATTATCAATTTCATTTTCAAGAGACTCGGGAATTTCTTCATCAGTAAGTCCCGACCAGCCAATCCAGAGACTTTCCCCACCACTGTGAACGGATTTCATCCCCGTGGCCAATCCACCTACGCTCGGAATGGCACTTAGTCCGCCATCACTAATTTGCAATTGTACTGGCAGTCTATTGGAAATAATTATAGTTTTACTCATGGATGGGTGATTTTAGGACAAAATGTAATAAAATTCCTATTTTTTCGATTTATGATTAGGTAAAAAATAAAAAATCAACAGAAAAAGAGTTCCCAAAATGGATAACCTAAATTACGGAATAATTGGAAACTGTAGAAGTGCTGCGCTTATTTCAGATACAGGGTCTTTGGACTGGTGCTGCCTGCCCCAATTTGATTCTACTTCGGTCTTCGCGAAACTATTGGATGAGAAAAAAGGGGGTAGTTTTGAAATCAGGGCGAAGTACAATTATGTTATTGACCAGGAATATCGTAAAAACACAGCCATTCTGGTCACCCGTTATTCTGATGGAGAAAATACATTTGAGGTACATGATTTCATGCCGAGGTATTACAAGCTGACCGGAAAGTACAACGCACCTCCGGAAATCGTGCGTTATATCAAGCTTATTTCCGGTACTCCCAGCTTTAAAGTGCTTTACGACCCAAAGTTGGAATATGCGCTGGGCAAGACCAATACCTATGCCAAGAAGGACTTTATTGTAAGTTTGACCAGCAAGAAAAAGTTTGACACACTTTTTCTCTATACCTCGTTCGATAAGCAGAAGATAGTGGACGGAAGCGAAATAACGCTAAAGGAAGATGGTTACTTTCTCATTTGCTACAACGAAAAAATCTTAAAACCAACTACGGATAAAATGTCCTTGGAATTGGAGCGAACCAAAATTTATTGGTTGGATTGGGTGGATCGGACCCCAACCTATAAAAAGTTCAATGCAGAGATCATGCGCAGCGCCATTACATTAAAAATGTTGACGTTTGATAAAACGGGTGCCGTTCTGGCCGCGGCGACGACATCCTTACCAGAAACCATAGGGGAAGTACGGAACTGGGACTATCGTTTTTGTTGGATTCGAGATGCATCTATGGTAATCAAGGTGGTTTCCGAATTGGGACACAAAAATTCAGCCAAACGCTACCTTCAATTTATTATTGATTTGATGCCGGACAAGGATGAAAAACTCCAGATCATGTACGGAATCAACAAGCAAAAAAAGTTGACCGAGAAAACGTTGGACCATTTGGAGGGCTATAAAGGTTCTAGTCCCGTACGCATAGGAAACGCAGCGTACAAGCAAAAGCAAAACGATATTTATGGTATTCTAATGGATGTCATTTATGAGCAGTTGGACAGATTCAGTAATGATATCGAGAATGGCGAGGAATTGTGGAGCATTACCAAGGGAATTGTTTGGATTGTAGAAAAACACTGGCGTGAACCAGATAAGGGAATTTGGGAGTTTCGAGGGGAAGACCAACATTTTACCTTTTCAAAAGTCCTGTGCTGGGTGGCCATTGATAGGGCTATCAAAGTGGCAAAAATCTTTGGGAAGACCCGAAAAATAGAAAAGTGGACGGTTTTGGAGCAGGAAATCAAGTCGGACATCCATGAAAACGCCTGGAATCCTGACAAGAATGCTTTCGTCCAGTCTTACGGTTCCCATCATTTGGATGCTTCGGTACTTTTGATGGAATCCTATGGCTTTATCCATGCAAAAGACCCCAAATTTGTAAATACGGTACACGCCATTGAAGCTGAACTGAGCAACGACGGGCTGCTTTACCGCTATAAGAATGAAGACGATTTTGGATTGCCCTCGTCTTCCTTTACCATCTGCACATTTTGGTTCATCAATAGCTTGTTTAAAATAGGTGAGGAGGAAAAAGCTTTGGCCCATTTTGAAAGGTTATTGGGATATAGCAATCATTTAGGGCTTTTTAGTGAGGATATCGATTTTAAGACCAAGCGCTTGTTGGGGAATTTTCCGCAAGCGTATTCGCATTTGGCCCTTATTGAATGTGCTATCAACTTTTCAAGAAAGAAGAGCGAAGAAAAGATTTTGGAGTCTATTGCCTAACTCGGGAAGGAATTAACTTTTTCGCACGGGTCCTTATCTTTTTTAACAAGGATTCCAGATGTTCTCGTGTTGTAAACGGGTTCATTAGGGTGGTTCGCAAATATAGGGTTCCCCTAAGTTTGGTCTGTACCAAATAAAATTCGCCGTCTTCCAAAAGCGCTTGTCGCACTTTGGTATTGATTTCATTCAAATCCTCCTGGGATAAATTGGAATCGGTATATCGAAAACAAAGAATATTGGACATGGGACTGGTGGCTATTTCAAAATCAGGTTCTTTTAAAAGCAATTTCTCGAATTCTTTCCCCAAATCATATTGTCGTGTGACATACGTACCAAAGACCTTTTCCCCGTAGACCTTTAGAAGCACGTACCAATGAAGGCACATCATGGTCTTGGTACACTCAAAGGTTCTTCGACCGCTATTGTACCACTCATCTTCTTCTGTTTCACTGAGCAAGTAATCCGCATTAATACTAAAAGTATGGTCTGCATGTTTCTTGTTCCTGTACAACAAGGCAGTGGTTATCGTGGGCATCATCATCATTTTATGACCATCAATTACCATAGAATCCGATTTTTCAGCTCCTTTGAGCAAATGCGTATACTTTTCCGAAAAAATGGCTGCTCCACCGTGGGCGCCATCTACATGAAACCAAAGATTGTATTTTTCTGCAAATTGCTGTATGGCCTCAAGGTCATCATAAGCTCCGGTTGCTGTTGACGGGGCACTGCCCACAATAGCAAAAATTTGAATGCCTTTGGCGATACTTCTCTGATAATAGGTTTCCAATTGTTCCACATCTATGGCAAAGTTCCGATTTGCAGGAACCTTAATAATGCCTTTTTTGCCCAATCCCATGATTTTGGCAGCGCGGTCCACGCAGTAATGTGCTTCTTCACAGACCATAATTCCCAAAGGTTGGGCGTGTCCTAGGTTCCAAACGTCATGCGGGACTTTGGCTTTTCTGGCCGAAAGTAACGCTGTGAGATTGGCCAACGTTCCCCCAGAAGTCAAAAAACCGCCGGAAGGTGAATCGTATCCAATCGCTTTACACAGTTTCTCGGTGACGATACGTTCAATGGCATTGGGCGACATACCCATCTCGTAGACCGCCATACCATTGTTGAGTAGATTACTGAGCATTCCTGTTAACAAGGTGATGGGCGCAGTTACACCCACTTGATGTCCTACGTACTTTGGGTTATGGGTATGCGTAGTTCTTTTTAGAATTTCTGGAAAGAAATCATCAATGTTCCCCGTTTTAAAAAATTCCTTCCAAAACCGAAGTTCATCATCCGGTTCATTCCATGACAAAGTTTTTTTAGTGGGTTCTGTCACGGTTTGTTCCAGATGTTCTGAAATCAGCTTAAGGAGTTGTTTGCTTTTTTGTTTGAAATCTTGGATATCAAAAAGTTGATTCAAAATAGAAGTATCCATAAGGATAAAGGTACTTTCTTTTTCATTTATGAATCCTAACTGAATCTGCTCCCTCTGTTAAAAAAGATATAAAAAAACCGCGCTCTTAAAGCGCGGTTTTCCAAATAAGCCTTGTTCTAGCGTTATTTGAATTAGTCAAAGGTATACCCGTTATCTGCAGCCACTTTATCCGCAATTTGAGTACGTAGTGCTACAACATTGGGTTGGTTTGTATATTTCGTGAAACGTTTAAGACCCATAAGCATCATGCGTTGTTCATCCCCCTGTGCGAAGGAAACGATGGCTTCCTTCCCTTTTTGGATAACGATATCCAATGCGCGGTACAGGTACAGCTTGGACATTGCAATTTGAGCAGCTTGTGACTCTTCGCCAAAACGCTTTACATTTTTCTCAGTTCTGAGAATGGTCGATTCCGCTAGGTAAATCTGTATCAGGATATCAGAAGCTGCCATAAGAAGCATTTGGTGCTTATCCAAATCTGGGCCAAATTTTTGCACTGCCCTACCAGCAACCATCAAAAAGACTTTTTTGAGTCTGGCTACCAAATCTTTTTCCTCTGCGAACAATTCAGAAAAGTCAGGGGCATCAAACGATGGGATGCCCATCAATTCTTCCCCAACTGCGGTGGCAGGTCCCAATAGGTCCACATGACCCTTCATCGCTTTTTTGACCAGCATTCCTACAGCCAACATCCGATTGATTTCGTTGGTTCCTTCATAAATTCTTGAAATACGGGCATCCCTCCAGGCAGATTCCATTGGGGTATCTGCGCTAAAGCCCATGCCCCCAAATATTTGGATACCTTCATCCGATGTATGTTGCACATGTTCAGAAACAGCAACTTTCAAAATAGAACATTCAATGGCGTATTCCTCAACACCCTTCAATTCTGCTTCCTGATGCGTATTGCCTTCAGCTTCCCGTATTGCTATTCTATCCTCTATGTCCTTGGCAGCGCGATAACAGGCCGATTCATCAACATAAGCATTGGTCGCCATGTCCGCAATTTTTGCCTTGATCGCCCCAAAGTTCATGATGGGTGTCTTGAACTGGATACGCTCATTGGCGTATTTAGTGGCTTCATTGATAACGCGTCGTTGGGCTTCCAGACATGCTGCTGCTAGCTTGATACGTCCAACATTCAAGGCGTTCATAGCAATCTTGAAACCATTGCCCCGTTCAGACAGCATGTTCTCAACAGGTACTTTGGTTTCGTTGAAGAATACTTGACGGGTAGAGGAAGAATGAATCCCCAATTTCTTTTCTTCATCACCTAGGGTGATTCCATTACTTGGGTCATTTTCCACTATAAAACCAGTAATATTCTTATCATCTTCAATTCGTGCAAAAACGATAAAAAGATTACAGAATCCTGCGTTTGAAATCCACATTTTCTGACCGGTGATACTATAATATTTGCAATCATCGGAAAGTACAGCCTTGGTCTTACCAGAGTTCGCATCTGAACCTGCTCCAGGCTCGGTCAAACAATACGCCCCAAACCATTCCCCAGTGGCCAATCTGGGAACATACTTCTGTTTTTGTTCTTCGGTACCGTATAGGGTAATGGGCATGGTGCCAATTCCTGTGTGTGCGCCAAATGCGGTACTAAAAGACCCTGTGGCCCCGGAAATGTAGTCACAGACCAACATGGTGGATACAAATCCCATCCCCATCCCACCGTAGGCTTCAGGTACGGCAACACTCAACAGTCCCAACTCCCCTGCTTTTCGCATGGTTTCTTCCGTGTAGGCATAGTCTTTATGCTCAAAGCGTTCCCAATGCGCCCAAAGTTCACGATCTACAAACTCCTTGGTGCTCTCGCGCATCATTTGTTGTTCTTCGGATAGATCCTCTAGGGTAAAAACATCTTCGCAGTTGGTTTCCTTGACCAAAAACTGACCGCCTCGTAAAATTTCCTTCTCCAGGGTTTCTGTACTCATAGCTTAATGATTTTAAGATTGAAGAATCAAGAAATAAGAAGTGTACTAATCGTGTAGACCATTCCTATACCCTGATATCATTTTTTCAATTTGTTGAACTTTATTTTCTTGTGATATAAATTTTTCTTCGGATACGTAGTTTCGCAGAAAGACAACGTTGAATTGGGTATCCCATTGAAAAGCAGAACCGCGACTGTTTTCCAAATAATTTCTAAAATGTTTATGGGTAGACTTGTTTGAGCCTTCGGCAATATTTGATGGAAAAGAGGTAGCAGGACGAATCATTTGCGAGGCAAGGCTATATTTCTCGCTTTTCGGAAATGTTCTTGTCAAATCATATGTTTCTGTCACCAAATTCATTCCTTCTTTCCAAATCTTAAGATTCTTAAAATTATGTCCTGCCATTTCTTATATCCGGGCTCGTATTCTCTTTTATCTAGTTCAAGAATTCATAAATACCCGCAGCACCTTGACCGGTGCCCACGCACATGGTCACCATACCGTATTTTCCCTTCATATCACGCTTTCGCATTTCGTCAAAAAGCTGAACTGAAAGTTTGGCGCCAGTACATCCCAAAGGATGGCCCAAAGCAATAGCACCACCATTAACGTTGACTACTTCTTGATTCAGTCCCAACTCCCGAATGACAGCGAGCGACTGGGATGCAAAGGCTTCGTTCAATTCAATCAGCTCCACATCTTCCTGCTTAAGCCCCGCCTGCTTCAAAGCTTTTGGAATGGCTTTTACTGGACCGATGCCCATAATTCTCGGTTCTACTCCGGCTGCCGCATAATTGACCAATCGCGCAACAGGTTCGAGGTTGAGTTCTTTTACCATTTCCTCGCTCATTACCATAACGAATGCAGCTCCATCACTCATTTGTGATGAATTTCCTGCTGTAACGCTACCTCCTGCGGCAAAAACAGGTCTCAGTTTATTGAGTGTTGGGATATTTGTTCCCTTCCGCGGACCTTCGTCCTGACTCACGGTATAGGTGGATGTTTCTTTTTTCCCTGCACCGTTGATGAACGTATGTTCTACTTCAATAGGCACAATTTGGTCTTGAAACCGATTTTCTTCCTGGGCTTTCAAGGCTTTCATGTGGGAGTTGTACGCAAATACGTCTTGGTCCTCACGGGAGACGTTGAATTGCTTGGCAACCGCTTCGGCAGTAAGACCCATGCCCCAATAATAATCTTCATTCCCTTCTTTGGCAGTGGCATAATCAGGGGTGGGTTTGTAACCTCCCATTGGAATATAGCTCATGCTTTCAGAACCGCCCGCAATTATACAATCTGCCATTCCAGATTGGATTTTAGCTGTGGCAATCCCGATGGTTTCAAGTCCGGAGGCACAGTAGCGGTTTACAGTAACACCAGGCACATCATCTATGTTCAAGCCCATTAGTGAAATCAACCGCGCCATATTGAGCCCTTGCTCTGCTTCGGGCATTGCATTTCCCACTATGACGTCGTCGATTCGTTTTTTGTCCAATTGCGGCAACTCCTTCATCATGTGTTCTATGGTTTCAGCGGCCAGCTCATCTGGCCGCTTGAAACGGAATAGACCCCTAGGGGCTTTCCCTACTGCCGTTCTATACGCTTTGACTATATATGCTGTTCTCATTTTTTAACTTTTAGCTTTAAGTACTTTGCCTAAAACAATTTTAATTTCTTAAAGGTTTGCCCGTTTTCAACATGTGTTGGATACGCTCTAGGGTCTTTCTCTCCGTACAGAGGGACAGGAAAGCTTCCCGTTCAATGTCCAAAAGATATTGCTCGCTCACATAGCTGGCCTCGGATAGGTCACCTCCTGCCATCACATACGCCAGTTTATCCGCTATTTTTTTGTCATGTTCTGAAATATAATGTCCAGCCTCCATGGAATCGGTCCCTACCAAGAACATGCCCAATGCCTGCTTGCCCAAGACTTTGACATCTTTTCGTTTTGGGGGCTGGGTGTAACCCGATTCTGCCATCAACTTCGCATAGGCTTTTGCCGTAGCTATTTGCCGGTCTTTATTGACGACCACTACATCTTTTCCTTTTTGAAGTATTCCTAAATCGAAAGCTTCATAAGCCGAAGTGGAGACCTTTGCCATCCCAATGGTCAAAAAGTATTCTTGAAGTACGTTGAGTTCCACATCGTTCTTTTGAAAGGTATCCGAAGCCCGCATCGCCATTTCTTTAGAACCTCCGCCTCCGGGAATGACGCCGACACCAAACTCCACAAGCCCTATGTAGGTTTCCGCCGCCGCAACTACTTTATCCGCATGCATGGAAAGTTCGCATCCACCGCCCAAACACATGCCATGAGGGGCCGAAATTGTGGGAATGGACGAGTAGCGCATTCGCATCACCGTATCCTGAAAGGCTTTTATTGCCATGTTCAGTTCGTCGTATTCCTGTTCTACGGCCATCATGAAAATCATGCCAATATTGGCGCCAACGGAAAAATTGGCAGCTTGATTACCAACAACAAGTCCCTGAAAATCTTTTTCGGCAATGTCTATGGCCTTATTAAGACCTGCAATTACATCTGCACCTATGGTGTTCATTTTGGATTGGAATTCCACATTCAGGATACCATCTCCCAAATCCTCGATAACCACACCATCGTTTTTAAAAACTTGGTTGGATTCCCTGATGTTGTCTAAAATGATAAAGGCATCTTGACCTGGTACCTTTTCCATGGCCTTTTTGGGAATATCATAAAAGTGGGTGGCTCCAGCATTTACCGAATAAAAGGAAGAGATTCCTTCCGATTTCATCTCGTCCACCCAAGAAGCAGCTTCCAATCCTTCGGCTTTTATAAACTCCAACCCTTTTTCCAGACCAACGGCATCCCAAATTTGAAAGGGACCATGTTCCCAGCCAAATCCGGCTTTCATGGCATCATCAATCTTGTAAAGTTCATCGGATATTTCTGGAATACGATGTGAAACATAAGCAAATAGTGCCCCGAAACTTTTCCGATAAAATGTAGCAGCTTTGTCTTTTCCATTGACTAATACTGGAAAACGGTCTATTACTTTGTCGATGGTCTTGGTCAGTTCCAAGGTGGCGAACTTTGTACTTTTTTTGGAGCGATAATCCATAGTGTCCAAGTCAAGCGTCAGGATTTCGCTTTTGCCGTCCTTGTTCTTGACTTTTTTATAAAATCCCTGCCCCGATTTACTGCCCAACCATTTATTTTCCATCAACGTATTGATAAAGTCCGGGAGTTGAAAAAGTTCGAGTCGTTCATCCTTTTTACAATTCTCATAAATACCATTGGCCACATGTACCAGAGTATCCAATCCCACAACATCTACGGTTCGGAATGTGGCCGATTTTGGTCGTCCAATGACGGGTCCTGTCAGTTTATCCACTTCTTCAACCGTCATTCCTAAATCCTTCACTGCATGGAAAAGGCTTTGAATGCTGAATATTCCTATTCGATTCCCGATAAAGGCTGGTGTATCTTTCGCAACAACCGAAGTTTTTCCTAAAAATTGCTCCCCATATCCATTGAGGAAATCCAAAACCTCCTCCGAAGTATTGGGTCCCGGTATGATTTCGAATAATTTTAAATAGCGCGCGGGATTGAAGAAATGCGTTCCACAAAAATGCTCTTGAAAATCGTCACTTCTTCCTTCACTCATAAATTTTATGGGAATACCTGAAGTATTCGAAGTTATGAGCGTCCCGGGTTTCCTATACTTTTCCAGGTTTTCGAAAACCTGTTTTTTTATATCCAAGCGTTCCACGACCACTTCAATGATCCAGTCTACGTCCCCAACTTTGGAAATGTCGTCTTCCAGGTTTCCAGTAGTAATTCTATTGGAGAAATTTTTATGGTAAATGGGGGATGGTTTGGATTTTAATGCCGTCATCAGGGAGTCATTTACCAAGCGGTTGCGTACCACCTTATCGGAAAGGCTTAAGCCCTTGGACTTTTCTTTCTCATTGAGTTCCCTAGGAACAATATCCAGCAGTAACACTTCCACGCCAATATTGGCAAAATGGCAGGCAATGCCACTTCCCATAATACCGGAGCCAATTACAGCAACGCTATTGATATGCCTTTTCATGTAAAGATTTGAAATTAGTTAGATGTTGTTTTACTATATATTTTTTTGTTCAGGATAAGTTTATTGATTACATCCACCGTTTTAAAAAAACCAGTTAAATCACTTTCATTCAGGTGTTCTTTGACCGCTTCATTGAAACGCAGTACCACATCCTTTGAATCCCGACGTTTTTCCAGTCCAAGACCTGTAAGATGGATAAGGACACCTCTGCCATCTTTTGGATTGGGTTTTCGTTGTATGTATCCTTTTTCTTCAATATTTTTTAGCAATCGCGACAAACTGGTCGCTTCCATGCCCATTTTTGGACCCAATGCCGTGCTGGGAGTCCCCTTTTTTGGGTCTATGCTCAATAAGGTGAAGCCTATGGCCATGGTCAATCCATAATTTTTGGCTTCTTCATTGTACATTTTAATGACTGCTTGCCAGGTGGCCCTTAACGCATGATCAATGGTCATTTCCTTCATAGAACTTTCTTGGTTCCCAAATATAGGAAAATTTATTATGCATGCATAATAAATATATTCAAATTCGGAATTCCACAAAATAAAAAATCCCGCAGGTTTTGCAGGATTCTATTCTTTTGGACCACTGCTTATCAGTGTCCGTAGATATTATTGTAAAGGTCAATATATTTTTCCTTGACGATTTTTCTACGGAGTTTCATGGTAGGGGTAAGATGGCCATCATCGATGCTCCACACATCTGGGGTAAGTCTAAATTGTTTCACTTTTTCCCACTTGGCAAAATCGGAATTGGCTAGATCAATTTCTTCTTGTATTCGGGCAATGACTTTTTCGTTCAATATGATATCTGAGTTTTCAGCAGGGGTAATTTCATGGGTTTCCGCCCAGTCAAAAAGAAACTCAAAATTGGGTTGAATCAGCGCCGCGGGCATCTTTTCCCCTTCACCTACAACCATGATCTGTTCGATGAACTGGGATTGCTTGAAACGGTTCTCCAAAATTTGTGGTGCTACATACTTTCCACCTGAAGTTTTGAACATTTCCTTTTTACGGTCGGTAATTCGTAAAAAACCTTCTTCGTCCAATTCACCAATATCACCTGTATGGAAATAGCCATCCTGAAGAACTTCCGCCGTTTTTTCGGGGTCTTTGTAATAGCCCTGCATGACCTGGGGCCCCTTGATACATATTTCCCCATCGTCGGCAATCTTCACTTCGGTACGGGCTATGGGTTTTCCTACGGTCCCTATTTTGAAGCCATTTTTCCGCATGTCGTTTACGGACACCACCGGAGAGGTCTCTGTAAGACCGTATCCCTCCATTACGCCAAATTCCGCCGCATTGAATATGCGTGCCAATCGGGACTGCAAGGCGGCACTTCCAGAAGCGATCAAGGTCAAATTCCCCCCAAGTCCTTCTTTCCATTTACTGAAGATGAGCTTTCGGGCCAAGGCAAGTTTCTTTTCATACCACCAGCCATTTTTTCCGTAAGGTTCATATTGTAACCCAACATCAACGGCCCAAAAAAAGAGACTTTTTTTGATTCCGCTCAGTTCAGCCCCCTTTGCGATTATCTTATCATACACCTTTTCGAGCAGTCTTGGCACGGCGGTCATTACATGTGGAGACGTTTCTTTTAGGTTATCACTTATAGTTTCAAGGGATTCGGCATAGTGGATGCTCACCCCTCGATATTGATATAAATAAATAAGCATGCGTTCATAAACATGGCATAGCGGAAGGAAACTAAGAGATTTGGTCTTTCCGTCCACAATTGGAAATCGCAGGGAACTTTCTATAGCATTGCTCACCAAATTATCATGGGAAAGCATGACCCCTTTTGGCCGACCCGTGGTACCGGAAGTATAAATTAGCGTTGCCAAATCCCCTGGTTGTACCGAAGCTTTTATCTTTTCCACTTCTTCTTGATTGGAATCCTCGGCTCCAAGCTCCAATACTTCTTTCCAGTTTTTGCAATTTTCCAGTTCATCAAAAGAATAGATGTCCTTTAATTTTTTCACTTTGGAAGCAACTTCCAAGACTTTTCCCAACGTTTCACTGCATGAAACAAAACAATATACGGCTTCAGAATGGTTCAGTACATATTCATAGTCTGCTGCTGAAATCGTAGGATAAATGGGTACGTTTTGTGCACCAATTTGCAAGATGCCGATATCCATGATATTCCATTCGGTACGATTGCTCATGGATATCACGGCAACTTTATCATTGGGTTTAACGCCCATCCGTAATAAAGCACGACTTATGGCATTGGCCTGGTCGATGTAGGACTGGGTAGAAGTAGCCGTCCATGTGCCATTATATTTTGTGACCAAAGACGCCTGTAGCGGAAATTTTTCTAATTGGTAATAGGGAAAGTCAAAGAGTCTGGTTACCTTTTGCATAGTAAGTTTCTGTAATGAAATTGCAAAATAGGGAAAGGAAGCCGGATTTTAAAATGATATCTCCAAAAACAAAACGAAATTATTACAGATATTCTATTTTTCCAGCTGATTTTCAATCCATTTTCTCGCATTTACAAATGCCAGAATCCAAGGCGAAATCGTATCCTGTCTATCTTTAGGATAATTGGCCCAGTTCCAAGGAAAAATACTTCTCTCAATATGGGGCATGGTCACAAGATGTCTTCCGGTTTTATCACAGAGCATGGCCACATTGAAATCGCTTCCATTGGGATTGGCAGGATAAGAGGCATAGCCATACTTTGCAACAACACCATACTTATCTTCGGTCAGCGGTAGTTTGAACTTACCCTCTCCATGGGAAATCCATACGCCTAAGGTAGCTCCTTCTAAATTGGAGAGCATGATAGAATCATTTTTTTGGATTTGAACCGATGTGAAATTGCTCTCATGCTTCCCGGAATCGTTGTAAGTCATTTTACCATGTTGCCCGCCATGTTCGGGATTTATCAAATCCAGTTCCATGAACAATTGGCAACCATTGCATATCCCAATGGACAGCGTATTTGTTCTTTCGAAAAAGTCACTGATGGCCTTGTTGGCTTTTTCATTGTATTTGATTGCACCGGCCCATCCTTTAGCACTGCCTAATACATCGGAATTGGAGAAACCTCCAACGGCACCGAGGAAACTTACATCTTCCAAGGTTTCACGTCCTGTGATAAGGTCGGTCATGTGCACATCTTTCACATCAAATCCTGCCAAGAATAGGGCATGGGCCATTTCACGTTCAGAATTGCTTCCTTTTTCACGAAGAACGGCGGCGATGGGCTTTTTCTCCGTATGATTTGCAATAGGATAAAGAGAAGTACTGTCAAATTTTTTGGGGAAATTGTACACTAAAGGCTGGTTCTTGTAATTTTCGAATCGTGTTTTGGCCAGTCCTTTTGCGGTTTGTTGCTCATCCAGTAAATAGGAGGTTTTGTACCAAGTATCCCGTAAGGACGAAATGTTCAATCCCATTTCTACCCCATGGTTCTTTACTTTGAGGACCGCTTCCGAAATTGGTTCACCGATTTTAACAGCTCCCAGACGATGTGCTGTATCCGCATCTGTTTGCAAAACAATACTTATATTTTCAGAAAAAAGAAGTTTGAGTGTATCCGATTCCCCGAGTGGGGTCAAATCAATTTGGGCCCCTAAATTGATGTCGGCAAAACAGATTTCAAGCAGAGTGGTAATTAGACCACCGGAACCCACATCATGTCCGGACTGAATTTTTCCCTGTTTGATTTCCTTCTGAACCGCATTAAAAATAGTTTTGAAATAACTCACATCAAGGATTCTAGGAGCCTCGCTCCCAATCGTGTTCAGGACCTGATAAAAACTGGATCCTCCCAATTTGTGTTTATCTTGACTTAAATTCAAGTAATAAATACTTCCCCCATCTTTTTGCAATACGGGTTCTACTATTTTTTTTACGTCAGAGCAGTGTCCTGCGGCAGAAATAATAACAGTGCCCGGAGCAGTTACTTCTTGGTCTTTGTATTTCTGCTTCATGCTCAAGGAATCCTTGCCCGTGGGAATATTGATTCCCAAAGCGATGGCAAATTCCGAACAAGCGTTTACGGCTTGATATAAACGCGCATCTTCCCCAGGATTGCGACAGGGCCACATCCAGTTCGCAGAAAGGGAAATTGATCGAAGTCCTTCGTCCAACGGCGCCCATATAATATTGGTAAGTGCTTCAGCAATACTGTTTTGGCTTCCAGCGACCGGTTCGATAAGTCCAGAGATAGGGGAGTGGCCTATACTTGTGGCGATTCCTGCTTTTCCTTTAAAGTCCAAAGCCATCACCCCGCAATTGTTCAAAGGCAGTTGCAAAGGACCGGCACACTGTTGCTTGGCCACACGTCCGCCAACGCAACGATCCACTTTATTGGTCAACCAATCTTTGCAGGACACTGCTTCCAGTTGTAGGACCTGCTCTAGATAGTCGTGAAAATCCTCCAAACGATAGGTCCTATCCATGTAGTTCGATAGTACCGTTTGGTCTTCCATCAGGGTTTTGGGTGAACTTCCAAAAAGTGCTGAAAGTTCTAAATCCATTGGCTTTTCATCAGTTTCTTCCGACTCAAAGGTAAAGCGGTCATCACCGGTTACTTTTCCTACGCTGTACCAGGGTGAACGTTCCCGTTCAGAAACGCGCCGAAGCAGCGCTAGGTCTTTTTCTGAAATAACCAAGCCCATTCGTTCTTGACTTTCATTCCCGATAATCTCCTTCGCTGATAGCGTGGGGTCACCGATGGGCAAGCGGTCCAAGTTTATTTTTCCACCAGTATCTTCTACCAATTCAGAGAGACAGTTTAAATGTCCCCCCGCGCCATGATCGTGTATGGAAACGATGGGATTATCATGGCTTTCCACCAATCCACGTATGGCATTGGCCACTCGTTTTTGCATTTCGGGATTGGAGCGCTGTACCGCATTGAGTTCAATCGCTGCCTCGAATTCGCCCGTATCTGCACTAGAGACGGCTGCACCTCCCATGCCAATTCGATAGTTGTCCCCGCCCAAAATCACTATGGCATCTTCTTTTTGGGGCGTTTCTTTCAAAGCCTGTTCATTTTTCGCGTAGCCGATACCACCAGCCAGCATTATGACCTTATCAAAACCTAGCCGTTGGGCTTGCTCTTTGTGCTCAAAAGTGAGCAAAGACCCGGCAATGAGCGGCTGTCCGAACTTGTTGCCAAAATCCGATGCGCCATTACTCGCTTTAATTAAAATGTCCATAGGGGTCTGATATAGCCAATGCCTTGCCGGAAATGCTCTTTCCCATGGACGATCTTCTTCCAGCCGGGAGTAAGAGGTCATGTAGACCGCTGTTCCCGCTAAGGGCAGAGAACCTTTACCTCCTGCCAAGCGATCTCGGATTTCTCCGCCCGAACCGGTCGCAGCACCGTTAAAAGGTTCTACCGTGGTCGGGAAGTTATGGGTTTCCGCCTTTAGGGATAAGACCGAAGCGAAGTTTGTTTCTGCGTAAAAATCCGGTTTGTCGGCACTTTTTGGGGCGAATTGAACCGCCTCAGGCCCTTTTATAAATGCTACATTATCTTTATAGGCCGAAACAATGGAGTTTGGGTTTGTTTCAGAAGTTCTTTTTATCAATTTAAAAAGGGAATCTTCTTTTTCTTCGCCATCAATGATAAAAGTACCGTTGAAAATTTTATGGCGGCAGTGTTCCGAATTTACCTGACTAAAGCCAAAAACTTCAGAATCTGTGAGTTTTCTGCCTAAAGTAACTGCAAGTTTTTCCAAATAATCAACTTCTTCTTCGTTTAATGCCAACCCTTCTTGCTTGTTGTATTCCTTTATATTCTTGATTTCTTTGATGGGTTCCGGGGTAATGGCAATAGTAAAGATTTGTTGATCTAGGCCCTCGTATTTTTGGGAGAGCATAGGGTCATAATCCTTGTTACTTTCCGTAACCGCTTGAAATTGTTCAATTCTAAGAATGTCAGGTATGCCCATATTCTGGGTTATTTCAGTGGCGTTGGTGCTCCAAGGTGTGATCATGGTGGCGCGCGGGCCAATAAAAAAGGCGTCCAAAGACGCCCGGTTTATTTTGGGTTGGTTGCCAAACAACCATATTAATTTTTCAATGTTTTTAGTGGTGATTTCTTGAGTGGTTTGGACAGCAAGTACGCTCTTGGCTACGTCCCCAAAGAAATGAATCATACAGTAAATAAATTGAACAGTTTTAAAAAGTAAAGGTACAGTTTTCCCCTTTGCTTTTCAATTGTTTCCTGTGTTTTTGTCGCTTGTTTTTAGATGTCCCGATATTAGAACGGTAAACATGAAACCTAAGCGAAAAAGGTACGAGAGACCTAAGACCTGTCTTTTTCAGGTACAACTAAAATTGAGATGCTCCTTCCGATAATGGTAATCCTTTGTGTCCTTACTATTGGGATTAGGCGATGACCAAGAATTTGTCAGTGCCTCAAAATTGCTTCTAAAAAATGTTCTTCGATTTCTTTTTTAAAAACTTTGGAAAAAGTAAGGGTGAAAACGGACTGAATTCTGCAAAAATTGAGTAGAAAACCTCTCGATAAATGCTATTCCTTTTGCAACAAGGCCATATAAAATCCATCAAAACCGTGTTTTGACGCATATAGGTTTTGCTCTTTGACCATATCAAAATGCTTACCATCTTCAGACTTCAAAAACGCTTGAACCTGCTCAGTATTCTCCTCAGGAAGTATGGAACACGTGGCATATACCATTTTTCCACCAGGTTTTACCATTTTGGAATAGTTCTTTAAGATATCCTGCTGTACTCCTTTTATTCGATCCAAAAAATCGGGCTGTAACTTCCATTTGCTATCAGGATTTCTGCGCAGCACGCCTAAACCGGAGCAAGGCGCGTCCAGAAGTACCCTATCTGCCTTGTGGGTCAGTTTTTTTATGGTTTTGCGGTTTTCTATCACCCGTGTTTCCATGTTGTGCACCCCATTTCTCCTTGCGCGTATTTTTAACTTTTTCAGCTTGCTCTGGTAAATATCCATGGCAATCAACTGACCCTTATTTTTCATAAGCGCTGCGAGGTGCAGGGTTTTTCCGCCCGCCCCGGCGCAGGCATCCACTACGCGTTGTCCGGGAGCTACCTCCAAAAAAGGAGCCACCAACTGTGATGAAGCATCTTGAACCTCAAAAAGTCCATCTTTAAAGGCTTGTGTGGCAAAGACATTTTTGCGTTCGGTCAGTTTAATGGCGTTGGGATGATCTTTTAATTCAACCGTTTCAATGTCTTCCTGCGCCAATGCACTTTGCAAGGTGGATGTTGACGTTTTTAGGGTGTTGGTGCGAAGTACGACTTCGGCCTGCCGGTTTAAAGCCTTACTTTCTTTGGTCCACAATGCTTCGCCCAGGGCTTTTTCTCCTAAAGTATCCAACCAATCTGGAAAAGATTCCCGGTACTTCCTGATTTTGGAAAGCTCATCAAATCTACCCTTGATGCGCCTTTCAGGAGTTCCTTCCAGCTGTTTCCAACTGGGCAATGGTATTCCCTTGAGCACGCACCACACAGAAAACAAACGAAATAAGCTTGCCCTGCTATACGGTCGCGGTACTTCGGCTATGGCTTCATAGAGCCTTTTCCACCGAACGATGTCATAGGTGGTTTCCGCAATAAAACCGCGGTCCCGGGCACCCCAACGCGTATCATATCGCAAAACCTTTTCAATCACCTTGTCGGCGTACTCGTTTTCATTGAAAATAAGGTGCAGTGCATCAATAACGGCAAAGACCAAATTCCGGTGCAAGCGCATAGTATAAAATTAACAATGCAAAGGTAGGCTTTCCCTTATTTTCCAGCTACTTTTGAAAAAAGCTATCCGTAGATGCGAAATTTATTATGGTCCCTGATTCTAATTGCAGCAGGATGCGCCAATAAACCAGGGCCCGTACCTTTTACCCAGGTCGAGATAAAAACTGTTTTTTCAGATTCCACCAGTATTCGTGCCATTGAGTTTTTAGATGGTAGAACCTTGTCATTTGCCGGTAGTGAAGGTATTTATGGCACGGTGGATATTGCTACAGGAACAATCAGGACAGCAACCATGGGATTCCTAGGGGAAAAACCGGAGTTCAGGGCCGTTGCACATACCAAGACCGATTTTTTTATGTTATCTGCGGGCAATCCCGCGCTACTTTACAAAACCAGTGATAACGGGAGCATGGATTTGGTGTATCTCGAGGAGGGGGAAACGGTATTTTATGATGCGCTAAAATTTTGGAACGACAAGGAGGGCATTGCCATGGGGGATGGAGAGAATGGGTGCCCCGCCATACTTATCACCAGAGATGGGGGCCATATCTGGTCCAAGTTGTCCTGCGGACTTCTACCTAAGTTGGAAGGAGCGGTAGGGGCGTACGCCGCGAGCAATACCAATATTGAAATAAAAGGGGACAAAACCTGGATCATGACCTCCAAGGAGCAAATGCTGTATTCTCCGGATAAGGGCCGCACCTGGAACATCGTGGAAACCCCTATCGAAATAAATGAGACCTATCACGGTATATATTCCATTGATTTTTATGATGAAACCCTTGGTTTTGGAATAGGAGGGGATTTTAGTCAAATTGAACGGAACACCTCGAACAAAATACGTACGGAGGACGGTGGACAAACGTGGTCCTTGGTCGCGGAAGGGATGGACCCGGGTTATAAAAGTTGCGTTCAATTTGTTCCCGGGAGTGCGGGACAGGGCATGGTCGCCATAGGTCTCACTGGAATTGACCATTCCAATGACGGTGGGGAAAGCTGGGAAAGACTCAGTGAGGAAGGTTTTTATACACTACGTTTTTTAAACGATTCCGTTGCTTTTGCAGCAGGACGGAATCGTATCTCCCAGCTAAAATTCAAATAAAAAGAGCGGCCCTAAGGCCGCTCTTTTCTCAACTAACCAAACTAACTAAACGGTTACCACAACGAAGTTCCGTCCTGTTTTTTTATACCACACTCCCCGGTATTTATACAATCTTCTGCCATTTACATGCACTACTCGGTATCCTTTGGGCAGTACCTGCAACCGAACGCCGACCGGGGCGGCGCACACTACATATTTTCTTCCACGTGCGCGGTACCAAACGCCATCGGCGACATAATAGTTGGTTCGATCGTGCACTACCACTTTTGGCCTGTTTATGGTGGTCACCACAGTTCCTTGTTTGGGATAAACGCGCACCACACGGGTTTGTGCGCCACAGGCGACCATGGTTCCCAAAATCAAAAAAATCACCAGTATTGTTTTTAAGCTTTTCATGATATAGATTTTTAAGGGTTTCTGTATCTATGACCCTATATTTTGAGAATGGTTTAATGGATAAAAATGTAGTTCAACCGATTTTTTAGAAGTTGGTCGAAGGGCAGGTAAAAAAGATCGGGGCAGTTATGTGTTTTGGCGAGGGTGTTGCATGATATAAGGGGAATTATGCTAGGGTCGATTTGGGGGTGCAGCTTACAAAAAGCCTGGAACAGGGCCAGTACCCCTTGGAACTTGGATTTTACAAACTACCGTTAATGTTCGGTTTTTCCTTAACGTGGGTATTTCGTGCAAAGAAGGGGAAAGCCCTTAAGTACTTAACCGCCCCCCTGCCGCTTGCGGTACTGCTGCAATAACCTTTTTTTGAAATCTTCTTCCGCTTTTAACAAGAGTAAAATCTTTTTTGGGGAAATCACCCCCTCCAGGTTGTTGATGAACGCTTGTTCTGCCTTATTTTTTTCGTTCTGAATGCTCAGATATTGGGTCAACAGTGAAGAAGACTCTTGGTTTGTTAAATCCTGAACCAGCGGTATTTTGGACTTAAGCTCCAAACGTTCTTTTCTTCGGATAGCCTCCATTTTTCCTTCATGTTTGTTGTAAATGGGCCAAAAAGACTGGGCTTCTTTTTGACTTAAACTCAGCCTTTCCGTAATGAAAGCCACTTTTAAGGTCTTGATACGGTCCCGAACCGGACCTTGGGCATATAGGCCCAACGCCTGGAAAACGATAAGTGTTGCCAAAAGAATCTTTTTATTCATAGTCCTCAAAGTTCAGGTTAAGTTCTTCAATATCTTCAATGTTTTCGTCCAAATATTCCAAGATATTTTCAGATTCCAAGGGAATATCCATAACATCGTTCAATTCTGTTCCCTCTAGAGACACTATTTCCGCAAGTTCATAACTGCTCAAATTTAGTTCTGTTTGTTCCAAGTAAGCGTCAATTTCGGCACTCGCTAAATCCTCAAAGGCAACAGGCGCTTCAGTCCGGATATTAAGTCCCAGAAATAAGAGAAAAATCGCTGCTACCGACGCTATGGCATACTTGTACTTTCGGTACGGGTGAAGGGGAATGACCTTGGTTTTCCTTTCTTGTAATTGGGCCGCTACACGTTCCTGGACCCCTTCAAAATATGATTTTGGGACTTTGAACCCATCAGATTTTGGTAGAAAAGATAGGGTTTCGGTGTCTTCCTCGGCATTTATTTTTTGCATCAGCCGTTCGTGAAAGTTCTCGAAATACCCTTCCGGTGTTTTAAAGTTCTGTTTTTTATTATTCCCCATCACACTGTTTTGACTCTTAATTCCGACGAAGGTTTAATCCTCTTTAAGATACGCTTCTATTTTTTTTACCGCCAAGTGATAGGACGTTTTTAGGGCCCCCACCGAAGTTTCCAATACTTCTGAAATTTCCTCGTACTTCATCTCTTGGTAGTATTTCATATTAAATACCAATTTCTGTTTATCCGGAAGTGTGGACAACGCTTTTTGCAACTTGATCTGGATTTCGTCCCCTTCGAAATACACATCTGCTTCCAGATTTTTTATCATCCTGTTCTTTAATTCTTCATCGCTAACGCCCATTTTTTTTGAACGCTGTTTTATAAAGGTAATCGATTCGTTGGTAGCAATTCTGTACATCCACGAATACAGTTTACTGTCCCCTTTAAAGCCTTCAATGTTCCGATACACCTTGATGAACGTGTTCTGTAGTACATCATCGGCATCGTCATGGTCCATTACAATTCTTCGAATATGCCAATAGAGTCTTTCCTTATGGGTATTTACCAATACCGCAAAGGCTTTCTCCCGGGTATCCGGTTGTTTAAGCTGATGTACCAAGTCTTCTTCAGCAATCAATTGCTTATGCCATTTTGTGCTTTGACGTTTATTTTTCTTAAAGGTTTAATCAAACGGTAAAGGATTGCATTTCAACCAGTTTTTTATAGCTTTTTTGGGATTTCATCAACTGGTCGTGGGTACCTTGCTCCACTATCCTTCCTTTGTTCATGACCACAATGGCATCGGCATTTTGTATGGTGGAAAGGCGATGCGCAATGACCAGGGACGTGCGGTTTTGCATCATTTTTTCCAAGGCGTCCTGGACCAAACGCTCACTTTCCGTATCGAGGGCGGAGGTAGCTTCGTCAAGGACCATGATGGGTGGATTCTTTAAAACGGCCCTGGCAATGGAAAGTCGTTGTTTTTGTCCCCCGCTCAACTTATTGCCCCCATCACCAATATTGGTATCGTATCCCTCCGGAAGTTGGGTTATGAATTCGTGAGCATTCGCTATTTTTGCAGCAGCAAGAATTTCCTCTTCGCTGGCATTTGCCTTTCCCAAGGCGATGTTGTTCCGTACCGTATCGTTAAAAAGAATGGAATCTTGCGTTACCAATCCCATTAAATTCCGAAGGGATTTTTTGGTCATGTCCTTGATATCCATTCCATCAATCGTGATTTTCCCATGGTTTACCTCATAAAAACGGGAAATCAGGTTGGCCACCGTACTTTTTCCACTCCCGGATTGCCCGACCAGTGCCACGGTGTGTCCTTTTTTCAAGGTCAGGTCAAAGTCCTCCAACACATAATCATCTTCATATTTAAAAGAGACCTTGTCGAATCGGATTTCTTCCGTAAAGTCGGTTTTTCCAAAACCATTTTCCGGGTCTTTGACAGGATTTTCGGACTGTAAAATCTCCAGGACACGCTCAGCGGCAGCGTTTCCCTTTTTAACTGCATAAGAAGCCTTGCTAATGGCTTTTGCCGGCGTAAGTATATTGTACGCCAACCCCATGTACGTGATGAAGGCCGCGGGGTCAAGGGTTTGGTCGATCAAGACCATTCTTCCACCAAACCATAATAAAATTCCAATGACAAGAATACCGAGAAATTCTCCGGTTGGAGAAGCTAAATTCTGGCGATTTAATAGGGAATTTGAAAATTTAAAAAAACGATAGGTCGAATTTTTGAAGGTTTGATAGAATTTGGATTCTGAATTAAATGCCTTGATTACGCGCAGCCCCCCCAAGGTTTCCTCGACAATGGACAAAAATTCGCCTTGTTCTTTCTGGACCTTATCTGATTTTCTCTTAAGTGATTTGCCAATTCTTGAAATAACCATTCCTGCAAGAGGGATGAAAATGAAAACAAAAATGGTAAGCTTTACGCTGATCAAAAACATGACCAAAATGGTAAAAAGTATGGTCAAGGGTTCACGTACGATCAATTCCAAAATGGAAAGAAATGAATGCTGAATTTCCAGGACATCAGAAGTAATTCTAGCGATAGTATCCCCTTTGCGTTTTTCCGAGAAATAAGAAATGGGAAGGTCCACGATCTTCTTGTACATGGTATTGCGAATGTCTTTCAAGGCCCCGTTTCTAAGAAAAGTGATAAAGTACATGGCCAGATAATTGAACAGATTTTTAAGAAAGAAAAGTACAAGTATCAAGGCAACGGCAATGACCAGACCACTCATGGGGTCATCTCCCGAGTTTTGGGTGATCTGGTAATTCATGTAGTCCGTAAAATAATCCTTGAGTTTCCCTAAGCCCTTGTAAACAGGAGGTTCAGCCAGTTTTTTGTTTTTTCCGAAGAGCACATTGAGCATGGGCATCAATGCAGCAAAGGACAACGCACTGAAAAGTGCATAAAGGATATTGAAAAAAATATTGAAAAATCCATATTTGCGATAGGGAATGGCAAACTGGAGAATCTTTTTAAAGTAATTCATGCAGCTATAAATTCAGTTCAGCCTTGATACCTTCAATCTTGGTGTTCAACTGCGAATTTACGGATTTAAAATCTGCCACATTTTCCAACTTGGCATTCGTGCTTATATAGAACTTGACTTTGGGCTCAGTACCGCTGGGCCTTGCCGCGATGCGGGTCCCGTCTTCAGTTTCGTAAATGAGTACATTGGATTTGGGTAAATCCATGGACTTCTCTTCCCCTGTTTGTACATTTTTGGCGGTAGCCGTGTTATAATCCTCTACCCATACTACCTTGGAGCCTTGTACGGATTCCACTGGATTTTCTTTGAACTCTTTGAGCATTTGCTTGATTTCTTCTGCACCACTGATCCCCTTTTTTGTAATGGATACAAGATGCTCCTTGTAAAAACCATATTTAACGTAACAGTCCATAAGCTCTTGGTAAAAAGAGCTTCCCTTTGCCTTGGCATCTGCCGCGATTTCGCAAGCCAACAGTGTTGAGGTAACGGCATCTTTATCACGTACAAAATCACCCACCATGTAGCCAAAACTTTCTTCACCACCACCGATGAATTTAGAGTCCGGAAAATCCTTGATCATTTTGCCAATCCATTTAAAACCGGTCAGGGCGGTCTTGAATTCTACCCTGTAGGCTTTTGCCATTTGTTCCATCATGGGTGTGGATACGATAGTGGTGGCGATAAACTCGTTTCCTCGAAATCCTTTTGATTTGTGCTTATCCAAAAGGAAACGGGTCATCATTACCATCGTTTGATTTCCATTGAGCAGTTCTATGTTCCCCTCTAAATTCCTGACGGCGATACCGAGTCTGTCACTATCGGGATCGGTTCCCACAACCATATCGGCACCTATTTCTTCTGCCTTTGCGATGGCTAGGGCCAAGGCCTCTGGTTCTTCAGGATTGGGGGATTTTACAGTGGGGAAGGAGCCATCGGGTCGGGCTTGTTCTTCAATGATGGTAACATTTTTATAACCCGCCCGTTTTAAAACCTCTGGGATGGCCGTGATGGAAGTTCCATGAAGTGAGGTAAAAACAATTTTAAAATCCTCTTTTCCAGCTGCATTAAAATTCCCATTGGAAACAGCAGCCTCAAAAAAGGCTTCATCTACTTCGGTATTGATGGGTTGAATTAATTCCTGTTTCGCGTTAAATTGGATATCCTCGAAGGAAATCGAGTTGATTTCTGCTATGATCTCTGCGTCTTGGGGCGGAACAATCTGTCCGCCATCGCTCCAATATACTTTGTATCCGTTGTACTCCGGAGGATTGTGGGATGCGGTCAGAACGATGCCCGCATGACAATCCAAATGCCTTACTGCAAAAGAAAGTTCTGGGGTGGTTCGCAACTCAGAAAACAAAAAGACCTGAATTCCGTTGGCCGAAAAAATCTCTGCAACCGTTCTGGACAAGGTATCCGAGTTATGGCGACAATCATAGGCAATGACCACTCTGACCTGCCCATTGGGATAGGCTTTCTTTAGATAGTTACTCAGACCTTGTGTATTCTTACCTAAGGTATATTTGTTGATACGATTGGTGCCAACCCCCATAACCCCGCGCATGCCACCTGTACCAAACTCCAAATTCTTGTAAAAACGTTCCTTGAGTTCTTCCGTATTTGTATCGATAAGATTCTGGACTTCGACCTTTGTGGCCTCGTCAAAGAAATCGGTAAGCCAGGATTCTGCGGTAGCTTTGATTGCATCCATATAAACGCGTGGTTGTTTCCCGTAAAATTACAAAGTTAATTGCTTAAGAAGTTTCCTTCAGGTTAATTTTATCCGCGATGGTGTATCGGGTATCGTTTTTGCGGGAACGTACCAAAATTTCGCCCAAAAAACCAGCTAAAAAAAACTGGGTGCCAATAAGCATGGCGGTCAAGGCGATGTAAAACTGAGGGCGTGCGGTTATCAACCGTCCTTTGGGATTCACAAAAAGCTTATCCACGCCTAAGTAAATGGAAAATCCAAAACCTACTATAAACATCAGAACCCCCAGGGCACCGAACAAATGCATGGGTTGGCGTCCAAATTTTGAAACAAACCAAATGGTGATCAAGTCCAAAAATCCATTGATAAACCGTTCAGCACCAAATTTGGTATTTCCGTATTTTCGGGCTTGGTGCTGCACCACCTTTTCAGTTATTCTGGGAAAACCTGCATTTTTGGCCAAAACCGGAATGTAACGATGCATTTCTCCTGACACCTCAATGGTTTTTACCACATCACTGTGGAGTGCCTTAAGTCCGCAATTGAAATCATGCAGTTTGAGTCCCGATGTTTTTCTTGCGGCCCAATTAAAGAGTTTGGAAGGAATGTTTTTCGTGATTACCGAATCATAGCGCTTTTTCTTCCAGCCTGAAACGACCTGATATCCTTCTTCTTGAATCATATGGAACAGGTGGGGAATTTCCTCGGGATTGTCCTGAAGGTCGGCGTCCATGGTAATTACCACATTGCCTTTAGCAGCCTTGAACCCGGCGTGAAGTGCCTGGGATTTCCCAAAGTTCTTTAAAAAACGAATGCCCTTCACAAGAGGGTTTTTTTGGGATAAAATCTCGATGATTTCCCAAGAGCCGTCTGTACTTCCATCATCGATAAAGAGAATTTCATATAAAAAATGATTGGATCGCATTACCTGTACAATCCAATCGTGTAATTCTGTTAGTGAATCCTTTTCGTTAAGTAAAGGAATAACAACGGAAATTTGCATTGCGTATTTCTGGAATTCTCCTCAAAAGTAGTACTTTTTCCTTAGTAGTCAGGCTTTGCTTTTTTGAAGATCAATCCCCCTACAAGCCCTGCCACCAATCCAATTACGGCCTGAATTATCAGTATCACGGGATAGGCGATCCAAGCAAATTTTTTCTGCATGGCGATACCTTGGTCTATTTGTTCTTCAGTAAGTTCAGGGTTGTCCACTAGTGCTTTTTCTTTACCAATTTCGTAGACTTTGTCCATAAATCCAGGTTCGATAAAATTAGAAAGAATAAAAAAGTAAAGCAGTCCGATTACGGCGGCCACTACGGCAATTCCGGTCCCCAACTTAAGGGCGTCCCCTAGCGCCAAGAAACCGCCATTTGCTTTTTTGAACTGCTGTATTCCGATTATCACCACGGTTGTAAGGATAACGATACCGATGATTTGGATGGGTAGGGTTTGCTCATAATGAAGCCCTTGGGACATCAGCATGATATTGAATACCATGGATATGGCACCTAAAATAAGACCGAATCTTAAAGCAAATTTGCCAGGTTTAGGTTGATTTTCGTCCATTTCAATAAATTTTTAGCGTTGTTTTCATTGGTTAGTGAAGCAAAAGAAAATTTTGTTACAAAGGCAAGTTAGATTTTTCTTTTTTACGACTTTTAGGTTGTCCGTGTAAAAGAAATGATTAAATTTGCACGCTGAAAATTTTTTGAGATTAAGACCATGAGAAAAGATATTCATCCTTCCAATTATAGACTGGTGGCATTTAAGGACATGTCCAATGAAGATGTTTTTATCACCAAGTCAACAGCAGAGGCTAAAGAGACCATAACAGTGGATGGTGTTGAATATCCTTTGGTGAAGTTGGAAATTTCCAGGACATCCCATCCGTATTACACGGGCAAGACCAAATTGGTGGATACTGCCGGTAGGATCGATAAATTTAAAAACAAGTACAAAAAGTTCAGTAAAGAGGAGAAAGAAGACTGAACTTGATTTCACTTTGATACGACTTTGCATGCCACTGAAACTCTCAGTGGCATTTTTTATTTTTACCATGATGAAACCAAGACCATGAACTATATCCTTTCTGATGGAAGCCTTTGGGATTCCTTCCTTCCTTTCACCTTTACCAGACCTGTCGCGGAAATTAGAATGGGCATCCTTACCATCAAGGAAAAATGGGAAAAATGGTTGATGACCTCGGTAAGTACCCAGACAAAAACCCATTTATCCCAAAAGTTTCCTTTAAAAACAGCATCACAGAATATCGTAATTTCCGCTAATTATCTTCCGGATAATAAGTTGGTCCAGAAAATTAAGGCGCTCAAAGAGGACGAGGCGCTATTTGATGGGGACGTATTGGTCGCCTTTTTTACCGAAACTCCTGTTGAGAAATACGACTTGTCGAAATGCAAACGAATCGTTTTGGAACATGTCCCTTTAAAAATTGAAAATGTTTGGGATATTTTTTCTAAAAATGCGGAGGCACTTCAGTCAGATTTCAACATGCTGACCCAAGGCCGCCAAAGTCAGCCCCTTTCCACAACCAACCAAGTGCTGAATTCTGAAAATATTTTTTTGGAAGAAGGTGCCCAAGTGGAATTTAGCATTTTGAACGCTTCAACAGGACCCATATACATTGGGAAAGGTGCCCAAATTATGGAAGGTTGTACCATCCGTGGTGGATTGGCCCTCTGTGATAATGCTGTCATTAAAATGGGGGCTAAGCTTTACGGTCCCTCAACCTTTGGGCCTTATTGCAAAGTTGGGGGCGAGGTAAGCAACTCGGTTCTTTTTGCCCATTCCAACAAAGGACATGAGGGTTTTTTGGGAAATTCTGTCTTGGGAGAATGGTGTAATTTGGGAGCGGATACCAACACCTCAAATCTGAAAAACAACTACGCCCCTGTTCGACTATGGGATTATAAAACCGAGGGATTTGCGCAGACGGGACTGCAGTTTTGCGGTTTGATTATGGGAGATCATAGCAAATGTGGTATCAACACCATGTTCAATACAGGTACTGTGGTCGGCGTAAGCGCCAATATCTTTGGAAGTGGTTTTCCCCGGAATTTTATTCCGAGTTTCAGCTGGGGCGGGGCTTCAGGATTTTCCACGTACCGAACTAAGAAGGCTTACGAAACGGCCGCTGCCATGATGAAACGGCGAGATATGGAATTTGATAAGATTGAAGAAGCCGTTTTGGATCATGTTTTTGAATTGACCAAGAAATGGCGTAAGGAATAATGCCAGCCAGTCATTCTTGAAGTGGACTTCTTTTTGTAGCTATTTATTACCTTTGCTGCCCTATTTATAACGTCGTATGTCCAAAAAAGTTGCTTTTTATACCCTAGGATGCAAGCTCAATTTCTCTGAGACCTCCACTATCGCACGCAGCTTTGAAAGCGAGGGCTTTGATCGTGTGGATTTTTCCCAAGCGGCCGACATTTATGTAATCAATACTTGCTCCGTGACCGAAAATGCGGACAAGCGTTTCAAAACAATAGTAAAACAGTCCCAGAAAGGCAATCCCGAAGCTTTTGTAATCGCTGTTGGCTGTTATGCGCAGTTAAAACCGGAAGAACTGGCCCGTGTGGATGGTGTCGACCTTGTACTGGGCGCTACTGAAAAATTTAAGATCACAGATTATCTGAACGATTTGTTGCAACAAACGGAACGGAACAGGGCAGAGGCCCAAATACATTCCTGCGAGATTGACGAAGCCAACTTTTATGTGGGTAGTTATGCCATAGGTGACCGGACCCGCGCTTTTTTAAAAGTCCAGGATGGCTGTGATTATAAATGTTCGTATTGCACCATACCTCTGGCCCGCGGTATTTCACGCAGTGATACCTTGGATAATGTATTGAGAAATGCCTCGGAAATTGCTTCAAGGGGAATTAAAGAAATTGTGCTAACCGGGGTGAACATAGGAGATTACGGTAAAGGGGAATTTGGAAACAAAAGGCACCAGCACACTTTTCTGGATTTGGTACGGGCATTAGATACGGTACAGGGAATACATCGACTCCGTATTTCCTCGATTGAACCCAACCTTCTGAAGAATGAAATCATTGATTTTGTTGCGCGAAGCAAGTGCTTTGTGCCTCATTTTCACATTCCCCTACAAAGTGGAAGCGATGCCATTCTTAGAAAAATGCGTCGTCGGTATTTGACCAATTTGTATGTGGAGCGTGTTTTGCAAATTCGCCAAGTGATGCCCCATGCGTGTATCGGCGTAGATGTAATTGTCGGCTTTCCGGGTGAAACGGACGCCCATTTTTTGGAAACGTATAATTTCCTCAACGAACTTGACATTTCCTATTTACATGTCTTTACATATTCAGAGCGTGACAATACGAAGGCTGTCACTATGGATGGGGTCGTGCCCAAAAATGTTCGTGCCAAGCGTAGCAAAATGCTGCGGGGACTTTCCGCCAAAAAGCGTCGGGCATTTTATGAAAGTCAATTGGGGACGCATAGAACCGTTTTGTTCGAAGGAGAAAACAAATCAGGATACATTCATGGATTCACTGAAAACTACGTTAAGGTGAAAGCACCTTGGAACCCTGATTTGGTAAATACCCTGGAACCCGTGGAGCTTACGCGAATTGATGAAGACGGTCTAGTTCGATTTGAGTTTGTCGCCGAACAGGTCATGGCATAAAAAAACCTCTCGAAGGGAGAGGTTTTGTTCAATTTTAATTCGTTTTTAGATTCGTATCCCTACAGGAAGCATTTCCTTATACTGTCGGTTCTTTCTCAAAAATCCTGCAATATGGGGACTGGTAGGTACAACCCTTAGATTTCTTTCTTGAATTTGATGGAGAACTTCTTTGATAAAGGCCTCTTTAAAACCTTCTTGGGTAATTTCCTCTGGAATTACCAATTTTGTCAGGAAAACTTTCCGCTCTTGGGAAGAATATTCAATTTTAGCTAAGTGCCCGTCCACTTTTGTTTCGAATTGACGAAGGAAACCGTTGTCCTTAACTTCAATTTCTGTCATATAGTACTATTTTAAATTGGCTTTATGTAAATGACTTACGCAGAGGTAAGTAAAATTAAAGATTTAGCAAGATGTTATACATGTGGGGCTATCATAAAGGGATACAAAATTAGTCAAAAAATCCTTAAATTCCTAGCCCAATCGATATTTGGTGAGAAATGCCCGACCATAAAATCCATGTTTACCTAATGCCGGGAATGGCCGCCAATTCGTCTATTTTTGATGGTATCCGTTTGCCCGAAGACTTGTTCATTGTCCATAAACTGGACTGGTTTCTTCCATCCCAAGGAATGACTTTAAGTGCGTACGCCAAAAAAATGGTAACACAAGTACATCACAAAAATCCGGTATTGCTGGGGGTTTCCTTTGGAGGTATGTTGGTGCAAGAAATGGCCAAACACATCAATACGCGAAAAATAATTGTGGTTTCCGCCGTTAAGAGCAAAAAAGAACTTCCCAAGCGAATGGTTTTTGCGAAGTATACCAAAATCCACAAATTGCTTCCTACAGGTTTGGTCAACAATGTGGAACTTTTGGCCAAGTACGCCTTCGGTGAAACCGTCACCAAACGTTTGGAGCTGTATGAAAAATATCTTTCTATCCGCAACAAACAATACATTGATTGGGCCATAGACCAAATTGTCAATTGGTCCCAAGAAACCCCTTTGCCGAACCTCACTCATATTCAGGGAGAACTGGATGCGGTTTTTCCGGTGGCCAATATCCAAAATTACGTTGAGGTCAAGAAGGGAAGGCACGCTATGATCATCCATCGTGCCAAGTGGTTTAATGAGCATCTTCCTGCAATTATTTTAGAAGAAGGCAGTTCTATATAGTATCTTTATTCAATTAATTGGTGCATATGAAATACGTAAAAAATACATTGGCAGCTATTGGTTTAATGGTAGTGGTGGGCAGCTTGATATTTGCGGTCCAATCTTCTCCCCAGGAGAAAGCAGCACCAGAAAAAGTTAAAGCCCCAGAGAAGAATGTGACGGATGGTTATCAAATCAGTGCGATAGAGATTCCTGAGGATTTAAATTTTGCGGGAGAGGACGTACCCTTAAAAGACCCTGAAGTTTTGGAGCGGGTGGACCGGGAATTTTTGGTGAACACCTACTGGCAATCCAATGCGCTACTATTGATGAAGCGTGCCAACAAGTATTTTCCGGTAATAGAGCCCATTTTGGAAAAAAATGGTATCCCTGATGACTTTAAGTATTTGGCAGTTGCTGAAAGTGCACTTATCGATGTAGCTTCTCCCAAAGGCGCGGCCGGAATGTGGCATTTTATGAAAGCCACCGGAAAAGAATATGGTTTGGAGGTGAATTCAAACGTGGACGAACGCTATCATATTGAGAAATCAACACAAGCTGCTTGTGAATATATCAATAAATGGAAAAAACGGTTTGGTACATGGACCCTAGCCGCGGCATCTTATAATGCAGGACCAGCGGGCATTCAAAAATATATGAAAATCCAAAAAGTTGACGACTACTACGATTTGTTACTGGGCCAGGAAACGGGACGTTATGTTTTTCGGATTTTGGCGCTCAAAGAGATTCTTTCCAACCCGGATAAATATGGTTTTGAAGTTGAAAAAGAAGATTTGTACAAAGCAGTTCCTTCATTTAAGGTGGAAGTGGATACCGCAGTGACCAGTTGGGCCGATTTTGCCAATCTCTACGAGATCAACTACAAGATTTTGAAGCGGCACAATCCGTGGTTGCGAGAGCCCCATTTAAATAATGCTTCTGGAAAAAAATATGTGGTCGAGATTCCCAACAAGGGATATTACCGTGAGATGGACGCAGGCAAGTGATGCTTTAGGGGTGGTTTTAGAAATAAATCGTTCGGATTTATGCCGCCTTCTCCCCAAACTTTCTTAATGGTCTTTAGAATCATTGAACTGCCACAGTACATTTACCAATTGCCAAGTTCCGTTTAACTTTACGATATGCATGTAATCTATCCAATCGTCCGCAACTAGTTTTACGGAAGCGGTTTTATCAAAAATATCCAAGATAATCACTTCTTTTTTCGGATTTTCAGGAAATTGATCTCCCTTTTGGTTATAGGTTTCCGCGAGGAGGACCATGGCGTCCGTAAAGGTTTCCCTCAAATACTCTTTTCCCGTTTTCTTGTCGGTCCAGAAGGTCCTTTTGACCATTCTTGGGTGTGCCGACCGCGCAAACTGCGCTGGATTTACATTATGCTGAGATTCAATATAATCCAAAGCTACCTGTTGGATGGCCAGCGAATCGCTTTGCGTTTGTCCAAAAAGAGTATGTCCACCCAACACGAATAAAAAAACACTGATCGGAATAAAAAGCTGTTTCATTTCAGATTGATTTGTCGATGTATCTTGATGTACAACCACAAGGTTACTCTAAAAATCGATTGGGCAGGATTATTTAACTATCCTTAAGGAAATTTTGGGAATCTTCCGGTTCAATGATGTGCGGGGCTTTGAACGCTAAAATTGGATTAAAACATGTTTTTTAAAAGAACGTATCGGTATAACGAGGTTATATTTTTTTCATTTGCTGTTGCATCATTTTAATTTGGTCCGTCAACATGTTGTTTTTGTCCAGTTTTTTAGCTTCTTGCAATAATGTGGTCGCCTCACGCTTTCTGCGTTTCTGCATAGCAATTCCGGCAAGGCTCAGTTTGGCCATGGCGACGTCATAGTCCATGGTCAATCCCAATTTAAGGGCCTTTTTGAAATACTTTTCTGCTTGGGTCAGGTTTTTTTGGGAGAAAATGATTCCATGCAAATAATTGTAATATCCCTGTTGCTTTTTTATTAGAGAAGCCTCTGGGTTTTTGATTTTGGATAACCATTTTTGGGTGCCCTCCATATCTTGTTTCCGCATCCTGAGAAAAGCCAAAAGGATGATTTCATTTCTGAAATAGAGAAAAACAAAAATCAACGATAGAAAAATCAGGGCAATGCCGTTTCCGACATATCCTTCAACAAATTGGTATACTGCATAGGCAATTATAAGAAAAGCCAGTATCAGTTTTATATTCTTATTGAACATGGAGCTATTGTATTAATTTGTATGAGATGGTCGACTTTATGGAGGTAGGGATATCTACATTTCCCATTTGGGGCATTTTAGAAACACCTTCGGCAAAACTCTCACTGGCTATTGTTTTGATAAACCCATTTTCGGCGTTGGTAATAATCGCGGTTTGCTGGGTTCCTGTTAAAGACATTACTGTTCCGTTCTCATTGGTATCCACTATGATATTGGAATTCCCTTGGATTTTCCCTTCCGTGGAATCCAATGCTTCCAATTTCCAGTTGTTTTTGGCTTTCAGTTTCCCAGTGAATTCATTTTTCCAGACATCTCCCACAGAAACCGGAGTCTCGGGATAAAAATAGGTCATCTGTTCAAAGCTTTTGGCCAGACCTGCAGAACTGAATTCCTTTTCCAGGGATTTGCGCATCAAATTTTTTGTGAAGTCATCCGTAATACTTGCTTTCGAAATCATGTTCTCCACCAACTCGTTTCCTCCTTTTACCTCTTCAATCTTTCCGCTTTTTCCCAGGGTCATTTGCAGCTGGTATCCTACAAGGCCCGCAAATATTTCAGAAACCATATCCCCTTCCACAGGTTGGGACGCTTTTACATCGATAAGTACTCCCTGCAAGTTGGAGGTTGTTTTCATGCCAAAGTCCTCGAAAGCCATTTGGATGATAAAGTTGGATTCGTTTTTCTGAATGACCTTAAAAGTGAAGATGGCTTCCAAATCATTGGTCAGCTCATGCATACTGCCCTCCAATTCTTGAACGATACGTTGTTGAGCCTTTTGCTCTATTTTAAAAAAGTCATCTTTCTTGAGCTGGTATGCCAGTTCTTGTTGTGACCATGCCGTTGCCGGTATGGCAAAAAACAGAAGACCCAAACCTAAAGAGCGAAAAAAAATCTTGGGATTCATGAGGTGTTTGTTAATGGGACAAAACTAACATAAACATTTTTTACAAACCATTTGTCGAAGCAAAAACTCTTTGTATATTTGCGCCCAGAATTTTGAAAAGCTTTTCTTAGTTCAAAATCTTTAAAATAATTCGGAAATGAAAAGGACATATCAGCCGTCAAAAAGGAAGAGAAGAAACAAGCATGGGTTTAGGGAGCGCATGGCGACTGCCAATGGCCAAAAAGTTCTGGCTCGCAGAAGGGCTAAGGGAAGAAAAAAGATTTCCGTTTCATCAGAACCTAGACACAAGAAATAAGGTGTTGTCGATAACTTTTAATTAAAGGTGCTACTTCTCAAGTTTAGCACCTTTTTTTTGACCTAATTTTAATGTTTGAATTGTAATTAAATACGAAGAATGCCCAAAAGAAAAGATCTCAAGTCCATTTTGATTATCGGTTCTGGTCCCATCATCATTGGCCAGGCCTGCGAGTTTGATTATTCAGGGAGTCAGGCACTACGGTCCCTTCGCGAAGATGGAATAGAAACCATCTTAATAAACAGTAATCCGGCCACGATAATGACCGACCCTTCCATGGCCGATCATGTGTATTTAAAACCTTTGAACACCAGGTCAATTATTGAGATTTTAAAAAAGCATTCCAATATTGACGCTGTTTTGCCCACTATGGGTGGCCAAACTGCATTAAATCTTTGTATTGAAGCTGATGAAAAAGGAATTTGGGAAGATTTCAACGTAGAGATCATCGGGGTTGATATTGATGCGATAAACATTACTGAAGACCGTGAAAAATTTAGGGAACTGATGCTTAAAATTGGTATCGGTATGCCGCCACAGGCTTCGGCGACCTCCTTTTTGAAAGGAAAAGAAATTGCGCAGGAGTTTGGCTTTCCATTGGTCATCAGGGCTTCTTTTACCTTGGGTGGAGCGGGGGCTTCCATTGTGCACGATCCGGAAAAATTTGATAACCAATTAAGCCATGCCCTTGAGGTATCGCCTATACACGAAGTGATGATAGATAAGGCCCTCATGGGCTGGAAAGAATACGAGTTGGAGTTGCTGCGTGACAAAAACGATAACGTTGTCATCATCTGTACCATTGAAAATATGGATCCCATGGGTATTCATACTGGGGATTCCATTACTGTTGCCCCTGCCATGACCTTGTCAGATAGAACGTTTCAGCGCATGCGGGATATGGCCATCCACATGATGCGGAGTATCGGGGATTTTGCCGGAGGATGTAATGTGCAGTTCGCGGTAAGTCCAGATGAAAAGGAAGATATAATCGCAATAGAGATCAACCCCAGGGTATCTCGTTCTTCCGCATTGGCTTCAAAAGCTACGGGATATCCCATAGCGAAGGTAGCGGCCAAGCTGGCCATTGGATATAGCCTGGATGAACTACAAAATCAGATAACCCAGTCTACCTCTGCCTTGTTTGAACCCACTTTGGACTATGTTATCGTAAAAATCCCCAGGTGGAACTTCGATAAGTTTGAAGGTTCCGACCGCACTTTGGGGCTCCAAATGAAATCAGTGGGTGAGGTCATGGGCATTGGGCGATCCTTTCAAGAAGCCTTGCACAAAGCGACCCAGTCCTTGGAAATCAAAAGGAACGGTTTGGGAGCGGATGGAAAAGGCTACAAAGATTATGATACCATAATCCAAAAGCTGAAGGTGCCCAGTTGGGACCGTGTTTTTGTGCTCTACGATGCTATTCAACTTGGTATTCCCTTAAAAACAATCCATGAAATCACCAAAATTGATATGTGGTTCTTGAAGCAATATGAAGAGCTTCATTATCTGGAAAAGGAAATTTCAAAATATACGGTTGAAAGTCTGCCCAAATCGTTGCTATTGGAAGCCAAACAGAAGGGATTTGCAGACCGTCAAATCGCCCACATGTTGGATTGCTACGAAAGTGAGGTACATAAAAAGCGTACGCATTTGGGAATCAATAGGGTCTATAAATTGGTCGATACCTGTGCTGCAGAGTTCAAAGCGGTCACTCCCTACTATTATTCCACCTTTGAGGAAGAGATCGAGAAACCGGATGGAACTCGTTATGTGGCCAATGATAGTGAGGTAACGAACAGAAAGAAAATTGTGGTCTTGGGCTCAGGTCCCAACCGAATTGGTCAAGGTATCGAGTTTGACTATTGCTGTGTACATGGGGTTTTGGCCGCTTCCGAATGTGGTTACGAGACCATTATGATCAATTGTAACCCGGAAACGGTATCCACCGACTTTGACACTGCCGACAAACTTTATTTTGAACCCGTCTTTTGGGAGCACATTTATGATATTATCCTTCATGAGAAACCCGAAGGTGTAATTGTTCAATTAGGGGGGCAGACCGCCCTGAAACTGGCCGAAAAGCTGGATAAGTATGATATAAACATTATTGGGACCAGTTTTGAATCCTTGGATTTGGCGGAAGACCGGGGTAATTTTTCCACCCTACTCAAGGAGAACGGAATCCCTTATCCCAAGTTTGGAGTAGCGGAAACAGCGGACGAGGCGCTTCAATTGGCTGAGGAATTGAATTTCCCACTTTTGGTAAGACCCTCTTATGTCCTCGGGGGACAAGGGATGAAAATTGTCATCAATAAAGAGGAACTCGAGGCCCATGTGGTAGATCTTTTGCGAAAAATCCCAAATAACAAACTCTTATTAGACCACTATTTGGACGGGGCCATAGAAGCAGAGGCCGATGCGATATGCGATGGGGACGAGGTAAAAATAATTGGCATTATGGAACATATTGAACCCTGCGGGATACATTCGGGGGATTCCAATGCGACACTGCCCCCATTTAATCTGGGAGAATTTGTGATGCAACAGATTAAGGACCACACTCAAAAAATAGCTTTGGCCCTGAACACCGTGGGATTGATAAATATTCAATTTGCCATTAAAGATGACATGGTCTATATCATTGAGGCCAATCCAAGGGCATCACGGACAGTACCTTTTATCGCTAAAGCTTACGGAGAACCTTATGTCAATTTTGCCACAAAGGTGATGTTAGGAGAGAAAAAAATCAAGGATTTTAAATTTGAGCCTTATTTGGAAGGATATGCCATAAAACAACCTGTGTTTTCCTTCAATAAGTTCCCCAACGTAAACAAGAATTTAGGGCCCGAGATGAAAAGCACTGGTGAAAGTATTTTGTTCATCGACGGTCTCAAGGACGATGATTTTTATAATCTGTACTCGCGCCGTAAAATGTATTTGAGTAAATAGAAAAATGGGCTCCGGTTTTAAGGTACCGGTTTTAAACAAGTCTCCAAATCAAAACTGACCAGTGGGCTTTTTGCGGAAGTATAAAGCGGATGTCTGGGATGTCCTTTTTGCGTAGGAAGACCACTTATTTTCCAGTTAATATCAAGGTGACCGATACTGTGCAAGAGCTGATGCAGGCAGCTGGGCAGGTATTTCCTTATTTCAATGAGATTTCCGTAGGCCAACCATATATTTTGAATACCGAACTGTTCTATGGCATTCTGGAAGATTTGAAGGTTCTCACCTATCAATTTTTCCTGGGGGATATGGTGAAGCTGGCTCGGGTTTGTCGCTCGCTGTGGATATACATTGAACATAATCCATCCATCAAAACCGTTGAACCGAGCGATACGTTTTACCGATTTAAGTGTGTTATCCAATGTATTTGGAGAAGCAGTACTCGGATTTATACCGATGCAACCAATGATGTTTTGACCTTTTTCACCCAGAAGAAAACGGCAAGAATTGTCCGGATTTATTTTATAGACCCAATTATTTAATCTTTCTCCCACGCCGTATGAAAAATACCTTCCCGATCAATCCTTTCATAGGTATGGGACCCAAAATAATCCCGTTGCGCCTGTATTAAGTTGAGCGGCAGCCTACTGCTTGTATATGCGTCAAAATAGGTCAGGGCATTGGAAAGGCCGGGCAGGGGAATACAATTGGTCGCTCCATAGGCCACCAATTCCCTTGTGGCAGCTACAGTTTCTTTTATCTTTTCTGAAAAGGAAGGGGATAGCAATAGGTTGGCCAAGTCCGGTTGTGCTTTAAATGCATTTGTGATATCCGCCAACAAAGCGGCCCGAATGATACAACCTGCTCGCCATATTTTCGCTATTTCTCCAAGATTTAGCGCATACCCATATTCCTTGCTGGCATCCGCCAATTGATGCATTCCCTGGGCATAGGCCATTATAAAAGCGAAATAGAGCGCTTGTTCCGCTTTGTTGGCCAAGGTATCCTTGACCACAGATTCTGGATTGGGCCTATCATATATTTCATCAGCTTTGATGCGTTCACTTTTCAAAGCGGAAATTTCACGCATACTTACCGCAATGTCAATAGTGGGTACGGGAATACCCAAATCCATTGCATTCTGGGAGGTCCATTTTCCCGTTCCTTTTTGTTTGGCTTTGTCCAATATCATGTCCACTAAATCGCCATCGGATAAATCGTCTTTTTGGGCCAGGATTTCAGAAGTGATTTCAACGAGGAACGATTGCAAACGTCCCGAATTCCATTTTGCAAAACATTCGTGTTGTTCCTGATTGGTGAGGCCCCCAGCTTTTTTCAGGAGGTCGTAAATCTCGGAAGTCAATTGCATTAACCCATATTCGATGCCATTGTGTACCATTTTCACATAATTGCCCGCGGACTTTGGACCTAGATAGGCCACGCAAGGTTCACCGTCATACTTCGCAGCGACCGCTTCAAAAATGGGTTTTACATATTGATAAGCTTCCCGGGAGCCTCCGGGCATTATGCTAGGTCCTTTTCGAGCTCCCTTGGCACCACCGGAAACTCCGGCACCAAAGAAATTGATATGCTTTTCCTTCAAATAGGCCTCTCGGCGGTCAGTGTCCGTGAAAAAGGAATTTCCCCCATCAATGATAATATCGCCTTCTTCCAAATGGGGCAGCAAAGATTCAATGACGGCATCCACCACCTTTCCCGCGGGGACCAACAACATGATTTTACGGGGCTTGCTCAAGGCCGCCACGAAATTGGATACTTCAACATCCGCGTTTACCTTGCTCGGGTCCCCTCCTTCTTCAATAAGGGTTGCTACTGCGTCTTCATTTACATCATTTCCAAAGGCGGTAAAACCCTGGTCGGCTACGTTTAGGATAAAATTACGACCCATCACGCCAAGGCCCACAAGACCAAAATCATATGTATTTGCCATAGTCCTTTAATTCGATTTGTTTAGTTTGAGACATCACTAAGTGAATCTTTCTTCAGATTCTGAACCTAAAATAAACGTTATATTCGTTATGCTCAAAAATTAATGCCCCGCATTTGTACAACAAGATGTACCTTGTGGTGAAATGCAGCGTTTTAATCCATCAATTGGCAGCTTGACCGTATGAAAAAAACCGACAATCAACTCGTGGTAATTTTTGGAGCTTCTGGGGATTTGACGGCGCGAAAGTTGATTCCCGCCCTATTCAATCTCTACGTGGCCAAACAACTTCCAAAAAACTTTGTGGTTCTTGGAGCAAGTAGAAGTAATCTCACTGACGATGAATTTCGAAATCGCGTAGTAAATGATAGTCCTTATCTTAAAGCGAAGATTGAAGATTTGAAAGAAAACTACGTAAAAGGGTTTACCGATATGCTTTTTTACGAGGATTTAGGAAGCGATTATACCTCCAACTATTCAGGACTTTCCAATCGTATCGCTAGTTTGAATGAATCCCGGGGAACCGATAATAACTACATTTTCTATTTATCAACTCCACCAAGTTTGTATGAACCCATAGCGAAGAGTCTGGCCGAATCCAAACTGAATGATCAGGAATTGGGTTGGAAAAGACTAATTGTGGAGAAACCCTTCGGTTACAGTTTGGAGACTGCCAAAAATTTAAACAAGGGACTGCAACAGTACTTTAAAGAACCCCAGATTTATAGAATTGACCATTATTTGGGAAAAGAAACCGTCCAAAATCTACTGGTGACCCGTTTTTCAAATAGCATCTTTGAACCGCTTTGGAACCGAAACTATATCCATCACGTGGAGATTACGAATGCGGAAAGTGTCGGTGTGGAAAAGCGGGGCGGATATTATGACAAATCCGGGGCGCTACGGGACATGTTCCAGAACCATCTCATGCAAATTGTTTCTTTGGTGGTCATGGAACCTCCAATAGGGGATGAACCTGAAGAAATTCGAAATGAAAAGGTAAAAGCCCTAAAGTCGCTCCGGGTGATGCGCGATGAGGAAACCTTGTTCAATAATACCATCCGCGCGCAATATGTTTCATCGGAAATCAATGGAGAGACCGTTAAGGGGTATCGCGAGGAGGAAGGGGTGGACCCGAATTCTACTACGGAAACCTATGCTGCCGTCAAGTTTTATGTGGACAATTGGCGATGGCATGGTGTCCCTTTTTACGTGCGTACCGCGAAACGCATGCCCACCAAGGTAACGGAGGTAATTATCCATTTTAAAACACCCCATCATCAAATTTTTAAGGATTCCGGGGTCAGCAGTAAGGATAATAAATTGATTATCAGAATTCAACCTGATGAGGGAATCTTGGTCAAGTTTGGGGTGAAAGTACCCGGACAGGGCTTTAAAGTGGAACGTGCCAATTTGGATTTTTATTATTCCAGTTTGGCGGAAACCTATGTGATGGAGGCCTACGAACGTCTGCTTTTGGATGCGATGCAAGGAGATGCCACCTTATATGCCCGTGCGGATGAGGTAGAGGCCGCTTGGGAATTTGTCGATCCTATTTTGGAATATTGGAAAAAAGGAAAGGACGTGCGCATGTACGGCTACGCTGCGGGATTTTGGGGTCCTGAAAATGCGGATGAACTTATTGAAGACCTGGGTTATTGGCGTAATCCAGGTGAAAACCTGGCCGACGATCCAGGCTATTGCGTGATTTGTTAAATTGTCTTAGGTCTGATGTGCAAGGTCCGTTCCAGCGCAACCAAGAATTATTAAAAGAAACCCGATGGAATTAAAAATATATAAGGATAAGGTTGAGGTAGCCCGCGAATTTTCATCCTATTTTGCTGAATTTGTGGAAGGAAAACCACAAGTTCAGGTAGCACTTTCAGGCGGAAGTACCCCAAAAGTTGTTTTCGATGTACTAGCTGCGGACTATGGGCAAAAAATGGATTGGTCCAAAGTCCATTTTTATTGGGGCGATGAAAGGTGTGTGCCCCCAGGTGATGAAGAAAGTAATTTTAAAATGACAGTGGACCATCTCTTTTCAAAAATTGAAGTCCCTAAAGAGAATATCCACCGTATTTTAGGAGAGAACGACCCCAACTCGGAAGCCATGCGCTATGCCAATCTTTTGGAAATCAATTTGGATAGGGTAGAGGGTATCCCTGAGTTTGACTTGGTCATTCTGGGGATGGGCGATGATGGACATACAGCCTCCATTTTTCCCCACGAAATTGATCTATGGGATGCCGAGGACCATTGCGTTGTCGCCACACATCCGGAAACTGGTCAAAAACGGATTTCGATAAATGGAAAAGTAATCAATAGGGCGAAGGAAGTTGTTTTTTTGGTCACCGGAAAGGGAAAGGCCGAAAAGGTTAAGGCAATTGCCCAGAAAGTGGAGGATTTCGAAAAATATCCAGCATCCCTCGTAAATCCAGATTCGGAAAAGTTAATTTGGTTTCTGGACGAAGGGGCAGCTTCAGAATTAAGCTAAGTACCGTTTGGATTACAGAAATCCCTTAAAATATTAGAATGGTAAGGTTTGGTTCAGAACCGTTGTTTTTCTGTTCTATTGTGGTTTTATGAAGTTTCTTTGGTCCCATTTTTCGATTTGATCGAAAGGCATAGTGGAAAAAATCCTTCAAGCACCAAAGAAGTATTGATTTGCTTATTACAAGGTCCTATTTTAGTACTTTGAAAGTTTCTTCCGTCTTTTTTGGGATGTAAGCCACACGACCTTGCAATCGTAACGCGAATGGGCGGTAAGTGATCACCTACGTTTAAAAGTACTTTTGTTCACTTTTGATGGGATTTATATTTCATACCGGCCTTCAAGACCAAAGCAAGTGAACCGAATACGATAATTGTGGGGACAGCGTGTTCGGCTAAAGAGTAATACTCCAACCATAGCAGTGTATGAAAGGTTACAAGCGATAGAACCCCTATTAAAACTAGCCCTTTACTAAACATTCCAGGAATATTGAGTTTTTTAACGATTTCTTCTTCCTCATCTGAAAGATCGGAATATCCTGCAAACAAATCGGGGAGGGCCGCGGTCAAACCTCCTAAAAGTATCATTACGATGGAAACCCAGGTATTCACATCATCCATTGCGAAAATTTAAAATCCTTGATTGTCTTGATTTAATCATCTTTCGGAAATCAAAGTATTTTCATCAGCCCACCATTCTTAAAACCAATAGGAGGAGCATTAGGGAAATTCTAAAAATGTTCTGAAGTCGAAATTATCGAGAAAATTTATGTCAAAATCTTTTAAAATAGTTGAATCGGAACCTAAAAAATTAAATCCTTCTATTTTTTAAATTAAAGAAATATTATTATCTTTTTGGAGTAAATTACTACATAAATAAAAGTTAAAACTGCTAAGATGAAAAGAAAAAGAGGATTTAAAATAACATACATTTCTTTGTTTATTCTGCTTCTATTGGGCTCTTGTACCAATGATACCGATAATAAAGCGTATGAATCGACAGAATACACGGGAGAGGAGATTTTTCGTGGACTGCTTCTACTGGACAGTGATTTTACCGATGAAATTCCGTCCTTGACGAAGGTTTCCAAGGACTTGGAAGAATTTACGAGTGCCAATCCCGAATTAGCCGCAGAGCGAGCAGCGTTCAACCTCGAAATTATAGAACTGATACAAACACTGGACGAAGAGTATTTTGTGAATTTCGGGAATCAAATGTATTCGGAAGACTACAACGAAATTATTTTGGCGTTGGAGAATGCTACAACCATTGTTTTGACCGCCGGTATTGGTTCTAAGAAATACGGGTCAAGTTTTCAAATCTTGGAACAGATGAAAGAGGCCGGAGTAGATTTTGGCAGTAAAGCCTTTACCGATTTAGATTTGAACAATGAAAAGGATCTTGAGCTTTTTGAGGATTGGTTGGCTAAGGAATATGACCTGAACGTTTTTCCAGATAGTGAGGCAGGGGTGGCAATTCCAGTATTGGCCGTCGCGGCTGTAGTTTTATTTGCTTATGCCGTTGCAATAAATACTGCTGGAGTCATTAATTTGGCTCTAGCCTATAATATTACAAATACTTCAACAATATCTGGAGGTGGTGGAGGAACTAGCGACAGTCCTATTGATGGTCCTATCGATGTTACTGCTTCCAAAAATGATATTGTGGGTAATAGATATCAACAGATTTTAGCCAAGGAAATAGCCCATGCTCTAAATACCAATTAAGCAGTGAGCTTAATTTTTTCATTTTTATATTGATATTATACAGGAATTTGTTTGCGTTGAAGCCATTTGTATTCTAATTCGAAACATTTTAATAGTTAACATACTTGAGCAAGAAATCACTGATGATTCGGTTGCTAGTCTTTTTTTTCTGGGGAATTTTTTTCTTTTTGATCGCAATTTCACACATTGAAGGTTCAGATAGATTAAACCCAATACTGAAATTTGATTTCATAAGGATATCACCCCAAGGCTGGGGGTTTTTTACCAAAAGTCCAGATGACGGTTATGTGTTGGCTTACGAATACCAAGCTATTCTTCCAAACAATTTGATGAACGTTAAAAATGCCTCTTCAGAAAATCTTTTCGGGCTTTCAAAAAATAATCGTTACATAGACATGGAAATTGCCCAGATAGTATCAAATATCCCGAAAGAAGTATGGAAACCAGCCAAAGGGAAACCTGAAAATTTAAAAATCGATACGTTTAGAAGCGTAAAATTAAATACCAAGCTTAGAACCTTTAAGAATGGTGAAAAATATATTATTGCACGAGCGAAACCAATTCCGCATGCATGGGCCAATGAGAATCAAGAGCAATACAATCCGTTTATGTACGCTGCAATAACAATTGGTTATTTCAATGAAAAACAAGATTCTATCCTACTTAAATAATTCCTTCCGAGCTTTTGGTTTTTTTGACAAGGACGTTGATTTGACAGTTCATACCAAGATAATTGGCATAGTTCGGACCTGTTTGGTCTTAAATCTGTTTACAAACTTGGCCTTCACTAAAAATTTTGTTTTTTTTCCTGCTACAGTTCGTATTGACGCTATATTCTTCGGAATTCCAAATTTTTTCCAGGTTTTTGGAACATCCAATACGACAATCATCTTTGTTTGCTTGTTTTTGGTTTTTGTTATCGTTGGTTATCTTCCTCAGCTTACGGGAATTATTCACGCATGGATCGCTACAAGCTTTTTTATGTCCGCTAGACTTGTGGAAGGTGGAGATCAGATAGCTCAAATATTAACTATACTTCTTATACCTGTAACTTTAACGGATAAGAGAATTAATCATTGGCATTCAAAGGACTACTTCGGTTATCATCAACCCGAAGTGGTTCAGTTTTTTTCATTTAGTTGTCTGCTTATTATCCGATTGCAGATTGCCATAGTTTATCTTTTTTCAGCTGCGGTCAAAATAAGCAAAGACTTTTGGATAGATGGTACAGCTATTTATTATTGGTTTGTCCATATACCTTTCGGTTTGGTTTCTCCTTTAGATACATTACTATATCCTTTCATATCCAACACCTACTTTTGCGCTTTTTTGACTTGGGGAGTTTTGGTTTTGGAGTTCACATTGTTCGCAGCATTATTTTCTAGGTACAGTCAAAGACCTTTATTATTTGTTTTGGCCATTTCATTTCATATCATGATAATTATCGTTCATGGATTATGGGCGTTTTTCTTTGCAATGCTAGCAGGACTGATAGTGTATCTTCTTCCTTGGAACAATAGCCAGAAGCAAGCCATGTACGGCGAACTGAAAATGAATAACTATTAGAGGTCCATTCTGGACTAGCTGCGGAGATTTACGGTCTTCCTTTATCAAATAAGCGGTTGTGAAATTAATGAAGTCGAGGTTTAAGCCTATATTTTGATAATGCTTTTTAAACGGTAAAAAGAATGGCCCAACATCTTTTAATTGGGATGTATCGAGTTTATGCTCGTAGTATGCTTTATCAAATCTTACTTATGCTCTTCTTTCAATACACTACTGTGATGGTGTTCATCAAATTATGATTTTTAAGTCGGTAATTGGTAAAAAACAATAGCTGATTTTCGTTTCCTTTACGATCACACCATCAAGTGCATTTTCCCATTTTTTGGCTCTGAATGCGCAGCTCTATGTTTGCTACCAATCGGTCAAAATGAATTTGGTATTTTGAGGAGGTTGCTGCAGCTTTAATCTAAATCCAATTTCACGTTTTCTCCTTCGATAAAATCCAAATACTCATTCACCCTAAATGTTTTGGAGTCATACTTGGAATCCCTATCGTTTGCTGATAATCTACGCTCTTTACTTCTGGCGAAACGGCGCATCCCCTGTTTGTCTTTTATGATAAGCCCTGGTATGGTCCTATTTTTGCCATTTTCATCTTTGGCCACCATGGTAAAATAAGAAGAATTACAATGTTTTACCTCTCCGGTTTGTATGTTCTCTGATTCTACCCGGACTCCTACGACCATTGAGGTGCGCCCCGTGTAATTTATGCTGGCCTTCATGGTGACCAATTCACCGACCTCTATGGGATTTAGAAAATCGACCCGATTCACCGAAGCGGTAACGCAATAGGTCTGTGAATGTTTTCCTGCACAGGCGAAAGCAATTTGGTCCATCAGACTCAAAATATATCCACCGTGGACTTTACCGCCAAAATTAGAATGCGCAGGAAGCATAAGTTCTGTGATGGACACCTTTGATTCTTGTGCGGTCTTAAATTTTCTCATGCCTATTTTCTAAAGTGGGGGGATTGTTCTTGGACAACATCGATGATAAAATACTTGGTGTCGCCCAACCAGAAAAACGTGGCATAGCGCTCCTTGTAGGTTACCTTTACATACTGGCCCTGATAGGTCTTGAGTTTTTCAATAACATCAGATTCGCTGTCCTGAACGGAAAACTGGAAAATTTGAGCTCCTGAAATACCCTGGCTGATTTCACCTTCCCAGGTTTTCACCATGACCCCTTTTCTGCTGAATTTGATAAGCTCACCGGAGCGATAGCCCTCACTGAAAGGTACATAATAGATGAATGCAAAATAAGCGGTGACCCCAAAAAGTACGATCGTGATGAAAATGAAAATGAATTTGCGCATAGTCTATAATTCGAGTTTTGGTTCTTGGTAATCGTCTTCTTGGGCACGTCTTAAAATGGGTTCTGGAATGGACTTTTTGGCTTTGGCTCCCATTTTTTTGAGTTTTTCTATGCTTGTTACGATGTTGCCACGACCTTCTACCAATTTGTTCATGGCCCCGCGATACTCCGTTTTCGCCTCATCCATTTTCTTTCCTACTTTGGTAAGGTCCATGACAAATCCTTCAAATTTATCGTACAAAGCGCCCGCTTGTCTGGCAATTTCGATGGCATTTCGCTGTTGCTTTTCATTGCTCCACATCGTGTCTATGGTACGAAGGGTCGCCAATAAGGTTGCAGGTGTCACGATGACGATATTTTGCTCAAAAGCTTTATTGTAGAGTGATACGTCTTCATTAATGGCGATAGCGAAAGCGGGTTCTATAGGTACGAACATCAAAACAAAATCTGGACTTTCCATTTCATAGAGGTCTTCATACTTTTTAGCGGAAAGTTGTTCCACATGTTTACGCAGGGAATTGATATGGTCTTTCAAGAAACGGGCTTTTTCCTCTTCTTCGGCGTTTGTGTATCGTTCGTAGTCCGTCAATGACACTTTAGAGTCCACGATCATTTTCTTTCCGTCTGGCATGTGGATAATGACATCGGGCAACACGCGGCTTCCATCTTCTCGCGTAAAGTTTTGTTGCACACTATATTCGCGATCTTTCTCCAAGCCTGATTTTTCAAGAACCCGTTCCAATACCAATTCTCCCCAATTTCCTTGCATTTTACTATCTCCTTTGAGGGCTTTGGTCAAGTTCTCTGCCTCTTGGGTGATTTTCAAATTCTGGTTCTGAAGACTCAAAAGCTGTTCTTTTAAAGCTGCATGTATGCTAATGTTCTCTTTTTGGGATTTTTCAACTTTCTCTTCAAACTCCCTAATTTTTTTATTTAGGGGCGTGAGGATGTTTTCAATATTTTCTTTGTTGCTCTCTGTGAACTTTTTGGACTTATCCTCAAGGATTTTATTGGCCAATATCTCAAAGTCCTTAGTGAACTTTTCTTGTAGTTTTTCCAGTTCACTTTTCTGTTCCGCGTGCTTTTGTTGTAGGTTTTCCAAATCGGCTTGGTACCGAACAATTTGATTGCCCTGCTGTTCTTTTTCAGATTGAATCTTACTTTTCTCATTATTAGCTTCTTGTAACGTAGCATTCAATGAGGTAATGGTATTGTTCCATTGAAGCGCTCGCTCTTTCCAAACACTTTCATTGGATTTTGTTTTGAGTTTTTGAAGGTACATGCCCAAAAATATACCACCGGTCAAGGCAAAAAGTCCAATTAATACAATAATTAGTTCAGTACTCATACACTATTTTCTATGGATAAAGATAACGGATTCCAGGCTTCAAGGAAATAGTGCTTTGACTTACTTTTTAACCTTAAAAATTTTCGTTTTAGGGTCGATCAGGACCGTTTTAACCGAAGGAATGTCATAGAAATACACCCTTCCGGTAATCGCTAAAAAAGTAATTATTAAAAAAGCGGCCCATGGGCCGCTTTTTTTTAGTTGTTCATTTCAATAGGTTTATCCAAAAACATATTGTCCTTTAGGGGTGTTTGCAATCTGGAACTGGTAAACATCCGCGCAGGAACCTGTACCGTGAAACTTCTTTTTGTAGTGGAAGCTGATATTTCTTGTAAGGCGCGTGCTAAAAGCGGCTCGTTAACATCTCCTAAAACCCCCAGGTTCAGTAAGTCTTCATCTAACACAATATCAGGGACAAGTCCGGCAGTGTAGTCAAAGAAACCATCTGCATTTTCATTTCTTCCCACCAAAGGTTGCAGTCCCCAACTAACGGCAGAGTTGATAAGATTTTCACGATCTGAGTTATAAATAAAGGAATTTCCAGGGTCGTCAACAAGGGTTATGGAGAATTCATTTTTACCCGATGTGGTTTCGCCAATCTGAACGACATCCACATAGGGCGCAAGACCATTGATGACCAACTCACTTGCGGACGCAGAGCTACCCGTGGTCAAAATATATACTTTATCAAGGTTCAAAGAATTTAAAGGGCTGGAACCTGTGGTGTTCGCAAAATAGTCCTCTAATTGTGCAGCGGTGAACTGGGATTGAATCTTATCATTCCATCGTTGCCGGATGTATAATTTATCCGTATCCGTACTGTGGACCATACTGGCCAATAATCGGGAGGTATTGACAGAACCACCTGGATTATAACGCATATCCAATACCAATTCCGTAGCACCTTCAGCAACAAATTGACCAAAAGCATCGTTGAGCTGCTCATTAAAACTGCTCAGAAAACGATTGTACATCAAATAAGCAACCTTGGTTCCGTTGACATCCAGCGTTTGCGCGACCTGAATCGGGTCTTCTACAAAATTCTCAACTTTGGTAAGACTCACTTCCTTTCCATTGAGGGTAAAAATTCCATTTTCCAAATTGGCCATCCCCAGGGTATAGTCGTTGTTGTCTCCAAATAATAGGCTCCCAAAATTACTTCCGGTGAGCTGTACACCATCTACAGTGGTAAAAAACTCACCTCGGGAAATATCCTTGCCAGCGGCATCGGAACCGGGAAGTATGTATTGTACGTAGCCAAAGACGTTGTCCGAACCCTGACTTATAAAAGAAAGCCCAAATTCCAGTCCGTTGCTCCTAGAAACCCCAGAAAGGTTGTTGACCAACTCTGAGAAGTCTTCATTTAAAAAACTAAAACGGTCAATAGCCGCTTCATTTCCGACGATTTCCCTATGCTGGTTGCAAATGGTAAAGAAAAATCTACTTGGATCAGATTCAGAAGCTAAAAACTGGGCGAAATCCGCATCGCTCGCAAAACGGTCATCTGCTAAATCGGCAACGTCTCCCTGCCAAAAATACCAGAGGTTCATCGCATTCCACATAAAGCTTTGTACAGGAAATTCGGCCGAAGTGACGGGATTTGGATTCGGATTTTCAATATTAGTTTCGTCGTCATCAGAACAGGACAACAGAACAAAACCAAACACAAAAAGTAACAAAAATATCTTTTTCATAGCATTCATATTTTTAAATATCGCAGTTCAAAAATCGTTCCAGTAAGTCCGGGATATTGGGCATATATGGATTTGAAATCTTTAAATTCATGCAATTTTGAGTTGAAAATAAGTACATATTAGGAGAATTCAAATTTTTTGTAACAAATTTCGATATGATTCGTCCTCCTTTTGAAACCGCAAACAAAGCAGTTTTGTAACTAAACGACCAATGCGACAAAATGATTTTTTAAATATAGTGATGCCTTTTAAGGATAAGCTTTATCGTTTGGCCAAACGGTTGTTGGTCTCCAAGGAGGAAGCAGAAGATGCTACGCAAGAGGTGTTATTGAAGTTATGGTCCAAAAATGAAAATATCGCGGAGTATAAAAACATAGAGGCCTTTGCGATGACAATGACGAAGAATTTCTGTCTGGACCGACTCAAGTCAAAACAGGCCGGCAATTTAAAGTTGGTACACAGCAATTACAGGGACGAACATACTTCGTTGCAAAAGCAATTGGAGGCCGAAGACAGCGTAAGATGGATGGAACGCATCATGGAATCCCTGCCCGCACAACAAAAAATGGTGTTGCAGTTGCGAGATGTAGAACAGTACGAGTTTGAAGAAATATGTGATTTATTGGACATGAAACCAACGGCAGTACGGGTTACCCTGTCCAGGGCAAGAAAAACAGTTAGAGAAGAATTGGCAAAAAAACACAACTATGGAATCAGTTAATATTGAAAAACTTTTGGAAAAGTACTTTGAGGCGACGACTACCGTGGCGGAAGAAGAAGTCCTGAACCAGTATTTTTCCGAAGAAAATATAGCATCCCATTTGGAACAATATAGACCCATGTTCAATTATTTTTCCATAGCAAAAGAAGAACGTTTCACAAAGCAGGTTCCATTAAAACCTAGGAAAAGATATTATAAATGGATGTCCGTTGCTGCTGTGGCCCTTTTAAGCTTTGGAATCTATTTTGGTAATCAATATCAGGAACGCAAAAAGGCCGAGTTTGCTTACCAAGAAACCAAAAAGGCATTCGAACTTCTGGCAGAGAACTTTGGGCGCGGCACGGAAAAGGTCGCTTATTTACAGGAGTTTGAGGTTGCAAAACAAAAGATTTACAACAATGATTAAAACAAAAACAATGAAAACGTATATTTTAATTTTTCTAATCGCAGTACTACCGGTCTCTGGATTTGCACAATCGTTATTTGACCAATTTGAAGATTTGGATGAGGTGACCTCGGTTGTGGTAAACAAGAGCATGTTCAATTTATTGGCTAAAATCGATGTTGAAGTAGATGATCCGGAAGCCCAGGATTTTATGGATATTGCCAGCAGTTTAAGAAGTCTTAAAGTGTTTACCACGGATAATGAGAAGATAGGGGCCGATATGAAACGCTCCGTCGGCAGTTATTTAAAATCGTCAACCATGGAGGAGTTGATGCGGGTGAAAGACAAGGATGCCAATGTAAAGTTTTACATCAAAGAAGGTAAAGATGCAGATCATGTGAGTGAACTCTTGATGTTCGTAACGGGTTTAAAAGATGTAGAGGCCGATGGTAGAAAATTTGAGACAGTCCTATTATCCTTAACCGGGGATATTGATTTGAACAAAATCAATTCATTGACCAAAAAGATGAACTTGCCCAAAGAACTGAACAAGGCAGGTAGAAAAGGAAACTAGTATGAAGAAGTCAATAGTCGGTTTAATTGCCGTTTCACTCCCCTTTTTTGGAATCTCCCAATCCGTTTTCAATAAGTTTGAAGATTCAGACCGAATTGGATCAGTGACTATAAGTAAAGGAATGCTGAATCTGGTTGTAGATATGATGGACGAGCACTCAGATGATAAAGAAAGCCAGGATTTTGTGGATATCGCTAAAAATCTGGACGCAATTAAAATCTTTGTCTCAGATGACGAGGGCGCTTCTGCTGATATGCAAGCTACTATGAAGACCTACATCAAAAAATCAAACCTTGAAGAATTGATGAAAATAAGAGATGGCGATACCAATCTTAAATTTTACATCAAGAATGGAAAAGATGCGAATCATGTAGAAGAACTGCTGATGTTTGCCACCGGATTTGATGAGGATGGTCAAAAATATGATGTGGAAACAGTGCTATTGACCATGACTGGAGATATTGATTTGGCAAAGGTAGGTTCATTGACCAAAAAGATGAACTTGCCCAAAGAACTTAATAAGGCAGGGAAACAA